>OJHK01001196.1_pt1 | contig 12891 bp, 8 predicted proteins | sample 1595161 | NCBI WGS metagenome assembly OJHK01 (sample SAMN05416842, study PRJEB24817) | seawater metagenome | isolation source: Sea water | place: Canada:Atlantic | collected 2013-07 | reverse complement strand
CGAGATGTAGAGAGGTCTCGTGGGCTCGGAGATGTGTATAAGAGACAGTCTTTACATCTTCAATAAGGTTAACTAACACCTCTGTATCTGTATCAGATTTAAAAGTGTAACCTCTTTTAGTGAGCTCTTGCTTTAATGGGTCATAATTTTCAATAATTCCATTATGAATAATTACAAGATCTCCAGAGTTTGAATAATGAGGATGAGAGTTTACATCATTAGGCACACCGTGAGTTGCCCAACGTGTGTGACCAATACCAATATTACCTTTAATGGTAGCACTTGACTCACATTTTTGTTTTAGCTCCTCTACCTTACCTTTTGTCTTACAAAGTTGAATTTCACTTCCATCCCATAATGCTATTCCAGCACTATCGTAACCTCTATATTCTAATCTCTGTAATCCTTTTAATATAATTGGATACGCATCACGATGTCCAATATAGCCTACAATTCCACACATAAGTTTTGGTTGTTAGTTTGGTTCTGTGTAATAGATTCTTAATTTTAGTCGTTTGTCTTCATTAGGCGACAAATTACTGTGAAGCACTGTACCTTCTGGTGATAATGGAGCTGTAAAAGGCACTGTAACATCTTCTGAGCTGTTACTTGTTTTAGCGTTAAGATCCCCTAAAATTTCAACGTTAGGAGAAACAGCTACTCCTATTCGAGTATTAGTAGAGTCGTTTTGAATTATGTTTTTCACATATTCTGTCATCTTAATCTTATAGAAAATACCAGTTTCTTCTTCGTCTGTTGTACTACCAGATTCATTCTGTGTTCTTGTTAATCTTCCCAAGTGCAATATTCTAGAGTTAACTGGATCTGTTGCATTTTGAGTAAAATCTATAGTATAGTCAAACAAGATAGTATTATTATTTAAATCATACACAAATATACGTTCTGGCTCTTTCTCTCCATTGTCTGCTAATTGCTGATTTACATAGAATGTTAAGTTTGCTTCATTCACCAACCAGTCAAGTTGCTTTAAAGAATCTAATTGATCTTCATCGCTAAACAGTTCAATTTCAGCAATATTAGGCGTAGCGCCTTTTATATATAAGTTTTGATTGTTTTGAGATGGCGTAAATGGAGTCTTATAGGTGTTTACAATTATATCACCGAAATTTAACACAAAGGTCTTAGTTGTATTATCTGTAGTTGTCTCTCCTTCTGTACCACCATTAGACTCTTCTAAGTCTGATCTGTAATACAATGTTATATTTGCATTTGTAGATCCAAAATTAAGTAATGCCATTGAGCCATTAGGGTTTACAGCTTCTGCATTAAAATACAAACCTCTAAAGAAATTTTTAAAGTTATTATTATTCAACAACTCCTCTGAACCTTCTTTATCTATAATATTGTTCTTAAAATAAGTGCTATCTAACTTCACGCGAAGTCTCGGCGTAACTCTCTCAACAATTGTATCATTTGTTTCATCTTCATCATTGTCCTCTTCATTTAATCTCTTTAATACAAGTTCTTCGTTAGAAAACTCAAAATTATCATCTTCAAAAAACACAAAATCTCTTAAGTTATTTTCAAATTCTTGTTGTTGGTTAGAGTAGTACAGTTGTGCATTACTAAAACCATCTCCCGAGTTTGGGTCTACATTTCTTAAAAAATATCCAGATTCCTGAACACTTAGTTTAATTGGACCACTGCCGTAAATAGAATCTAAACTATAAAAAGTAGTATCTCCTTCTGCTGCTGTAGGTGTGCTAAAGTAAGGAATAGACATAACCACACTATCTAACTCTACATTATCTCCGAAAGTTGGGTTTGCAGAAGCCATAACTAATTGTGTTAAGACACTTGCAGATGTTTGTCCATAAATTTCATCATTATAAACACCCAACAAGTATGTTGGCAAACCATTTGTTTGCACACCAACAATATCTTGTTGCGATGTAACCATTTGAGTTCCATCAAACAATAATGCATCAAAATTTTCTGAAGGAATTAAATCTGAACCTACAGTATTAAACTCTTCTTCTTCACATGAACCTAAATAAAAAATAGCAACTAGAAGAGCTGCTACTTTTATAAAATTTTTAGTTATAGTCATTAAATTTATTCTTTATCATTTAGCACTTTTGTGCTATAAAATTCTTGTAACGGCTGAGAAAAACTCTCAAGCCCTTTGTATTCTAATACTGGTTTTTTACTTGCTTCTGCATACGCTACCAATTCATCAGAAAGATCTTCGCTACCTAATACTATGGCGTCAGAAAAATCCATAGATGTTTTCATTAAACCATTAAAAGTAGGCTCAACAATGTGAGCAACGCTTGTATCTTCTATACCATCAAACATAATTTTCTGAGCCATGTCTTCATCTAAAGAACCCTCAAAACCTGAGTTATAAACCGATGTCACAATTTTTGCATCTTTAAACAAAGGCTCATTACCGTAGTAGTTTTTAAGATATAACGGCAATAAAGATGCCAACCAACCGTGAACATGAATAATATCTGGAGACCAGTTTAATTTCTTAACGGTTTCAATTACACCTTTGGCAAAGAATATTGCACGCTCATCATTATCAGGAAATAAATTTCCATCCTCATCTGTTAGTGTAGCTTTACGTTTAAAGTAATCTTCATTATCTATAAAGTAAACCTGCATACGCTCTTTAGGAATAGATGCAACTTTAATTATTAGCGGCATATCTAAATCATTAATGACCAAATTCATACCAGACAATCTAATAACCTCATGTAATTGGTGACGACGCTCATTTATATTACCAAACCTTGGCATAAAAATTCGAATCTGTCCACCAATACTGTTTATCATTCGAGGCATCTCAAAAGACATCGACGATATTTCTGTTTCTGGCAGATACGGTATTACTTCAGATGATATGTATAATATCCTCTTATCTTTCATAGGTCTTTACTTTAAGCGTTACTTGGTTCAAAAAACACGCAAAATTACAAAAATTTAAGCCAATAACCATTTTTAATCTTACTTTTGCACGCCATTAACACAATATAAATGCCTACGTTTAAGGACGCCACATCTCTACAAGCATTTCTAAACTCTCAAAGAACGGGTAATAACACTGTTGGTTTTGTTCCTACAATGGGTGCTTTGCACAAAGGCCATCTTGCTTTGGTGACATCTGCTTTATCACAAAACGAAATTGTTGTGGTAAGCATTTTTGTAAATCCTACGCAATTTGGCAATGCAGGAGATTTAAAAAACTATCCTCGCACATTATCAAAAGACGAGGCACTTTTAAAAACGTTGCATAACGATATTATTGTGTTTGCTCCAAATGCAGAAGATTTATATAATGGCAATATCACTTCTAACTCTTATAATTTTGGAGCTATTGCTAATGAAATGGAAGGCAAATACAGGCAAGGTCATTTTAACGGTGTAGGCACAGTTTTAGAGCTTCTTTTTGATATTGTAAAGCCAGATTATGCATATTTTGGAGAAAAAGATTTTCAGCAATTACAGATTGTTAGGAAATTGATTTCTTTAACCAAACAGCCAGTAACTATAGTAGGTTGTCCTATTTATAGAGAAAATAGCGGACTAGCTATGAGTTCAAGAAATGAACGCCTGTCTAAAGAGTGCAGAGATGCATCTGCATTTATTTACAAAACACTACAAAAAGTTAAAGAAGATTTTAAATATAAGTCGGCAAGACAACTTAATGAATGGGTTAAGAGTGAATTTGACAAACAAGAAGCACTAGAGCTAGAGTATTTTGAAATTGCCAACATAGACACACTTAAAACCATTAAGAGAAAACATAAGAACAACAAATACAGGGCTTTTATTGCTGTATTTGTAGAAGACGTAAGATTGATTGATAATGTCTCTTTAAATTACTAATTTTGAATATGCTTGTAACAGTAGTAAAATCTAAAATTCACCGTGTGAAAGTCACAGGTGCAGACCTTAATTATATTGGTAGCATTACCATAGATGAAGATTTAATGGATGCTGCAAATTTAGTTGAAGGCGAAAAAGTTCAAATTGTGAACAACAATAATGGCGAACGTCTTGAAACTTATGCAATTCCTGGACCTAGAGGAAGTGGCGAAATTACTTTAAATGGAGCAGCTGCTCGTAAAGTTGCAAAAGGAGATATTCTTATTCTTATTACTTATGGTATGATGACCATGGATGAGGCTAAGAACTTTAAACCGTCTTTAGTGTTTCCTAATGAAGAGAATAACCTTCTGAAATAAACCACTTTGAATAAACACCTTTCTAAAATTTTAAAAACACTACTCCCACTTTTACTGGGAGTTTTTTTAATTTGGTATATGGTGTCTAGCGCAACTCCAGAAGAACGCGAAAAGCTTTGGGTTAATATAGTAGAAGCTGATAAGTTTTGGATAGCCGTTTCCCTTATTTTAGGATTACTAAGCCATGCATCTAGGGCTTACAGATGGAAGTTTCTTTTAGAACCTTTAGGATATAAACCTAAGTTTTACAATAGTTTTATGGCAGTTATGGTAGCATATTTGGCCAACCTTGGCATACCGCGTTCTGGAGAGGTCTTAAGAGGTGCAACTATTTCGACCTATGAGAAAGTTCCTTTTGAAAAAGCATTTGGGACTATTGTATCAGAACGTATTGCAGACCTTATTATGTTACTTTTAGTAGTTGCAACTGCTATACTGTTACAGACAGATACTTTGTTAAACTATTTTAATGACCAAGATATTAATCCTTTAATGGCTGTTGGAATTATTGTTTTATTAGTGGTTGGCGTGCTAGTAGGTGTTCGAATATTAAAGAGCTCTACCCACAAATTCTTTGTGAAACTAAGAACATTTGCAGAAGGACTTTTAGACGGCATGAAAAGCATATTGCATATGAAGAATAAGTGGGCGTTTATCTTTCATACAGTATTTATCTGGCTCTCTTATGTGCTTATGTTTGGTGTTATTAAATATTGTATTCCCGGAACAGAGAACTTAAGTATTGCTGGTATTCTTGCAGCTTTTGCAGTTGGGTCTTTTGCTATTTCTGCAACTAATGGCGGCATAGGAGTATATCCATTTGCTATAGGCGCAATTTTAATATATTTTAATATAGACAAACAAGATGGTGAAGCCTTTGGTTGGATTCTTTGGGGATCACAAACTTTACTAAATATTGTGCTTGGAGGACTTTCATTTTTACTGCTACCTATTCTTAACAGAAAGAAAACATAAAATTTTATATCTTGGGGAACCCAAAAAAAGCTTCCCATGAAATATTATTTTCTACTCTTCACTTTATTATATTCATTATCAGCTATATCTCAAGTAAAATATGAAACTATTTATTCAGAAAAACTTGGAGAGGATCGCGAAATAAAAATTCAATTGCCTAGGAATTATGAGAGCAATTCAGAAAAGAGGTATCCTATATTTATAGTTTTAGATGGTGATTATCTTTTTGAGCCTGTTGCTGGAAATGTAGACTTTTATAGCTACTGGGAAGATATGCCAGAGGCCATAGTTGTAGGAATAAATCAATTAGAAACAAGAATAGATGATGGTTATTTTGATGACACAAATTATTTTCCATCAAATTCTGGCGCTAATTTCTTTGAATTTATTGGACTGGAGCTGCTTCCTTACTTAGACACAAATTACAGGACAGCAAAGTTTGTAATTGCCGTTGGTCACGATTATACCTCTAATTTCATAAACTACTACCTATTTAAAGATCCGGCTTTATTTCAAGGTTATATAAATTTAAGCCCAGATTTTGCACCAATGATGGCAGAACGTTTAACTGAAAAGCTGTCTACCATTAAACAAAAAACTTGGTTTTATATGGCTACTGGAACAGATGATATAAAATCGATTAGAGAAGATGTAATTTACACAGACAAACAATTGTCTTTGGTTGACAATGCAGCCGTAAACTACTATTTTGATGATTTTGAAGGTGCAACTCACTATTCTCTTGTTGGAAGAGCTATTCCTAAAGCTATTGAAGATATATTTTCTATTTACAGGCCTATTAGCAATAAGCAGTACAAAGAAGAACTTTTAAATATTGAGGGTTCACTTTACAGTTACCTAATTGAAAAATATAATGTTATTGAAGAGCTATTTGGTTTAGACAACACTATTAGAATTAATGATTTTCAAGCTATATCTGCTGCTATTGAAAAACTAGAAAAATGGAATGATTATGAAGAACTAGGAAAACTTGCAAGAAAAGAGCATCCAGATACAATGCTTGGCAATTATTACCTAGGTAGATTTTATGAGGAAACTGGAGAACCTAAAAAAGCTATGAGAACTTACCAAAGTGCCTTTCTTTTGCAAGAGGTAGGAAATTTAACTAAAGACCTAATGTTGGAAAAATCTGATGCTATTAAAGCTGATTTTGGCTATTAAATTATAACTACTTATAAAAAAAGAGCCCGCTAATTATTAGCGGGCTCTTTTTCTTGAATTTTTGCTTACAGCTATATTCCTAAACTGTACTTTAGTTTCACACCATAAGCGTTTAATTTAACCTCACTAGCATTACTTGTACCTAAAACAGTATTATAAGTAAACTCAGATGGAATATCATTACTGTAATTAACCAGATCTTCAAACTCTTCACCGTCGTAAAGGTCATTTATACCATAATCAAAAAACAACCCTATATATATTGAATTATTAGATGAAAGCATTTGTTTTACACCAAGTTCTAAAGTTGCACTAAAAGCTGTTTTTAATTCTAAATCTTGGTTATTTACATTAATATTTCTATAAGTTCCAAATCCGGCAAACTCTGGATCAAAAAGTTCAACATTGTATTGCCTATAAAAACCACTTGTATTTAATGTTTTTATATCGGTTTCGTAATAAGCATCAATTGGCAATGCCACCTTACCACCAACAGCAATATAAAACCTAGAGACTCCAGAAGTTTCATATTGAACAACTAAAGGAATTGAAACAAATTGAGCTTTTTGTTGTTCTTGAAAATTTGTACCTCTATACCTAAATTCAAAATCTTCACCTTCACTATCTGTTGCATTATATGAACCTCTTATAACTTCATACCTTGAAGATGAAGAAACAGATTGGTACTCCAATCCTAATTGCAAGCTATAATTTTCAGATAAATGATAACCATAGTGAACACCTACTTGCCCACCTTTTCCGTTTCTTAGGCTTGCACCATTAAGACTGTAATCTAACGTTGAAAAAACGCCACTTACCGAACCTATTATTTCTCCTTTAATTTCTTGGCTAGAAGCCGAATAGCAAAAGTTAAGACTTATTACCAAAACTAAAATACCTCTCATTTTATTGGAAATTAAATGGTTCATTTTGTTATATTTTTTAATATTCATCTTGTCGTTTATATGGGTATGATCTAGTTATTCTACAATTAGTTTTATGACCTTGTTTACATTAGGCGAGCTAAAGTTGATCATGTAAATACCAGATTGTATAGTTTCTGGTAATCTTACTGTATGGCTAATTGCATCGTACCTACCTTGTTTTAAAACTTTACCAGACATATTAAATACAGTATAAATCATATTATCCAACTCTGTTGCCGGAATATCTGCACTAACATTTAATGTTCTATTAAGTTGAGTTGTCGGGTTTGGTGTTACTGAGATTGAATAGCTGTGTTGTAATTCTATATTAATAGCACAGGTTTGTAAAACATCTCCACTCACAGTAGTCATTTTAACAAAATAAGTAGCATTAGGATCTAACAAGTCTGATGTTGTTGCACCTGCAGAATAGTATTGTTCTGTACCAACAAGCACATTATCTTTATACCATTCATAAGCCACAAAACTATAACCTCCATTTGTATTAGGATTGTTATTTACAAGGAGTACATTATCAAACTTCTGTTCAGCGATATCATTAAATAAGAATTGTTTTTCAACTCTAATAGTATACGTTCTAACCATTGAACCATTTTGAGAAGTTACTACAACATCCTGCAAGTAAATACCAGGCACAGGAGTTTCAATCTCAAACACAGTTGCAGGAGTTACTATTGCACTAGGTTCTGCATCAATCACTACCTGAACACTATTTACTGTGGATCCACAATCAATAATATAGTTTACTAAATTGTCTGGATCGTTATAAACTTGCCCATCAATTGTAATAGTATTAATATTTGCGTTACTACTTTCTATAATTAACTCTTGAGACACTGGTGTTGCAGGTAGGTAATTGCTATCGCCTTCTTGGTTTGCTGCAATAGTTACCTGTCCAGTTGCCAATAACGTTACAAAGCCTTCTGCACTAACATCTGCAGGCTGATTTGTTCCTGTATAGGTATATGTATATGTAATTGGTAGTCCTGAACTTGCTTCTGCCATTAACTGAAAATCTGGGTCTACACCTATTTCTTTTACAGGTATAGGGTTAAATACAATTTCCTGAGTAGACCTATCAATTGTTAGTGTTGCTGTAAGTGTTATCTCATCACAATTTGGAGAAGTACTAGGAGGCGTAATTACTGCAGAAACTGTGTATATACCTGCGTTTATTGCACCGTTCGTAATTCCTGTACTTGGTGTAGTACTGTAAACAACACTAGCTCCATTTGGCAAGTTCAGGACTTCAATATCTTGTATATCTCCATCATAAATAAAGGTTTCATCATTAAACACTACTTGATCTAATGGTGAATTATTTACCGTTACATTTTGAGTTTGGGTTGATACATTTCCAACATCATCTGTATAGCTCCAAACCACAACTGTAGTTCCTGGAGTAGTTATAGGTAACACGGTAGTTGTTACTCCAGAAATTGAACCAGAACAATTATCTAAAGCTTTAGGAATTGGCAGAGATAGCACTGCACAATCTTCACTAATATCTGGAAGTACAGCTACAATAGGAACTGGTGCTGTAACATCCTCGATAATCACATTTTGAGTTTGTGTAATAATATTACCATTATCGTCTTCATAAGTCCAAGTTATTTCTGTTGTCCCTTGAACCTCTATTGGAAAGACTGTATCTGTTGTTCCTTGTACTGGTCCTGTACAATTATCGGTTGCAGATGGAATTGTAATACTCTCTACTATACATTCTGCAGTGATATCCTCAAGTGTTCCTGTATCAGCAACCGGACCTGAAACATCTTCAATAACCACATTTTGAGTTTGAGTACTTGTGTTTCCATTTTCATCTTCATACGTCCAAGTAATTACTGTTGTTCCTTGAGTGGTTATAGGTAAATTAGCATCATTGGCAACTGTAACATCACCAACACAGTTATCTGTTGCTGTTGGTGCTACTAATGTATCAACTTGGCATTCTGCCTCGACATCGGAAAGCGTCATCACATCTGGAGTTGGAGAAGTTATATCCTCAATTATCACATTTTGAGTTTGAGTACTCGTATTTCCAGATTCATCCTCATAGGTCCAAGTTACAATAGTTGTTCCTTGTTCTGTTATTGGGAAAGTTGTGACGGTAGTTCCTATTACAGATCCAACGCAATTATCTGTAGCAGTAGGTGCTGAAATATTGTCTACTTGACATTGAGCCATAACATCTTCAAGCACGAATAAATCGGCTGCCGGCGCAAGATTGTCTTGAACGGTGACCATTGCAGTATCTGTTGATGAATTACCATTATTATCTGTTACCATTAATGTAACCTCAACAGGTGTGTCTAAATTACTACAATCAAATGTACTTGGAGAAACAGATAATGTTTCTATTCCACAAGTATCTGAAGAACCATTATTAATATCTTGTACTGTAATTGTAGCCACTCCATTTTCATCTAACTGAACTGTTGTATTCATGGCGTTAGCTATTGGTAAAATAGTGTCCTCAATAGTTACCATAGCAGTATCTGTTGCTATATTTCCTCCTATATCTGTAACTGTCATTGTAACTTCTACTGGAGTTTCAGTATTTGAACAATTAAAGGAGTTTGGAGTTACTGTAATAGATTCTATACAGTTATCTGTTGATCCGTTATTAATATCATCTCCTGTAATAGTTACCGTACCATTCTCATCCAACTGAACAGTAATATCCATTGCTGTGGCTACTGGCACAGAGTTGTCTTCAATAGTTACAACAGCATCGCACGTCCCAACATTTCCAGCTTCATCAGTTACAGTTATTGTTACTGTATTTTCTCCAATATCATCACAAGTAAAAGTGTCTTGACTAAGTGCTATATCATATACTAAGCCACAATTATCGGCAACACTTTGATCTCCTTCGGGTACAAAGGCTACAAAGTCGTTTTGAGTGTTCCAGTTTGTGCTATTTCTTCCGGCAACAGTTAAACCAATAGTACCATCTATATTTTCTATGCCTTGTGTCATTGGGCTTCCTGTTACTGAAGTGCTATGAATTTCTATAACATTCGTACTTTCAAAAAGTTTTACCTGAGTAGTAACTTGTGGAGTTGAATTACAGCAAAATGGAATATCTGTAAATTGCAACACTGCTATTCTATTAGGCGCAACACCTGTTGTGGCATATGTTATACTACCACTTCCTTGCGGAAATAAATCATCCCAAGCGAAGGCTATCAAATTATTTGGTGTTGACGTATTTGGCAATAATTGACCGCCACAGCAACCATCATCCAGACCGCTGCCAAACATTAAAAAGCCGTTCGATGATATATAATATTCTGAGTAATCATTATTAAAGAAGCTAAAATCAAACCCAAGAGGAATGGCTCCAGAAACTGAGTCATCACTTAAAACAACTTGTGTAGAGTTTGCAGAAATATCAATTGGAGCGAAGGTTCCTGACTGATCAATACTGTAAGTGACTGAACTTGAAATTAAATTTGCGATAACATCATCTTGTGTGATAGTCGCTACGCCATTATTATCTAACTCTACAGTTACATCTTGACACTCTACAACCGGTGCTTCTGTATCGTTTACAGTGACATCAAAAGAACATGTAGCCTGATTGCCAGAATTGTCCGTAACTTCATAGGTTATTGTAGTTGTACCTATTGGAAACTCACTTCCAGATGGCAATCCTGCGGTTTGTTGTATTCCTGATTCATTAAGTATAAAGTTATCTAAAGAGACATCACTTGTTGATGTATTTTCCCAAATAAGGCCTGTTATATTTCTCCAGTCTTCATTTGAAGGAAATACATTAAGCCCCGTTTCTTCTGGTATAAATGTAGCCATAGATGGTAATGCTGTAAACCTCATACCTGTTTGGCAGGCTATAAAAGAAGATGGAGTGAAAGTTTCTCCTCCATTATACTCCCAAGTATTTCCTGTATTAGAATGAATAAGCATTCCCTGCCCATCACCACAACCAACAGGCCAAGGTGCATCTATATGCTCGCTAGCAAAAGCGGTAATTACCATACCTGACTCTGTATACGGTGAACCAAAAGTTGAAGAACCTGTAAAGTTTAAAGTCACTTGAACATCGTTATCAATTACACAATTATCTGAAAACTCCGGTATATCAAAATTCACTACAGCACCACACAGTCCAGGATCATTGCTTACAACAATATTTTCTGGACAAGCTACTGTTGGTGCTTCCGTATCTTCTATAATTATTTCTTGAGTTTGTGTAGATATGTTTCCAGCTTCATCCTCATAGGTCCAAGTAATAGTTGTACTCTCTGAGATTGGAAAAGCAGTATTTGAAGTTCCATTAATTTGGCCAGAACAATTATCTGTTGCTGTTGGTGCTACTAGGCTATCTACTTGACACTGTTCATTTATGTCTTCCAACGTCATCATATTTGCAACTGGTGGTGTAGTATCTGTAATAAACACATTTTGAGTTTGGGTTAACATATTACCAGAGGAATCTTGATATGTCCAAGTTATGGTTGTATTCTCTGTAATTGGGAATATGGCATCAGTAATTCCAACAACTTGACCTTCACAAGCATCTGTAGCTGTAGGCGCTCCTATACTATTTACTTGACATTCACCAATTACATCGTCTAATATTAAAACATCTGAAATAGGACCTTCAGAATCTTCAACAGTTATCGTAAAACTACAAGTACTTGTGTTTCCAGAAGCGTCTGTAGCTATAAATGTATTTGTAGTAATACCAACAGGGAAAGCACTTCCGCTAGGTAATCCTTCAGTTTGGGAGATTTCTACACAACCTTCATAACTTAAAATAATCTCACCATTCCCAGATCTAATACCTGTTGTCGTAACACTATTAGTTAATGTTCCAAGGTAAGACGAACCTCCTGCACCACCTCCAGCTGCAGCACCAGAACCATTGGTTGGTATAGCACCACTGCCGCCACCATAATAGCCACCGCCGCCACCGCCACTTGCAACACCATAATTAGCAGGCAAACCATTTCCTCCTAAACCAAAAGCTCCTGGATTACCATTAGTACCCTGTGTACCCATACCACCAGAGCCACCAGCTGTTGCTGTTGCACCAGAACCACCAGATCCTGGATTAAAATAAGAACTATAATTAGGGTCTGCAGGGTCTTCTCCATTTACTCCTGTTATACCGCCACCATCGCCACCGTCTCCTCCTACACCACATGGTACACAAGAACCATTAACGTATGAGCGACCGCCACCGCCACCGCCACCAGGGCGTTGCTTGCTTTGCGCTTCGTTAACACGTAGTGCACGGCCTTTAAAATCAAGTCCGTTTAGTGCTTCGATCGCGGCTTCAGCGCCGTCTTCGATTTCTACGAATCCAAATCCTCTTGAACGTCCAGTTTCTCGGTCAGTAATAACCGAAGCGGACGCAACACTGCCATGCTCTGAGAACAGAGTTTGCAGATCTTCATCGGTGACCGCCCATGCGAGGTTACCTACATATAGTTTCTTCACAGCTTTCTTAGCTCCTTATTTGATAAGCGCTGAATTTTACTCCTAATGGAGCATATCGACCAATCAAACCTAGGACCTTCGAAGAAAAATTGCTGAGTAAAACT
>OJHK01001178.1_pt1 | contig 13001 bp, 8 predicted proteins | sample 1595161 | NCBI WGS metagenome assembly OJHK01 (sample SAMN05416842, study PRJEB24817) | seawater metagenome | isolation source: Sea water | place: Canada:Atlantic | collected 2013-07 | reverse complement strand
CTACACCTCTCTATTCGTCGGCAGCGTCAGATGTGTATAAGAGACAGGTAGATAACTATCTAGGTATGGTTAACTTGTCTGAAAGTACTACGGGTACCTTAGTTGAATGGAGTTCTAGTTTCACTTCAGATAATGAAAAAGCGGTGACCGAGTTTTGTGACCCCATTTATATGGCATTACTTGGCGCGCTAAAAAATAGCTTTAATTGAACTCGGCTTAAATAAATAACCCGAACTCTGGACAAGCATCACTTTCTCAATATTCCCATTATCTCACCGTTAAATACTTGATGCTAACTTGCCTTTTTAGTCGTCTTTTTTTGAAAGGCTCTTTTACCGCGCTTAGGCTTAAAAGCAACTTTCGGTAAACCAGCAAAAGATTGTTGACTCGCACTTTGTACCATCTCATGTACTGTATTTGTCAATGGCTGCATAAAACTTAAATAACTGGTGTTTTTTTCACTGATAGCGGTGAGGGTTGCTTCCCATTGTGCCGTCATATCGGGCAGTGTGGCCATTGGTGGTAGAGCATTTATTAAGGCAACGCCAACTTCCGTTGCCGTTATTGCTTTGCCCTGACGTTGTAAAAATCCGCGTTTAAAGAGTAAATCAATAATGCCGGCGCGAGTAGCGTCTGTCCCTAAACCATCGGTTTCTTTCAATACTTTTTTAATAGCCGCGTCATTAACGTAACGAGAAATACCCGTCATAGCTCCAAGCAGTGTTGCATCAGTAAAAGATTGCGGTGGCGATGTGTGTTTCTCTATTAATTCGCCTTGATGGCAGTGTAATAGTTGCCCCTTTGTTAAAGGGGGCAATGTTTGTTCCTGATCTTGCCCGTAATCTAGCTTGTGTTGGTTTTTGGCTTTATTACTTTTTGGGAATAAGACTTGCCAGCCTAGTTGCTTCTCTGTTTTGGCTTGGCTTACAAAATTTCCACCAGCAATTAATAATTCCACTTTGGTTTGCTGATATATATAGGCAGGGTAAAACTGAACTAAATACTGACGCACAATCAGTAAATAAATATTTTTTTCAAAGGTGTTTAAATTGATGTTCTCAGGTGATTTTTCGGTCGGAATAATCGCATGATGTGCCGTTATTTTTTTATCATTCCAAGCTTTGCTCACTAAAGCAGTATTTGCCCCTTGAGCAGGTTTATTACAAGGCAATGATGAGTTGGCGAGCGTATTAACAATGCCACTTGCTTGCTTTAATTGTTCTTTAGGTAAATAACGACAATCTGAACGAGGGTAGGTAATCAACTTATGTTTCTCGTACAAAGCCTGGCAGACATCTAACACAAGTTTGGCATTCATAGAAAACTGCTTAGCAGCACTAATTTGTAACTGTGACAAATTGAAGGGCAGAGGGGCAGCTTGCTGCTTTTCATTACTGTCAATATTACTGATAGTTGCTGCTTGGTTCTCAATGCGGTTAACAACATTTTCCGCTAACGCTTTCACCAACACTCGACCCTCTTCATCACAATAAGGTTGACAGTTTTCACTTGGCTGCCATTTTGCAGTAAAAGCGATACTTTCATCCGAATTCAGGGCAATATTTGCCTGCACTTGGAAAAAAGGTTTACTAACAAAACGTGATATTTCTTGTTCACGTCTAACGACCAAGCCTAATAAAGGTGTTTGCACACGACCAACAGATAAGACTGAGTTATAACCGGTTTTCTGTCCCTGTAAAGTATAAGCGCGGGTGAGGTTAATGCCATATAGCCAATCAGCGCGAGAACGTGCCAAAGCAGAGATAGATAACGGCATAAAATCACTATTAGGTTTTAGTGAGGTAAGTGCCCGTTTTACGGCAGGTAAGTTTAAATCGCTGATCAGCAGACGTTTAATGTTAGCTTTTTTAGTTTTTGCTAATTTAAAGTAATCAATCACTTCATCAACAAGTAATTGACCCTCTCTGTCGGGATCGCCTGCGTGAATAATTTCATCGGCTTGTTTTACTAACTTTCTTAAGATCGTGAGTTGCGAACGAGTGCGAGCTATCGGCTTTAACTGCCATTGCTGCGGCACTATTGGCAGATTATCCATGCGCCATTTTTTTAATTCGACGTCATAATCTTCAGGATCTGCTTGCGCCAAAATATGTCCAATACACCAACTGACTACATCACCATTAGCGAGTTCGATGTGTGTTTTATGGTTTTTTTGTGGCTTAGGTAATGCAGCTGCAATAGCGCGACCTAAACTCGGTTTTTCGGCAATATAGAGTTTCAAGCCATGTCCAAGTGTTAGTGAGTAACAACAATGGTTTAAGTATAAATCGTTTACTGGTTTTATGTACAGCTTTATCGCTTGGCGTTAATACGACGTGATTTAGGTACTACTTTTAAAATTGAAGCATAAAAAACCGCTCATAAAGAGCGGTTGGAATTAGTCAAAGTTAAGCATTCTCTATGTTAGGCTAACCGCTTAAAACTCGTAACGGGCAACAAATGAGACATAACGTTCTGTTTGACGGTCGGTAATACTGCCGTAATCGGCATTTTTAACTAAATTGCCATCATCATTTAGTGCGGTTCTAGTTTCATTAATATTGGTCGCTGAATCACTATCAAAAACGTTATAAACAGTCGCTTTAAATGATAAATCACCATCCATAACATCTGTAATATAAGTTAAGGATAAATCGATGTTAGTAACCCAATCAAGATTACCTTTTGATCCACGTTTGGCCGGTTGTTCGTTTTCATCATAAAAGCTCTCATGACCAGAATTGCCATAACATGCTTCCCATACATTACCCGCAGCACAACTATCTACGCCAGTAGGATGACGGCCAAGATAACTTTGTGGACGTCCAGAACTGATACTTGAGACGAAACCAAAAATTAGATTTTCAGTGAGGTCGTAACTACCGTTAAGTTTAAATACGTGAGTATGATCATTTGGCAATAAACCATAACTGTGGTCCATCACATCACCATAATCGTACGAAGTTGTCCAACCAGGATCTGCTTGGTTATTATCCGTTTTAACTAGACCTTCGGTATTGCCCCAGTTTTTTGAGTAAGTATAAGAAGAGTTAATACGAAAGCTATCTGAGATTGAACCATCAAGGGTGAACTCCATTGCAGCATAATGACGTTCCATTTTAGGTAACATCACTTCTTCAGCAGATAGGGTTACTGCTTCAAGGCCATTGTCAGGATTACCATCAAAGTCTTGTTCAATAGTTAAGCTTTCACCTGGATTGTGTAAGAACCATGTGCCGCCGACATCAGCATAGCCAAGTTCAGCTAACTTTTTATTCAGTGGTGATTGAATATCACTATCTTCTACGCCACGGCCAAGTTCACGCCAAATAACGCGGGTACCAAAAGTCATGGTCTCAAATACTTCTTGCTGAAAACCTAACGTGATTTCATCTGAGTACATAGGCTCTAGCGTGGTAGAAGCAATGCCACCAGCGGCTAAGTTAGTGCTGTCTTGACGAATATCGGTATCACGATATGCAGCGCCATGACTCGGTGAGCCGTCAGCCAATAAAGCGGGGTAACCATTACTATCTAACTGGTCTGTGCGGTAGTAATCACGAATATCAGTTGCCGAACTGCCTTGAGTAATATTCATGTTAGCGGATACTGGTTGGAAGAAACGGCCATAGGTAGCATAAATTTTTGAACTGCCATCACCAGATAAATCGTAAATGGCTTGCAAGCGAGGTGCTATTTGATTATCAAAATCAACATAAGCCTCACCGCTGTTCATGGTATTTTCAGATTGGGTATAACGTACACCCATGTTTAATACCAAATTGTCAGTCGCTTGCCAGGAATCGTTGACATAAAAGGCTAATTGACTAACATCAGAGTCGGTAAATCTATTACGGACACGTTTTTCGATATAGGTATCGCCTGCTGGCGCGCCAGAAACACTACCATCACCGGCAGTGTATACTGTCCACCAAGCAGCCGCGTCACCTTCACCATTAGGAAATTCTAAATAATCAACGGCTACATTGGTGTAATCAACACCAAAACTAATAGCGTGTTCTTCCAGATCTAAGTTGAAATCAATGCGTGCTTGATCACGAGTGTATTCTTCATTTTTCAGGGTGCTGTCCGTGTCATTGCTTAATTTTACCCAACCGTCAGTTGCATCCCAGACACTCGGCGCAGTTGAACCTGGTATAGTATTCACTTCTTCCACAACGCGACCAATCACGGCATTGACACTGAAGTTATCCGTTAAGTAACCGTTATAGTTAATACTATATAATTGACCGCCATCTTCGCCTGGTGAGTCAACGCCAAGCTTGTCACCAACGGTGTCGGCTTGTGAGTCGTAGGCGTAGTTTTTCTTAGTCCATGTGCGTTTATTATTCATTGCCATAAGACCAAAAGAGTGATTTTCGTTAACAAACCAATCGGCTTTTGCAAACCAACGGTCTGACTCTCGAACCCGATCTGTTGTTACTGTTTGTGTTGAGTAAGTTTCATCTTCTTTTCTAGGTTCATATAAACCATAGAAGAAGAGTGAATCTTCGATAATTGCGCCACTTACCCAAAGTCTAGCTTCGGTAAATTGATAGCTATCTTGCCCTGTTGCACCATCACTAGAAACATTACCGTTTGCAAGGTAAACCGTGTCTTGGCTTGAGCGCATTGAGGATGGGTCAATACGAATTTGCCCACCGAATTTGAATTCATTATCACCAGACTTTGATACGGCATTAACAATACCGCCTAAGGCACCACCAAAGTCAGGACTTACACCGCCCGTTTTTACTTGTGTCTGTGAAATAGCTTCCCATGGCAGTGACAGGGCACCTAAACCGGTTTTAATATTAGTGATATTAAGACCGTTTAAGTAATAGGCATTTTCCGCAGAAGATGAACCTCCAAAGCTAGAAGCCCCTTTAAAATTTGAACCACCTGCAGAAGCGGTACCTGGCGCTAACAAAGCGATATTTTCAAAGCCATTATCGACAGGCATTCTATCAAGCTCTTCTTGATTGAAAGTAACACCTGAAGTTGAAGAAGCTAAATCTACTCGGCGAATACTACTACCGAGAATATCTATGCGCTCAATCTCTTGTGCTGTAGCAGAGCTTGATAATAATTGACTATCAATAATAATCGGTTGACCAATTTTTAAGCTGATGTTTGGTTCTTCTGCGCCGTTGTAACCGTCTTTTGTGATCGTAATATTATATTCACCAACGGGAACATTACGCAGTGAATAATTACCTTTATCGTTAGTTTGGACTGTGAAGACTAACCCCTTAGTTTTGTGTTTTAGGGTAATGGTGGCATTGCTGATAACAGCCCCTTCATTACTGATGATATGACCTTTAACCGTACCTGTGTCGATAGCCATTGCTATCGGAGCTGAAAGCATTAGTGCCGTACCTACGGCAATAGCAGCGAGAGATCTACGTGCCTTTAAGCTTGATGTAATCATTTGGTTTTACCTATTGTATTGTAGTTTTATTTTATTATTTTTTTTGTTGTGTCCTTTGCGCTGACTTAGCTTCCCTTGTGCTTGCAACAGTCATCAGTGGAGGCTTTTTGAGCAAGTCCTCTTAAACACGAAGGTACTTATATATCTTATATTGTATATTATCTACAATTATTTGCGGTTTAATCACTAGAAATAGAATAAAAAATGAACTTGAAAAGCATGTTATGAAATGAAAAGGCAGTAAAAATGCCTGTTGTGGGTGATGAGGAAGGACGCTGTATAATATAAATACAGCTTAAGAATATAATGCTATTAGCTTAGAATTAATTTGAATATCATGCTGTATTTAGCGAATTATCAAAATAAAATACAGTTTGTTGGCGGTGCTGAAGTTATTTGAGAGTGGTTATCTGCTGTGAAGTAGTCGCTACAACATGATAAAAGATGAAATTTGGTGAGATATCATTCTCTTATAATCTTTAAGATAACTCTAGTTATTCAATGCCATGTCATTTTGCTGGTGGCATTGAATAGCTAAAATGCTGTCAGTGCTTACGTTTAAACGTAAGCACTAGAATAGTACCGATTAAGATAGTCAAAGAAGCGAATACAATACGTAATGTGATGGCCTCATTAAGCAATAGGGCACCCGCTAATGTGACTAAAAGTGGGACACTTAATTGCACAATCGCGGCTTGAGTGGCTTTAAGTTCAGGCAAAACACTATACCAAATAATATAGCCGATACCGGAAGTGACAATACCTGATAGCAGTGCATAAATAATGCCTATGTTTGCTAAGTCTATATTGTTATCTGTTGATAGGTAAATGATGAACCACAACAGTGTTGCCATGGGAGCTGCTTTTATGAAGTTTCCGGCAGTACTAGCGGCTGGGTTTCTTGCCCCTCTGCCTTGCAGTGTATAAACACTCCAAGCGATGCCTGAGATACACATCAAGAATGCTCCCGTAAAGGAAGGTGCGCTTATACCGGGCAGCATCAAAATCACTAACCCAGCAAGTGCTAAAATGAAGCCGACTAGTTGTATTACGTTTAGTCGTTCTCCTTCACGGTAACCCACAACTGTCATAGTAATTTGTACTGAACCAAAGAGTAATAAAGCCCCTGTCCCCGCCGCTATTAAACCATAACCATAGGTAAAACTCACTGCGTAAATGAACAAAGCAAAGGCCGCGAACCATGTACCACCTTGCACTATTTTTTTATCTTTTTTTATTGCTAAAAACAGCCATAAGAACAGTGCTCCAGAGACAACTCGAAGCATAATGAAACTGGCTTCATCAATAGCTGTTTCTTCAAGGGCAAATCGGGTGATGAGTGAGTTTGCTGCAAAGGCTGATAGTGAAAGGAAGGTAATGAGAATAATGCGAAGCCGAGTCATATTTTGCCTTGTGTTTATTTGGAAAAGCTACAATAGAAGGAGAAATAATGCGACTAGGCACTTAACAGAGCATATAAGGTGTTAGTTTGTAATTTTACAAACTAACACCTTACTTGAATTGGTATTAGACCATGTCCTCAAAAGGATTTTTAGTGGGTAGCGCAATACTATTTTTGAATTCAGCGAAGCTTAAACTGTCACTAGTTAACTCAATATCAGCTTCATTGATCAAACCTTCACCAAATTTATAAATTAAATCGAATTGACCATCATTAGCGTTATCACGATACACTTGCTGGGCTTGTTCTACTTCAACTAATTTTTGTTGGTAAGTTTCCATGGCCTCAGCACCATAACGTTTTTCCATCATGGTTAAACTGACTTTTGGAGAAAAAACTGTCGCAGTAGCATTGTTGCCACCAAAACCTTTAGAATTGATAAATGCAATGTCCATATCAGGGCAGTGCCAATGATCAGTAGCAATATTAAGGTGCTCGTTATGAACATCTTCGGCAACTTCATCAATGGTGGTAATACCTGGCATAATGTTATCGCTAAAAATACCTAATGCCATCGCCATTTGATCGCCACTAGCAGGACCTAATGTGTGACCGATATAGGCTTTAGGTGCTGCAACTGGCCAATTTTCGATGTTAAAGCACTCTGCAACTTTATGATAAATCAATGATTCAGTAACACGATTTTGTGGTGTACTTGAACCGTGTGCCAGAATAAAGCTACGATCTTGCAGCGCTTCTTTACCTAACACTTGCTCTGCTAAAGCAACCGATTTAGCCATCGTAATATAATTGCCAGGACCTGGTGCGGTAATCGATTTTTTGTACCCGTCAGCATTAATGAAAACATCGGCTACGGAGCCGAGTACTTTCGCGCCCATCTCTAATGCAAGAGCATCATCCATCAAGACAACAAACTGTGCACCTTCACCCATAGTAAAACCACAGTTCTGACCAAAGGGACGGCTAGTTCGACGATGATCAGCAGTATTAGTACCATCAAGTTTTTTTAGCCCTTCTTCATTGGCTAGAGCACTCATGTTACCAAAACCTTCAATCATTTCGGGTGTTATTGGCGCCTCACTACTACCAACAATAGCGACACGAGTACGGCCAGCAGCCATGTCATGTGTCGCTGCTCGTAGGTTATATAAAAATGTTGCACACGCACCAGAGCTAGTAAATGTAGTGCCGACATTGCCAGTAACATAAGCATTGATAAAATCAGTAGACATAGTATTAAGGCCCAGCGCTAATTGCTTAGTACTGACACGAGAACCGGTTAAACGGCTCTTAACTAAGCCACCAAAGCCTTCATCATGCATTTGTCCTGCTATTGAAGCCGAATAGGTACCAACTTCATCTGGGCTAATCTTCTCTAGAATAGCATCCCATTCTAACCCGGTAGAGCGAATAGCATCGGTCGCTGCAAAGATTGTTACTTGTAAACCGCGAGGATGGTTACGACTTTTGTAAAGCTCAGTAGGATCGAATCCTGTAGGAAATTGACCTGCAGCTTTAATAGGGTTATCACGATATGAATCGTGGGTAATGGTTAGTTGCTCAGGAATTTCGACAGAAACTCTACCTTTACCTAAGTCAGTTACCAACCATGAATTCGGTACTGGTTCTGGTAACTCTTTAGCACGCAATTCAAACGTTATAGGTTTATCTGTCGGGCTGACATTCATTTTTTGATGCCAGTGAGTCGCATCAGGATCAAAATGATTTTTTTCAATTTTACGAATTAAAGTGCCAGCAAGAATTTGTTGGCCAAATTTACTTTCTATCTCTTCAGCTAAAACAAGGTTACCGTCGATATCAACTAAAGTGTCACCTTTTTTTGTGACAATTTTCATTAAGCTTGCTAAACCGACAAAAGTTTCTTGGCGCGCTTGAGCCGTTAATTTGTCGATTACTATACGTCGAAAGCCTTGATGAAATGAGGTACGGCCTGAAGCATTAATACCGCCCATGCCAATAATTAAAGGTAAACGTGTCATGTAATAATCCACTTAAAGAATTTGAATAAATGCAAAATAGTAGTATTGCGTTTGATGGTATCTATTCTAATGACTCCTCAGAATAATAATAAGCCAAAATGGCCTTGTAGTGTGTAATAATGGCCATAAATAACGAGTAGGAAAGCAATAATGCCAAATAAGCGGATAAAAACAGATTATCTAACAAATAAGTTAACGGTAAACTTACTCATTTATCCGCATGTTTTAGCCACGGGGGTCACTTTACCTGTTGAGATGTTACTTGCTGGTGAAGCCTTTGCCAGGCGTTATGACAAATCGGTATTAACACTTAACACACAATTTTTAAGTGAATCGGTAGCTAAAATTAAATCGCGTGCAGGCATTACTATGATTGCTGATATAACGCTTGATAGTGAATTAGTCGCTAGGGCAGTTACGCCTGATATTATTATTGTACCGAGTTTATGGCGAAATCCTCGACCTGTACTAAAGAGTCATCAAAAATTAATTGCTTGGTTAAAGCAATGTTGGCAGCAAGGAAGTACGTTGATTGGTGTTGGTACTGGAGTTTGCTTTTTGGCTGAGTCAGGTTTATTGGATAATCACTCAGCAACGACACACTGGCACTATGTTGACCAGTTCAAGCGAGATTACCCACAAGTTGATTTAAAACCTGATTTTTTTATTACACAATCTGAACGCATTTACTGTGCTGCGAGTCTAAATGCATTGGCTGATATTATTGTCCATTTAATCGCACAACACTATGGTAAAGAAGCGGCACAAAATGTAGAACGAAACTTTTCCCATGAAATTCGTAAACCTTATGAAGAACAGCGTTATTTAGAAGGGTCAGGAGATAGACACGCAGATGAGTTAATTGCCGAAATTCAATTTTGGTTACGTACCAATTTAACTACTGAATTAACGTTGACAGAAATTGCTAAGCAATTTGGCATGAGTCAGCGCTCATTTACTCGTCGATTTAAAGCGGCAACGGGGGTTCGTGCGACACAATACTGGCAGCAATTAAGAATCGAAACAGCAAAAGAGCTATTGGCGTCAAGCAACTTAACCATACAAGAAATAGCCGATCAGGTGGGTTATCAAGACCAAGGCCATTTAACACGATTATTTAAGAAAGATTTACACTTAACGCCAAAAGACTATCGTGCCATGGTTAGGAAAAAACTGTTCAGTTAAAAAAGATATCAATAATGAAGAGAAAATAAAATATCGCCGTATAATAATTTACCTCATTGAGTGATACGTGACTTTATTTTTTCCATCTGACTTAGCTTCATAGAGTAAATTATCGACTCGCTTAGCAATGGTATTGGGGCTATCCCCCTCGATTACTTCACATATCCCTAAACTAATGGTGACATTAATCTCTGGAAGTAGCAGTGTAGAGGCTACAATGTGACGCAATTTCTCGGCTAACTGGATAGCATCAACCTTGGTTTTTGACTCTGATAAAATGACAAATTCTTCACCTCCTATTCTAAACAGATGGTCGGTTTCTCTAATGTTTTTTTCGATCAGTGCACCAAAATTTTGCAATACCGTATCGCCGACGTCATGACCAAAATTATCATTAATATCTTTAAAGTCATCAATGTCTATGCTGATAATTGAGAAAGAGGTCTGGTAGCGCTCATAAACAGCGAGTAAAGATTTAATCTTAAGGTTATAAGCTTTTCTATTTTTAACTCGTGTGAGTTCATCGAGCAATGTTTGCTCTTGCAATTTTTGGTTAGCTTTTTCTAATGAGGTAATGTCTCGACTAATACCTAAGATACCGGTATTGATGCCGTCATAAACAAAAGGAATTTTTTTAGTTAACAAATAAACTCTTTTGTTATCAGGATAAGTAACCCATTCTTGGTTAGATCTGACATTGCCTTCAGCGAGCATTAGTTTATCGTGTTTTCTAAATTGACTAGCGAGATTGCGATCAAATATTTCAAAATCATCTTTGCCAATAAGGTCTTCAGTTTTTTTACCAATAAAGTGGAGGAAAGCGGCATTACAGCCAATATACTTGAAGTGTTTATCTTTATAAAAAATTAAATCATCAATTAGGTCAATGACGGAGCTTAGTAGTAGTGGGTTTTCTATTTGCTTCATGGAGCTCTCCTTGAACTAACTCGTTTTACTTATTTTAAGCTCGTTAATATAATTCTAAGCCGACCAATAGCTAAATCCGGTTGGTATAATATAGCCATAAAGAGGCTCTTTAAGCAAAACAAACAGCAAATACTTGTCACAAGCTATCAGCTGCGGCAAAATAACAGTACTAACATTATTATTTGAGAAATACATGAGCGAAAAACTATCAACTGCACTCTCTATAGCCGAGAAACAAATTAGCCAAATGCTGGTCATGCAAGATGCGATGAACAGTCGTGTTAGTGATACATGGCGTGAGAATGGCTATGAATGGTATCGTGCCATTTGGGTAGAATGTGCTGAGATGTTAGACCATCATGGTTGGAAGTGGTGGAAACACCAAGAAATTGACATCGCTCAAGTGCAACTAGAATTGGTTGATATTTTTCACTTTGGTTTAAGTCTACGTTTAATGTCTGGTGATAATGCTGAATTAATTGCTAGCGAACTTTCAAAAGAATTACACCAAGGTACTGCAGAAAGTGATTTTAAAATAGCGCTGGAAAATTTAGCTTCGGCTGCTGTTACCAATAAAGCCTTTGATGCTAAGGCTTTAGCTGATTGTATGTCGTTAATGAATATGGATTTAGATGAATTATTCAGACAATATGTTGGCAAAAATACACTGAACTTTTTCCGCCAAGACCATGGTTATAAAGAAGGTAGTTATATTAAAGAATGGCACGGCGAAGAAGATAATGAAGTATTAGCGAAACTAGTAAATACATTAGATACAGGTGCAGAAGATTTTCAACAGCAACTATACCAAGCGTTAGAAGCAAAATACCCTGCCTAAATTAATATTATTATATAGATGCAGTATTTGACGCTGCATCTATTTCTTAAATAAGAGTTGTTCAAAATCACACCTCAATAAACCTTTCTGTAATATATACCTTCGGCACACAATTTGCTTAATCAAGGTTAAGTAGTACGTTTATTCTCTAATATAGAGAAAGCGTCAAGAATTTGAATCGCTGGAGAAATGTATGGAATTGATATTATTTACTTTGATTACCTTAGTGGTAATTGTAGCTGTGTTAGCAAGTCGTTTAAACGACAATAGCTTTCCTTTTCCTTTTGATAGTAAAAAAGCAATTTTTACACCCGCAGAAAAAAACTTTCAAAACCTTGTTGAACAAGCACTCGGTGCAAAATACCGTGTATTGAATCGTGTCAGGCTTAGTGATGTAGTGACTATACGTAATGGTGTTTCAAGCCGAGCCAGTCAAACGGCCGCCAAGAGTGCTGAAACCAAATACTTAGACTTTGTTATCTGTGATCGCAGCACGATGAAATTGCTGGGCGCTATTGATTTAGTTGATACGCAGGGCCGAGGTTATAAAATCAAAAAAGATTGGTTCGTCAGTGGTAGTTTAGAGGCGGCGTCTATTCCACATCTTCGTATTAAAGTAAAAGCAAATTATACGCTAGAAGAAATCAGGTCATGTATTCATACCCGTCTACTCGGTAAATCATCAGCTAACTTTGCGCCAGAGCCAAAAGTAAAAGGACGAATTATCCCTGCACCTATGGTTAGAGCAAGAAATAAATCAGTTGGCGCCTTAACATCAGCAGCAGCGAGAGCACAAGTTGAGCAGCAGACACCAATAATGCCTCAAATGTCAGCAGGGCAATTAGGTGGTATGCCCGCTTCCTCTTTATCACATTAAGTTAGTTCGTTTGAGTTAAAAAATAGTACTACTATATAGAGCAAACAATATAGTCAATAAAATGGCCATGAAATAACAACACAATAAAACCCGACATTGAATAAATGCTGGGTTTTTTACTTTAACTACTCGTAATAAGTCACTGCGCAGCAAAAACAACCTTCCTTTGAATGAAAAACCACCAAACAAACAATAAAGATGAAAAAAGTGCAAAATAATTTAATTTAGCTATTGCAAGGCGTAAAACATTACACTAGAATTCGCACCACTTAATGTAGTGCCGACTTAGCTCAGTTGGTAGAGCAACTGACTTGTAATCA
>OJHK01001165.1_pt1 | contig 13083 bp, 10 predicted proteins | sample 1595161 | NCBI WGS metagenome assembly OJHK01 (sample SAMN05416842, study PRJEB24817) | seawater metagenome | isolation source: Sea water | place: Canada:Atlantic | collected 2013-07 | reverse complement strand
AGATGTAGAGAGGTCTCGTGGGCTCGGAGATGTGTATAAGAGACAGGGCAAATTCAGCATTTTCAGAAAGAAAGCCGTAACCGGGATGAATAGCATCAGCCCCCGTGGTTTTTGCTGCCGCAAGTACTTTTTCAATTTTTAAATAACTCTGATTGGAAGGGGAGGGGCCAATATGTATTGCTTCATCAGCCATTTTGACATGCAGTGCATTTTTGTCGGCATCTGAATAAAGAGCAACGGTTTGGATACCCATACGCTTAGCTGTGTTGATTATACGGCAGCAAATTTCACCGCGATTGGCGATAAGGAGTTTTTTAATCATGAGATATACCAATTAGGTCGACGTTTTTGTAAAAAGGCACCCAGGCCTTCTTGGCCTTCAGATGATACCCGCGTGTTGGCGATGCGTTCACTGGTCATATTTCTAAGCGCGTCATCAGGAACACGATTAGCCACGTCAGCGATTAATTGTTTGGCAGCTGTAACGGCGTTTGGACCATTTTTCAATATATGCTCAAGCAATGACTCTATCGTGCTGTCTAGTTCTTCTTCGGTCACACTTTCGCTAAGCAGTCCGATGCGCCTTGCCCGGCGCGAAGAAAATACTTCGGCTGTTGTGAAGTATCGACGCGCGTTTCGTTCTCCGATTGCCTGAATGACATATGGGCTAATCGTAGCGGGTATTAAGCCGAGTTTGACTTCACTTAAGCAAAATTTGCTCATTTTACTCCCTATTGCCATGTCACAGCAGGCTACTAAGCCCACCGCACCGCCAAATGCGGCGCCTTGAACGCGCGCGATAGTCGGTTTAGGTAGGGTGTTTAGAGTGTGCAACATGTTTGCTAAGGCGTTTGCATCGTTGAGGTTTTGTTCATAGGAATACCCCGCCATACGTTTCATCCAATTAAGGTCAGCCCCAGCGCAAAAGCTTTTACCTTTAGATGCTAGAATGACAGCTCGAATGGAGTCATCCGCCCCTAAGCGAGTGAACGTCTGTGTGAGTGAGTTAATCAGTACATCGTCAAAGGCGTTATGTACTTCAGGGCGGTTTAGTGTGACGGTGGCAACACCACGTTCGTCTACCTCGCTGATGACATGTTCGCTCATCGCACTATCATTTTGGCTTGTTTTATTGTCCATATTCATGCCCCTTACATTCTGAACACGCCAAATTGGGTGTCCTCTATGGGTTTATTTAAGCTCGCAGAAATACTGAGTCCTAGGACCATGCGCGTATCCGCTGGATCAATCACGCCGTCATCCCATAAGCGGGCTGAAGCATAGTAGGGATGACCTTGATGTTCGTACTTCTCAACGATGGGTTGCTTAAACTGTTGCTCTTCTTCTGGGCTCCAGCTCTCTCCTATGCGCTCTTTCTGTTCGCGTTTAACTTGAGATAGAACACCAGCAGCCTGTTCACCGCCCATCACCGAAATTCGGGCATTTGGCCACATAAACATAAATCGAGGGTCGTAAGCTCGTCCACACATGCCGTAGTTGCCTGCTCCGAAGCTACCGCCAATAAGCACGGTAAATTTTGGCACTTTGGCACAGGCTACGGCGGTTACCATTTTGGCGCCATGTTTGGCGATACCGCCTGCTTCGTATTGTTTACCAACCATAAAGCCGGTGATATTTTGCAAGAAGACTAGAGGGATTTTACGCTGAGCACAAAGCTCAACGAAATGCGCTCCTTTTTGCGCGGATTCGCTGAATAAAATCCCATTATTAGCAACAATGCCCACAGGATAGCCGAAGATACGTGCAAACCCGCAAATAAGAGTATTGCCATACAGGGCCTTAAACTCGTCGAATTCAGAGCCATCAACCACACGGGCAATCACTTCGCGAACATCGTAAGGTTGGCGGGTATCTTTAGGGATGATGCCGTAAATATCTTCTTTAGGATAAAGCGGTTCGACACTGGGTTTTACATCAAGTGATAAAGGCTTGGTTCGATTTAAGCGAGTGATCGCGTCTCGCGCGATATGCAAAGCATGTTGATCATTATTGGCTAAATGATCCACCACGCCAGATGTTCTGCAGTGCACGTCACCGCCGCCGAGTTCTTCTGCGCTGACAACTTCACCGGTTGCCGCTTTTACAAGAGGGGGACCGCCGAGAAATATAGTGCCCTGGTTTTTCACTATGATGGATTCATCAGCCATTGCCGGCACGTATGCGCCACCTGCGGTACAGCTACCCATGACCACCGCGATTTGAGGAATGTTCTGTGCTGACATATTGGCTTGATTGAAAAAGATTCGACCAAAATGTTCTCGGTCAGGAAACACGTCGTCTTGACGAGGTAAGTTTGCGCCACCTGAATCTACCAAGTATATGCAAGGCAAGTTGTTTTGTTCGGCGATGGTTTGAGCGCGTAAATGCTTTTTCACCGTTAACGGGTAATAGGTGCCGCCTTTTACGGTTGCATCGTTTGCAACAATCATACACTCAATACCTGAAACGCGGCCTATACCTGCAATAACACCAGCACTAGGTACATAGTCGTCATACACTTCCCATGCGGCGAGTTGTGATATTTCAAGAAACGGGGAACCTGCATCGAGGAGTTCGTTAATCCGTTCCCGTGGCAGTAATTTACCGCGGTCGGTGTGGCGTTTGTTCGCTTTTTCGCCCCCCCCTTGTTTTATCAGGGAGATTTTTTCATTGAGATCGTCTATTTGCGCCTGCATATGCGCAGCATTATCGGCAAACTCTTGGGTCTTAGAATTTATTTTACTCAGGATACGGGGCATGATGTTGCTCCAAATTAATGGCCATCAAAATCGTTGATGGCCCAGTGTGGCAATTGACATTAATGATCTAATCAGGCTTATGTGGGGAGTGTCACATTAAGCAGATTCTTTGAATAACTCTCTGCCTATGAGCATACGGCGGATCTCTGATGTACCTGCGCCAATTTCATATAGTTTGGCGTCTCGCAACAAACGTCCAGCAGGGAACTCGTTAATATAGCCATTGCCGCCGAGCAACTGGATTGCATCTAGTGCCATCTTCGTTGCTAACTCTGCAGAGTAAAGAATGACTGCGGCGGCATCTTTGCGGGTCGTTTCGCCGCGATCACAAGCGCGAGCAACGGTGTAAACATAAGCTCTAGCTGCGTTCATTTGGGTGTACATGTCAGCGACTTTGCCCTGAATTAATTGGAATTCACCGATAGATTGGCCAAATTGCTTGCGGTCATGAATGTAAGGTACAACGAGATCCATACACGCTTGCATGATGCCAAGTGGGCCTCCAGATAACACCAGACGTTCGTAATCTAGGCCACTCATAAGTACACGAGCACCGTCTCCTTCATTGCGGATCAGATTCTGCGCTGGAACCGAACAATCTTCGAAAACCAATTCACAGGTATTTGATGAACGCATACCGAGCTTGTCTAGTTTTTGGGCTTGACTGAAACCTGGCGTGCCGCGTTCAACAATAAATGCGCTCATGCCTTTTGAGCCAGCGCTGACATCTGTTTTTGCGTATATCACAAAGACATCTGCGTCAGGGCCGTTAGTGATCCACATTTTGTTGCCATTTAAGACGTAGTGATCGCCCTTTTTGTCGGCGCGAAGTTTCATACTCACCACATCGGAACCTGCATTTGGCTCACTCATGGCTAAGGCACCAATGTGTTCGCCGCTGACCAGTTTAGGTAAATATTTTTCTTTTTGTGCATCTGAACCGTTTTTATGAATTTGATTCACACATAAATTAGAATGTGCCCCGTAACTTAAGCCTATGCCCGCCGAAGCTCGGCTTACTTCTTCCATCGCAATGACGTGGGCTAAGTAGCCCATATTCGAACCGCCATACTGTTCTGCAACGGTTACCCCTAGAAGCCCCATTTCGCCTAACTTGGGCCACAATTGGTTAGGAAAGCCATTTTCGATGTCTGATTTTTCTGCCAAAGGAGCGATTTCTCCTTGGGCGAAGTTGTAAACATGATCACGTAACATATCGATGTCTTCGCCTAGGCCGAAGTTTAGCGTTGGGTATGGTGCATTCATGCGATTTTTCCTCGCTTAATAGTAGTGAGTTCGTCCTTACAACGAGCTTCGACTTCGTCGAGCTCCATCATTAAGGCTTGAATATCTTCTAGTTGTTGGGTCATTACAGCGCGTTTCTGTTCTGTCATTTGCAGCATAGTTTCAAGTTGCGCCTCAGAGTTTTGATGACTGTCATACAAATCAAAAAGGGTCTTTGTTTCGGCTAACGAAAAGCCCAGGCGTTTGCCGCGCAATACAAGTTTCAGGCGTACTTTGTCTTTTTTCTTATAAACACGATTTTGGCCGTTTCGAGTCGGATTAAGCAGTCCAGATTCTTCATAGAAACGGATGGAGCGTGAGGTTATATCTAACTCTTTGGCTAGCTCACCTATGGTGTAAAGTTTTTCGGTCATGAGACTGCCTTATGACAAAATGAAACGTTGTTAAACAATAAAATATTAATTTTTATTCCTATCTTACTTTACGTTAACGTAAAGGATAAGTTAACGTAAAGGTAAAGTATGAGTTACAATTCGTCAACATTGAAAGCCGAAAAATATTTTTCTTAGAGAACAAGATGTAAAAACCAGTAACATATTTTGTTTTTAATTTAATTTTTTGTGTATTATTTGTTGTATTATTAGTGGTTTGTAGTGATGCAGGTGTATCACAAAAATGTGGAGATAGATTAATGAATAACGATTCAGTGGTTATTGTTAGTGCAAAACGTACACCGATGGGCGGGTTTATGGGCGGTTTGTCAACACTCAGCGCGTGTGAACTTGGGGCAAGTGCAATTACTGCTGCTCTAGAAGAAGCTGGTCAAGATAAGCCGGTGATTGATGAAGTCATCATGGGCTGTGTGTTACCGGCAGGTTTAGGCCAAGCACCTGCTCGTCAAGCAAGTATCAAAGCAGGTTTACCGCTCGCTAGTGGGGCGATAACGCTGAATAAAGTCTGTGGCTCTGGTATGAAAGCGGTCATGCTTGCTCATGATTTAATTAAGTCAGGTAGTGCGAAGTCGATCATAGCGGGTGGTATGGAGAGTATGTCTAATGCCCCTTATATTTTACCTAAAGCGCGCCAAGGTTATCGTATGGGACACGGTCAAATGCTTGATCATATGATGCTCGATGGTTTGGAAAATGCGTACGACGGTAAAGCAATGGGCTGTTTTGCACAGTCTAAAGCGGATGAAGAAAGTGTTACTCGTGAGCAAATGGATGAATTTGCGCTGAGCTCTTTGACAAAAGCGAGTGACGCGATAGCTAATGGTTTATTTAAAGACGAAATTAGCCCTGTGACCATATCTTCACGCAAAGGTGAGGTTGTAATTGAAAACGATGAGGGGCCTGGAAATGCTCGCCCTGAAAAAATACCTTCATTACGTCCTGCGTTCACCAAAGATGGAACAGTGACTGCGGCAAATTCAAGCTCAATCTCAGACGGTGCAGCTGCATTGCTGGTGATGAGTGAAGCCGAAGCAACTGAGAAGGGCTATACACCACTGGCGCGCATTGTTGGGCATAGCTCTAATGCCATCGAGCCTGAGAACTTTACCGTAGCCCCTGTCGGTGCAATTGAAAAGCTGTTCGCACAAACAGGGTGGTCAAAAGAAGACGTCGATTTATTTGAAATTAACGAAGCCTTCGCCATGGTGACTATGTTAGGCATGAGCAAACTTGGTTTAGATCCAGCGAAAGTGAACGTGAAGGGGGGGGCATGTGCCCTTGGTCATCCAATTGGCGCGTCAGGTGCACGTATTATCGTGACCTTACTACACGCCCTTAAACAACGTAGTTTGAAAAAAGGTGTTGCTGCGATTTGCATCGGCGGCGGCGAAGCGACAGCGATCGCATTCGAAATGTTAGGCTAATACTTTTATTCTACTGAAGTAATTTGAGGTGGCGTTATCGCGCCACCTTCTTTGTGGATCCGCATCGACCTTTAGTTGTGTATCTCTGATTTATTCCTTATAGCGCTTCAATTTCCTTTCTGCTTCTGTTTTACTCCCAGCTTTAAATATCTTTGAATAACTTGCAATCTAGGGAGAGAAAATGACGTTTTACTATGGTGTTTTTCTACTTTTTATCATGTCACTAGTGGCTTGTAGTACTAATGCGCCAAACCGTGATAGCGAGCAAAAACGAAACGAGCATTTGCCTGCGCAAGCCGATTTACCTGTTGGGGCATTGAATCAGGTCACCTTTTCGCAAGTTATGGAGCTGAGCTCAAAAGCAGATACTAGCGAGAAAATCGCCTATGGTGAAAATTCGTTACAGTACGGCCATCTATATTTACCGGCAAACGTGAAAGGTGCAGAGGATGTAGAAAAAGCCCCATTGGTTATTTTTGTTCATGGTGGTTGTTGGCTGAACGCGTATGGGGTTGGTCACAGTGTGGGCTTAAGTCAGGCGTTAGCAAAAGAGGGCTACGCGGTCTGGTCGATAGAGTACCGGCGCACTGGCGATGCAGGGGGTGGCTGGCCCGGCAGTTTAAATGATGTATTAAAAGGAGTGAGCTTCGCCCAAACCTTTAAAGAGTATCCAATTGATTTAAACAATGTGGTGCTAGTGGGGCACTCAGCTGGTGGTCATCTCGCATTACTAGCGAGTGCTGAGCAGCGGCATGTTTTTAAAGGTGGAGCAAGGTTAAAAGGCGTAATTGGATTGGCGGCTATAGTGGATGTGGTTGGTTATTCACAAGGACAAAATAGCTGCCAAGCGGCGACATCTACATTTTTTGCAGGTAGCGCAGAACAGAAAATAAAGGCTTATAAGCTTGCTACTCCCACAAATTATACTCTGCCTGCTGAAACCTTGTTGCTGCAAGGCACAGCCGACGAAATAGTGGAAGTCAGCGAAGCGCAAAAAAGTGGACTTGAGTATTTGATTGTCGAGAAAGCTGGGCACTTTGATTGGATCCATCCTGAAACGAATGCGTATCAAGCTTTTTTGTCGGCATTAAAACAACAGGTTGAAGAGTAATGAGCAGGGTAAGTGAAGAGCAAATTGCGCAGTGGGATTTGATTGATCCACTGGTTGATAAACGTCAGTTGTTTAAGCTTCCTGAAAAAGGTGTTTACCTTGATGGAAACTCTTTAGGACCAATGCCATTTTCGGCGGCAGAGCGGGCAAAAGAGGTGTTAGAGCACCAATGGGCAAATGATCTCATTACCAGTTGGAATAAACACGGCTGGATTGATCTGCCAACCACAGTTGGTGAGAAGATTGCTCCTTTGATTGGTGCTGGCCCAGGGCAGGTGATTTGCTGTGATTCTACATCGATTAATTTATTTAAAGTATTGAACAGTGCGTTATCACTACAGACGTCTCGCTCGGTGGTATTGTCTTTAACGGGCAATTTTCCAACAGATCTGTATATGGTTGAAGGTGTGGCTTCGTTGTTGGGTGAGGATGCGTGTCACCTTAAATTGGTCTGTGAAGATGAGCTTGAAGAGGCCCTTACCTCTGAAGTGGCGGTGTTAATGTTGACTCAAGTTGATTTTCGTTCAGGTCACTTGTTAGACATGCAACGCATAACACGGCAGGCTCATGAACAAGGTATTTTGGTCATTTGGGATCTTGCTCATAGTGCAGGCGCATTACCGGTAAGGCTAGATGAATGTGAGGTGGATTTTGCGGTAGGTTGTGGTTATAAGTACCTTAATGGCGGCCCTGGCGCACCGGCGTTTGTGTATGTCGCAACACACCTTCAGGCGCGAGTATCACAACCGCTGAAAGGGTGGATGGGGCACAAACAGCCATTTGCATTTTCGCAAAGTTATGCTCAGTCCCAAAGTATAACGCAGTATTTATGTGGTACCCCTAGTGTGGTTTCGATGAGTGTGCTTGATGCGGCTTTGTCCGTATTTGACGACGTAGATATGCAACAAGTGCGGGAAAAATCTGAAGCGTTAGGTGAGCTGTTTATTGCGTTGGTCGAAGAAGAGGGGGAATTAACTGATTTGAAACTGGAATCACCAAAAGCCCCTCAAGATAGAGGGAGTCAATTGGCGTTTACCCATGAGCATGCGCATGGCATTTGCCAAGCGTTAATTGATAAAGGCGTTATAGCTGATTTTCGCGCGCCAAATATTCTGCGCTTTGGGCTTACCCCTTTGTATTTACGCTATCAAGATATACGAGATTGTGTTCAGACACTTACACACATTATGGAACATAAGATTTATCTGCAAGCCCAGTTCAATGTGCAGAATAAAGTGACTTAGGGCGAAAGCGATTATGCAATGTCGTCTAATAGTTCGCGAATTTTGACATAACGATTTTCTTGTTCATCGTTTAGTGGGCCGTTTTCGACCGTTTTAACGCAACGTTGAATTGTTTTTTGGTAGGCATCATCAGTATGCAGCCGTTTAATAGTAATTACTTGTAGCAGATTCAGGGCAATAGAAGGCGTTTTAGGCATAAGGGTGAACGCATCTGTGAATGTATGCAGCGCATTATCAACATCACCTTGTTGAAAGTGCTGCACAGCTGCATTGTTTAATTCCTTAGAGCTTTGTTTGATTTGGCGTTTTTCCTTTTGCTCCTGTTCCACATAATGCAGAAATATTTCATTACCTTGCTCATTTTCTTCGCAGCGGCGCATTATTTCACTTAGTATTTCTTGGCTGCGTTCGTGTATGCCTATTTCATGGAACGCTTTGGCTTTATCTAATAGGGCTTCGATTGATTCACTTTCCCAATTATCGTTACCTAATTGTTCGAGCAACGCTTTTGCGTTGTCTTTCTCATCGGACAAATACATGAGCCTAGCGTTAATGACATTCACCTGATCTTGCATATCCGCCTTTGGAAACGCCTGGCGAAACTGACGAATATACTCGTTAGCTTGCTTTATTAAGGCATTGGTTTGTTCTTCATCAGCGGTCATAGCGTAATCGATACCAGCTCGCGCAACATTTAGATAATGCTCAGGCATGTCGTGAATGGAGTTTTTGGCAAATTTAACGACTTTTTTGGCTGCTTCAAATTGAGTATGGTAATCATGGGTGATCCGAGATAAATCTACGACTGTTTTATGTCTTCTAATATTCCTTGGAGATATTTCGGATGCCATCAAAACGCATTCAAGGGCCGTGTCAAAGTCACCTTGTTTAATTTGCAGTGACATGAGTAAGTCATAGGCGGCTAATTGTGATTCTGGTTTGAAGGCTAGACGTAACACGAGTTTTTCGGCGGCTTCGTCTTCGTTCAAGTGCAGGTAGGTTTTCACTAAACCTAACTGCGCCCAAGTGAATGTTTGTACATTGAGGATAGCTTTATAAAAAACTCTGGCCTGTGTGTAGTGGCCGCACAACTGTAAAACTTCGCCCTTTATTTTTAACGCCAAAGGGAAAAATTCGGAGTTCTTAGGCTCACTTAAAAATAATTCAACTTCGGATAGTGCTTTAGGGTAGTGCTTTTTTTCAATACACCAGTAAACACTTTGCAGCGCCCGTTTTCGGCCAAGAATACGAGATAAACGTCGGTCTAACTCCTTTACCGTAAAGGGTTTTGCGAGGAAATCATCAGGCTGTAATTCAACAATACTTTGCACTAGATCCGCTGTGGTGTCTGCACTGATAAACACGAATGCAGTACTTAAGGGTAATTCACCATTTCGATTTATTTCATCATAAAAGTAATAACCATCTTGCTCATGCTTTAAATTGTATGAGCAAACAATAAGATCGTAGCGCTGGTGACGGATTTTATTCAGGGCAAGATGCACCTTATCCACATAGGTGATATCGCTAAAACCAAGCTCCTCTAATGAGTACTTCATATACCCTTTAGCGAGAACCTGATCATCAACGATCAGTACTTTAGTTTCTTTAGCAATCAGCGGATTCATATAGATACTTCAAAAGGTTGATTATTAAAGGTTATCGTACTTTTGCTAATAATTATAAGTACAAATAAGCAACAATGAATAAATTAAATCAAACGAACCGGGTACGTATTACTAATTTATCGTTAAAAAGTAGGGGAATGAAAAGCTGAAGTAAATTGTACAGACAAAGAAACCCTAAGCTCCATGATGCTTATCGCAGATACTATTGTACTGTTTGGATATTTTGTATTTTGTATTTTTATAAAAGAGGGATAAAACTTAAGAAGTGGTGGTCGCTACTGGGCTTGAACCACGTCGCCTATGCTTTTGTGATAGCGGCGATGCTTATCGCAGATGCAACTGTACTGTTTAGATATTTTGTATTTTTATAAAGGGGGATAAAACTTAAGAAGTGGTGGTCGCTACTGGGCTTGAACCAGTGACCCTCGCCTTGTAAGGGCGATGCTCTCCCAACTGAGCTAAGCGACCGTATTTTTGTAACATTGTACCTACACTGGCTTGAGCCAGTGACCCTCGACCGTTTCTTGTAGAGAGTGGCGATGCTCTTCTCTTTTTTCAACTGAGCTAAGCGACCGTATTTTTGAAACGTTGTATCTACACTGGCTTGAACCAGTGACCCTCGACTGTTTCTTGTAGAGAGTGGCGATGCTCTTCTCTTTTTCTAACTGAGCTAAGCGACCGCGTTTTGTTTCAATTACTGAGTTGCCTCGGTAAGTGGAGCGCTATTATAGGTATGCTCTTGTAAGTGTCAACTGTAATTTAAAAAAAGTGTTTAAGTGCCTTAAAAATAGACAGATGGCTTAAAAGTTGCGCGTTTTATTCGCTGAATATTGTTCAGCAGCGTCAAGGGTGGTTCGATAAAGATGTAATTTTTCAGTGCACTTTGGATGACTATATGATGTCTGAGCGAAAATCGCACATTGAGTGCACGCATTTTTGAAAATTTGTTTGTGCTATTTATCGGAACCATTATCTACCGAGCAATATGCACAAACTATTATGTTGTCACTTGCATGTCGATTTAGCACGCTTTTATGAAGCAAGGTACGCATTTTAACTGGCAGCTTATATTGAGTATAAGAAGAGACATTACGACAGATCGTTAAAACAATCTGATGCATTGCATGTTTGGCCTTTCTTATAGGGGCAATTGACTGATAAAATACGCCCAATTTTTTGTAATAGGATTATTTATACAATGACAGCGGTTACCCGTTTCGCTCCAAGCCCTACAGGTTTTTTACATGTTGGTGGTGCACGTACTGCACTTTATTCTTGGCTTTATGCAAAAAGCCAAGGTGGGAAATTTGTACTTCGAATTGAAGATACGGATATTGAACGTTCCACCCAAGAAGCAATTGATGCAATTTTAGAAGGCATGGAGTGGCTGGGTCTAACTTGGGACGATGGGCCTTATTACCAAACTCAGCGTTTTGACCGATACAAGTCACTTATTAATGACTTGCTCGAAGACGGCAAAGCCTACAAGTGTTTCATGACCAGTGCAGAACTTGATGAGATCCGTGAAACGCAAAAAGCCAACGGAGAAAAACCTAGGTATCCGGGGACGTGGCGTGACCGTACTGACCATCCTGAAGGGCAACCTTTTGTTATTCGCTTTAAAAATCCGTTAGAAGGCAAGGTTGTTGTAAAGGATCATATTCGCGGAGATATCGAAATCGCTAACAGTGAGTTAGACGACCTTGTGATATTACGAAGCGATGGAACGCCCACATATAACTTCTGTGTGGTAGTTGATGATTGGGATATGGGAATAACCCATGTCGTTCGCGGCGAAGATCACATTAATAACACCCCACGGCAAATAAATATTCTCCAAGCTCTAGGGGCACCCGTGCCTGAATATGCTCACGTATCTATGATATTAGGAGATGACGGCAAGAAGTTGTCTAAACGTCATGGCGCGGTGGGTGTAATGCAATATCGTGACGACGGTTTCTTACCACAAGCGCTATTGAATTATTTAGTTCGCTTGGGCTGGTCTCATGGTGATCAAGAAGTTTTCTCAAAAGAAGAAATGATTGAATTGTTTAGCCTAGATGCGATAGGCCAGTCAGCATCTGCTTTTAATACAGATAAATTGATATGGCTAAACCAGCATTATATTAAAGAGCTACCCGTGAGCGAGGTTTTACCTTATGCACTATGGCATTTTGAGCAGCAAGGCATAGATGTAACGGATGGGCCTAATTTAGAAGACGTTATTACGGTACAAGCAGATCGTGTTAAGACGCTAAAAGAAATGGCCGAAATCAGCCGATATTTTTATCACGAGTATGAGGCATTCGACGAGAAGGCAGCTAAAAAGCACTTACGACCAGTAGCACAAGAACCGTTAGAAGCAGTAAAAGCAGCTTTAATGGCTTTAAGCCGTTGGGATGTAGAGTCTATTCATGGTGCTATAAACCAAACTGCAGAGAACTTAGGTGTTGGTATGGGCAAAGTCGGTATGCCTTTACGCGTTGCTGTGACAGGTTCTGGTAATTCACCTTCACTCGATGCGACATTAAATTTGTTAAAACCTGAGCAAATTGCTCAACGGATAGACAAAGCGCTCATATATATAGCAAACAGACAACAATCATAGATAAAATTTAAAAAAGTCGTTGACATAAAAGGGGGGGGTGCCTAGAATGCGCCCGCTGTCAGGGAATGACGCCCACTAAGTCAAAGCAAGTTAGCTTTTAAACTTTAGTATGGGGCCATAGCTCAGCTGGGAGAGCGCTTGCATGGCATGCAAGAGGTCGGCGGTTCGATCCCGCCTAGCTCCACCAATTTCCTTTCTGGAAACTCCTTCTTTATTGCATTCGATAAGTAGACGTCACTCGTCGGTATTTGAGTGAATGCTCGTGCTAATTTCCGTGTTTTGTTATGTGCGCGACAAGCTTGTCTGGCGATTTAAAGAATTTCCCAGGCTTCGCTGAAATCCTCATCGACGTGCTGAGGGCTGGCGGTCTTGCCACTCTCCCTGCTGTTTTCCATCACCTTGTAATCGTAGAGCGCAAAGTGGCGGGTTTGTTGCAGCTGTTTTTTCAGTCTCAGGCGGAGACGGCCAGAGGGCTGCGCCAATTCCACCTCAGTGCCCTCTGCGAGTGAAATATGGGGCAGCATCAGGCTTGATGCTTTGCCTGAGACGCTTTCCGCGCCGAGCAGTAACGCACCTGTCTCTTATACACATCTCCGAGCCCACGAGACCTCT
>OJHK01001164.1_pt1 | contig 13086 bp, 10 predicted proteins | sample 1595161 | NCBI WGS metagenome assembly OJHK01 (sample SAMN05416842, study PRJEB24817) | seawater metagenome | isolation source: Sea water | place: Canada:Atlantic | collected 2013-07 | reverse complement strand
CCAGTGACACATGGATTAACAGTCCATCGCTCTACCAACTGAGCTATTGGGGAATAAACTTTTTTAACTTCTGTTTATTAATGAAGTTTAATGTTGCTCTCTAAACTGATCTCGATAAGCCAGTCAGTGACACATGCTTATTTAAAGAGAGTACAGTCCATCGCTTTAGCGACTTGAAGTCATCATCATTTAATGTGGCTCCCCAAACTGGGCTCGAACCAGTGACACATGGATTAACAGTCCATCGCTCTACCAACTGAGCTATTGGGGAATCTCGCGTTAACCTCAGTGGCTAACGGGGCAGAATAATAAAGACCTGTGGCCTATGTGTCAACACAAAAATAATAAATAATTGAAATAAATATCGTTTGTTGAAGATGTGTTCAGATTCAGTTCTTTTACACCACTTTTAGATGTTTTTTTGTACTTACTGATCAGCCAGTGTTTTTTAGTCTGATAAATTAATGAAACTTTAGTTATCCACGATTACTGTGGATAACTATGTGGATTAAAGTGTAAGTTTACATTACTAATGCGGTTTAATTGGCGTGCCCATAAGTCAACACAAATGATGTTTGTTTTTAATTGTAGATATTTCAAGTGGTTAGTCGTATTTTGCTTTGTAATTGATAATCAGGGTGATTTTTAACCATCTCGTCTCTAGGCTATATAATTGTGAATTTTGTTAATTATTGATGTTTCGACTAGATATGCCAGTTGTATTATTCATTACGCCTTATGGTGCAAAGATTTCATCATGTATTTAATAATTATCACATTAAGTAACATATGTTTCAGTTAAAGCGAGCTAATCAGATAAATCTACACTAGGTAAAAGTTAGTTAATCTTTTACAATGTACCGCTACATATTATTTACCCAGACAGACAAAATAGAATCACTGATAATATTAAATGACCGAAACTAATACTGTAAAACATAATAAAAAACGAGTTAACCTACTCGAAGATCCTGTTGCTAATACGTTAAAGCGTATGACCATTCCAATGATTTATGGCATGGTGCTTTTGATGACATTCAACTTAATAGATACATTTTTTGTTGGATTACTAGGAACACAACCGCTAGCTGCCATTAGTTTTACTTTCCCTGTTACCTTCACTGTACTGAGTTTAACCATTGGTTTAGGCATAGGTACCTCAGCAGTTATCGCCAAATATTTAGGCAAAAAAGATACAAAGTCTGCTAAGAATGCGGCGACTGCATCATTGTACTTAGCCGCAATCATAGTGGCGTGTTTATCCTCAGTAGGCTATTTCATTACAGATCCCTTATTTACATTACTTGGTGCTCAGCCATCTTTATTACCGTTAATCCATGAGTATATGGATATTTGGTATATTGGAAGTGTTTGTTTAATTGGTCCTATGATTGGTAATGCGGTATTACGTGCATCTGGGGATACTAAGACTCCGAGTATGATAATGGGAAGTGCTGGACTTATAAATGCCATACTAGATCCTATTTTTATTTTTGGTTTCGGTCCAATCCCTGCGATGGGTATACAAGGTGCTGCAATTGCGACCTTAATTTCATGGATTTTTGGTTTAGGTTTCGTGTTGTACATCTTAACTAAAAAACATGACCTTATTCATACAACTATGCTGCCTATAAAAGAATTGGTTGTTGCCTGTAAAGATATCTTAAAAATAGGTCTGCCGGCTGCAAGCGCAAATATGTTAACACCTTTAGCTGCAGCGATTATGACTGCAATAGTGGCGTCATATGGTGAAGCAGCCGTTGCAGCCTTTGGTGTTGGCTCAAGACTTGAGTCAATAGCTTGTTTAATCGTGTTAGCTTTATCGATGACGTTACCGCCATTTATTAGCCAAAATTTCGGTGCAGGCCAATTACACCGTGTTGAAACAGCATACAAAGTGGCAATAAAGTTCATCTTAGCTTGGCAAGTCGTTATTTATATTATAATGGCGCTATGCGCGCATTGGATAGCCGCTGCTTTTAGTAAAGAGACTGAAGTTGCCGATTTAATTAAACTATTTATTTGGATACTTCCCCTTGGGTATGGCTTGCAAGGCATTATCATATTAACAAACTCTTCATTTAATGCTTTGCATAAACCTATGATTGCTTTGGGCTTAAGTATCATTCGACTATTTGTTTGTTATTTACCATTAGCCTATTTAGGCAGTTTGTTTTACGGCTTACCTGGCTTATTTGTTGGCGCTTTACTTGGTAATGTTTTAATGGCTATGATTTCTTACCGACTATTTAGTAAAGAGTTTACGCAAGTTGATACAGCCCCAACGGAGCAAGTGGTATGAAAAAGTTAACTATTTGTTCTGATTACACACCAAGTGGTGATCAGCCAACAGCAATTAAGCAGCTATTAGATGGTATTGAATCGGGTTTAGCCCATCAAACGCTGTTAGGCGTAACAGGCTCAGGTAAAACCTTTACCATTGCTAACGTGATTGAAAAGCTCAACCGACCGACCATGATGTTAGCACCTAATAAAACGTTAGCGGCGCAACTTTATGGTGAGATGAAGGAATTTTTTCCTAATAATGCTGTTGAGTATTTTGTTTCATATTATGATTATTATCAGCCTGAAGCCTATGTGCCAACGACAGATACTTTTATAGAAAAAGATGCCTCAGTTAATGAACATATAGAGCAAATGCGTCTATCGGCTACTAAGGCGCTGCTAGAGCGTCGAGATGTCATTATTATTGCTTCAGTGTCAGCTATTTATGGTTTGGGTGATCCTGACTCTTATTTGAAAATGATGTTACATATCAGCCGAGGTGACATTATAAACCAGCGCGATATATTGCGTCGCCTCGCTGAGCTGCAATATACTCGAAATGATATTGCTTTTGCGCGCGCTACTTATCGAGTACGTGGTGACGTTATTGATATTTTTCCTGCAGAATCTGACCGACTCGCTTTACGTGTAGAGCTATTTGATGAAGAAATAGAACGGATAAGTCAATTTGATCCTCTGACAGGGCAAGTTGAAAGAACGTTGGATCGTGTCACTGTATACCCAAAAACACATTACGCCACCCCTAAAGAGAAAATCTTAGCAGCAGTAGAACAAATTAAAATTGAATTGAAGCATAGATCGCAACAGCTCAAAGATAACAACAAGTTAGTCGAGGAGCAGCGTGTTACTCAACGAACCCAATTTGATATTGAAATGATGACAGAACTCGGTTATTGCTCTGGTATAGAGAACTATTCTCGCTATTTATCTGGTAGAGAGGAGGGAGGCGCACCACCAACACTATTCGATTATTTACCTGCTGATGGCTTACTTATCATTGATGAGTCTCATGTTACTGTGCCACAGATTGGCGCCATGTATAAAGGTGATAGATCGCGTAAAGAAAATTTGGTGGAATATGGCTTTAGACTTCCCTCTGCTTTAGATAATAGACCAATGAAGTTTGAAGAATTTGAAGCTATTTCTCCTCAAACTATTTATGTCTCTGCGACACCCAGTAAATACGAACTAGAAAAATCCTCTGGCGATATTGCCGAACAAGTTGTTAGACCTACAGGTTTACTTGACCCTGTCATTGAAGTTAGACCGGTTGAAACACAAGTTGATGATTTATTATCTGAAATTAATAAACGTCTGCCTTTGGATGAAAGGGTTTTAGCCACCACGTTAACTAAACGTATGGCAGAAGATTTAACTGACTATTTGCACGAACATAACATTAAAGCGCGTTATTTACATTCTGATGTTGATACCGTTGAACGAGTTGAGATTATAAGAGACTTCAGGTTAGGTAAGTTCGATGTTTTAGTTGGGATTAACCTACTTCGGGAAGGTTTAGATATGCCAGAAGTCTCTTTAGTGGCAATTTTAGATGCCGATAAAGAAGGCTTTTTACGTTCTGATCGTTCTTTGATTCAAACCATTGGTCGAGCCGCACGTAATATTAATGGTCGTGCGTTATTATACGGAGATAGAATCACGGGCTCTATGCGCCGCGCTATTGATGAAACCGAGCGACGCAGAGTCAAGCAACACCAGTACAACATAGACAACAATATTACGCCTCAAGGCGTTGTCAGAAGAATAACAGATGTCATGGGAGTTGGTGATTATAGTGATGCTAAGTCATTTGATAAAGTTGCTGAAGCGAATACTAATTACCATATTAATCAGCAAGCAGAAGAGCCGCTACTTACGACGGCACAAATAGACGCTAAAATAGTTGATCTTGAAAAAGTGATGCAAGGGCATGCTCAGAATTTAGAGTTTGAACAAGCTGCTTCTGTTCGCGATAAAATCGCAAAATTAAGAATACAGCAATTATCAACGTAAGCTGAAATCACTAATCAATATTCACTTTATTCAATGATCAAGGGGAACGTATATGAAAAGTTCGCTAGTTGTATTGACGTTTTAACGATGAGAATCGCATAGAGGTTAGTGTTGAATATGTACTGCTCACTTAAGCTCTTGTATTGAATAATGACCTAGAATATTAGCTATCGCGTCACTCGTGCAGCGAGGGAGATGGCTAATTTCTTCTATTATTCGGTCTTGAATGTCGACTGGGAATAATAACAAATGTTCCATATAAAGGTGGGCTTGAGTTTCATTATTTGAATCAATCATCTGCTTCAAACGTCGTGCTTGATACTTCCAAGTCGCGCTCATAAGATATCCTCAATTTTTTATTGAACATCTCTTAAGTCTAGGGCTAAAGCGTGCTAACGGTTATAAAACTTTTATCTTAAAAGCAAATCAAAGGAAGATAATAATCTATAGTGCTTTAAATGATTAAAAAACATTAAGTTAATTGTCGAACCAAATAGCATAATACTAGATTTTTCTTTATTTACCGCAGTGAGGACATTTTTCGTGGTGATTTCCGTGTTTTAATTGGGCAATACTTCGTTGAAAGTCGTCTTGATCAATTTCTAATTTATCAGCGAGCTTGGCCAATTCTTGGTATTCATCTTGGCTGATAAAACCATCAGTTAACGCTCCTTTAATTTTATTATCTAGATTTTCTTTTCGCTCTCTAAGCTCTTCTCCAAATCTAGCTGCTAACATACCTGCCGGCAATGCAACTAAACCAACACCAATAAGCATAATAACGGTAGCTATCATTTTTCCTAAGGCAGTGATAGGTACAACATCACCATAACCAACGGTTGTCATTGTCACGACAGACCACCAAAGAGATCGCAAAATACTACCAAAAGTGTCAGGCTGAATATTGCCTTCAATAGCGTGCATTAAACTGGCTGCAATGATGATGAGAAATATCATTACCATCATAGCAGCCGTAATGCTTTTTAATTCTTTTGCTATTACAGAAATAAAAATATTAAAACCTTTAAAATAATGCGTAAGTTTTAATAAACGTAAGACCCGAATTAGGCGTAATGAGCGTAAATCAACGCTAAAAAACATAGCGATGATAAAAGGCAATATAGCGATAAGATCTATTAAAGCCATCGCGGTAAATACATACCTAATTCTGGCCTTGCTATGAGATAGATGAGCATAGTCTTTTGCTTCAACACAACACCACAAGCGTAAAAGGTATTCTATACAAAAGATAGATAAAGAAATAAATTCAAATAAGGCAAATTCGACTAAATATTGCTCATGATAATTTGACTCTGATTCAAAAATAGCGGCAATTACATTAGAAATAATAAGTACAATCAGTAATAGATTAATACTTTTTGCCACAAAACTTATCTCTGAGTGACCTTCAAGCAGTTGATATGCTTTAGTTCTATATGATTGCGCAATACTGCTCTTCGTATTATTTACATCTAATTTTGAATCAGTCATAGCGTCACTTATTTACATTATTTAATTTGTAATTACTTCAGCATTATTTATTCGTATGGGATTGGATCAGTGGCATTATTTTCGGCAAAAGCCTCTAAGCGCTCTTCACACGAACCGCATTTCCCACATGCTTTATCGCGACCGTTATAACAGGTCCAAGTATTACTATAATCTAGACCCATCGCAATACCATCAGCAAGGATGGCAGTTTTATCCACGGTTAAATAAGGGCTAAATATTTCGACACTCTCATAATTGGCAATTTTACAAACATCATTCATTTTTTCAACGAATTCAGGTCGACAATCAGGGTAAATAGCATGGTCGCCTGAATGCGCGCCATAATAAACTTGATCAGCCCCAACCGATACTGCATAAGCTACAGCCAAAGAAAGTAAAATCATATTACGATTAGGCACAACCGTTGACTTCATATTGTCTGCTTCGTAATGACCTTCAGGAATATCAATATCATCTGTAAGCGAAGAACCCGCTAGTAATTGATTAATTGCCGAAATATCAATTACCTTGTGATTAACTCCTAACTCTTTACAAACAATGCTAGCGCACGCTAACTCTTTAACATGACGTTGACCATAATCAAAGGACAACGCAAACACTTGTTTTCCGTCTTTTCTAGCGCGGTTTAATACAGTAAAGGAATCCATGCCACCAGAATAAATAACAACAACTTTTTCAGCCATTTGAAAGCTCTCTTAATTGATCTAAGGTATAATACCAAGCAGACTAATTTATTGTACAGCTTAGAGTTTTAGTAGCGAGCGTAAAACAAGTAAAATTATTTAAACATAGTTATTCTATATTTCATTCATTTTGTGATGTTTTAAGTTTGCTAATGAGCTCCCAAGGGCGAGTACCTAATAAAAGGTAAAGGCATATATGCATCGTTATTGATTTTGACAATGGAATAACCATTATCTGTAATCAATGCCTTGCCTCTAAGCCTTTTAACTCTCGCTAAGCGTTCAATTAATTAGTCTGGTTGGTATAGTAATAATTGCCTATCATTTTACTTTAATTGAACAATAGGCTAAAGCAGAAAGTGAATACCATAGCTAATAAAATAAACCACATTGCAGAAGAGAAAACCATAATACCCATGAACTATAAAATTAATGAACTTTTTGAAACCATTCAAGGGGAGGGTTCTTTTACGGGCCAGCCATCAATTTTCATCCGACTGCAAGGTTGTCCTGTCGGATGTTCGTGGTGTGATACTAAACATACTTGGGATATAGAACTTGAGGATCAAGTCAGTCCTGACACTATGTTAGCTAAAAAAGTGGAGACTTCTCAGTGGGCTAACTTTTCTCCTGAAGATATTTTAGCGTTAGTGAAAGAAAAGAACTTCAAAGCAAAACACATTGTTATTACGGGTGGTGAACCTTGTATGGTCGATTTGACGCCATTATGTGAAAGTTTAGAAGAACAAGGTTACAGCACGCAAATTGAAACATCTGGTACTTTCGAAATAATGACCACGGCAAAATGCTGGGTGACTGTTTCTCCTAAGATTAAAATGCGTGGTGGTTATGATATTTTAGCAAGCGCTATGTTACGTGCTAATGAAATAAAACATCCTGTTGCAACAGAGCAGAATGTAGATGATTTAAAAGCACTCTTGGCACTGCACCAAGTCGAAAATACGCAGGTATATTTACAGCCAATTAGCCAAAAGAAACGTGCAACCGATTTAGCAATAGCAACATGTATTGCTAATAATTGGCGCTTATCGGTACAAGTTCACAAATATATTGGTATAGAATAAATAATATCGGGGCTCTTAGTTAACTTACAAAGAGCCTTGGTACGCGTTTAGATACTCGGGTTAATAATTCATAATTAATGGTATCGCTGTTTTGAGCAACGATATCAATATTTAAATTTTTGCCCCATAACTCTACAGTATCGCCAATCGCAGTATGTTTTAAATCAGTAATATCAATTGTGATCATATCCATTGAGACTCGGCCTACGAGCGGAGCGAGTGAACCGTTAATATACACTGGCGTTCCTGATTTAGCGTTGCGAGGATAACCGTCAGCATAGCCAATAGCTACGGTTGCTAACATTGTGTCTCGTTGAGCTTGCCAAATGTTGCCATACCCCACTGATTCCCCAATTTTTACTGTATGTATTGCAATAATATTAGCTTGTAATGTCATAGCGGGAATAAGCGGCCGGCTTTTACGACTATCACCTATCGGGGATGCACCATAAAGTGCTAAGCCTAATCGATTATAGTGACCATGACTTTCTGGCCAATTGAGAATACCGGCAGAGTTAGCCATGCTAAATTTACAGCCGTATTTTTCAACTAAAGCCTTTAATTTTTCGAGTTGTTCAACGGGTCGATTACAATCAATTTGGTCAGCTGTGGCAAAATGTGAACATAAAACCAAGTTTTTAATCTGTTGAGTAGATAATTGAGCCATGATCTTATCAACTTGTTCAACTTGAAAACCTAAGCGGTTCATTCCAGTATCAAGCTTTAACCAAAGTTCGCCAGAAAATTCAGGGCTTGTTGATTTTAGCCAGTCTATTTGATAATTACTGTGCAGCATTAAAGCAAAATTATTTTCTAGTGCTAACTCAATGTCAGATTCTTTAAAAGGACCTTCAAGAACCAGTACCTTGGTATTAATACCATCAGCACGAAGCGCTAGTGCTTCGTCCATAAACGCAACCGCAAGTAGATTCACTTCTGAACTTAACGCTTGAGCTACTTTACTGGCATCGTGACCATAAGCATCGGCTTTGATAACGGCAATGGTATCGCTATTACTTGATAGGTTGGAAATATATTGATAATTTTTTACGAGGGCGTCTAAGTCGATAATTGCTTTGGTTAGTCTGGATGTATAACTCATGAGATTTCTACTGATTTACTGACAAATAATGATGGAAAATAAAATGAATACAACGAAATAAATGTCGTTTATTTTTCTATTTTTTATGAATTATCAGTGTAACATGATAACTATTGTGCGCTTTAGCTTAATCGTTAATTATGTGGTTAAGTGATTAAATTATAGTAATAACAACCATAACGAGAGAATTTCATGAACACGCAAGCAAAGTTAGTTAATGAACTTAATAAGATTACAACAGAGGGGCAAAACCCCAACACACTAGATATTGACTTGCTTGACTCTCTTGGTGTACTTAAAAAAATAAACACAGAAGATCAAAAAGTTGCTGCGATTGTTGGTTCATTGCTTCCTGAAATCTCGCAAGGAGTTGATCTTATCGTTGATGCTTTTGCTGATGGCGGTAGGTTGATTTATATCGGAGCAGGAACGAGTGGGCGACTAGGTGTACTTGATGCCGTGGAATGTCCACCGACCTTTAGTGTGTCGAGTGAGCAAGTTATTGGCATTCTTGCTGGAGGGACTGGCGCTATGTATAAGGCAGTTGAAGGCGCTGAAGATAATAGACAACTAGCGATTGATGATTTGAAAGCAATAAGTTTATCTAACAGAGATGTTGTAGTGGGAATAGCTGCCAGTGGTCGCACGCCTTATGTACTCTCCGCAATGGCTTTTGCTAGTGAGCAGGGTGCTAAAGTAATAGGTATTAGTTGTAGTGCTAATAGCGATTATGCACAAAATACTGATGTTAACATTTGCGCTGTAGTGGGTGCAGAAGCACTGACAGGCTCTACTCGAATGAAATCAGGCACCGCACAAAAACTTATTTTGAATATGCTAAGTACTGCGAGCATGATCCGAAGTGGTAAAAGTTATCGGAACCTAATGATTGATGTGAATGCCAGTAATGAAAAGCTTTATGCACGCGCTGTTCGCATTGTAATGCAGGCAACAGAATGTGACTTTTCTACGGCAGAAAAGGCGTTAGCCCAAGCCAAAAATAAAACAAAATTGGCAAGTTTAATGGTTTTAACAGGCTTAGATAGCACTCAAGCTGAAGCTGCATTAGTCACTAATAGTGGTTTTCTACGAAAAGCAGTCGAGCAACAAGGGAATTAATGCCGCTATGGTGAAGTTAGTTGTTATTAGCAAAGTGATCGTCATATTTCTTAGTTTTTATATGTCCTGTTTTAGCTTTTCTGCTAATGCATATACAGAAAATACAGTAAGTCATGTGATGGTTGGTGCAGAGCAAATTGAACAGTACCTACCTGAATTAAAAGGGAAGAAAATTGGCTTAGTCGTCAATCAAACCTCTACAGTATTTAATGAACATTTAGTCGATGTTTTGTTGACAAACAATGTCGACATCAAGATGATCTTTGCGCCTGAACATGGTTTTCGTGGTGACCATGATGCAGGTGAAAAATTTGATTCAAGTGTTGATACTAAAACCGGGATACCCTTGATTTCATTGTATGGAAAAAATCGCAAACCTTCATTAAGTACCTTGGAAAAACTTGATGTCATCGTTTTTGATATTCAAGATGTGGGTGCCCGTTTTTATACTTATATCAGTACCATGCATTATATGATGGAAGCTGCCGCTGATGCGGGCGTTAAATTTATCGTTTTAGATAGACCAAACCCTAATGGTGCTTTTGTCGACGGCCCCATACTTGAGAAAGAGTTTCGTTCATTCGTTGGTATGCATCCAATACCTTTATTACATGGAATGACAGTTGCTGAGCTTGCGCAAATGATCAAAGGGGAAGGCTGGTTAACAAGTAAAAAAGAACTTGCTCTCAGTGTTTATAAAGTAAAAAACTACCAAAGAAACATTGCCTATATTCTACCGATAAAACCAAGTCCTAATTTACCAAATGCTCATTCAATTGCTTTATATCCCTCACTCGCATTTTTTGAGGCAACACCGGTGAGTATTGGCCGAGGAACCCCTTTTCCATTTCAGGTGATCGGTCATGACAATGTGCATATTGGAAACTTTACTTTCACCCCAGTCTCAATACCTGGAGCTGCGAGTAAACCTAAATTCATGAATATAAGGGTGCAAGGCGAAGACTTACGTCAGGTTATTAGTCCTGGTTTAGATTTAGAATATATCTTGAGCTGGTATAAAGCTTTTGCCAAACAAAAGACTACTTTTTTTAATAGTCCCAAATTTATGGATAAATTAGCAGGTACTGACAAATTAAGGAAAGCGATTATGGCAGGGCAAAGTGCAGAGCAAATTAAATTAAGTTGGCGAGCAGGTCTTACGAATTTTATGCAAAAGCGTAAACCTTACTTGTTATATCCTTAATATATTCAAATGATAAAAATATGTTTATCATTTTTATCTTAATGACGCACTGTGTAATTAAGCCGCAGCTGTTTTATTGCTGCCGCTACTTTTTGCTTTATACAGTGCTTTGTTTGCCCGAGCAATCAAATCATTAAGATCCTCATCATACATTTGTGCAACACCAGAACTACAAGTGATTTTTATATCATTCGGCCAAGTAGCCTCTTGTATGACCACTCTAATTTTATCAGCAACATCAACTGCTTGAGATAACTCTGTGTCAGGGCACACTAATAAAAATTCTTCCGCATTCCATCTGGCTACAGTATCACTAGATCGGCAAGTATTATCAACTTGTTCGACGAACTTTTGTAAAATATTATCTGCTGTTTGTTGACCATAATTAGGATACAGATCTTCAAAATAATCAATGTTAATAAAAATAATACTTAGCTTGTGTAAATCACTAGGCGCTAGTTGGTCAAAACATTTTCGTAATCCAATCCGGTTGAGTGCGCCTGTTAAAGGGCAACTCATAGCACCAAATTCGATGGTATGACTTGCTTGTTCTGGCATTTCAATATCAATTTTCTTTGCTGGCACTAATCGTCGAATGACATAACCAAACGCTATACTCCATAGCATTATGAGTAATGCCATAAGTGTAGTGCTACTAACATACTTTCCTTTTAATTCAATTCGCTCAATGAGTAATTGGTAATTTCCTTGTTGTACTTTAGCACTCGGCGCTATTGCAATTGAATAGATGTTTGAAAAATCAGTTCCACCATTGTTTAGAGTTAAATTATGGCTATTGTTCCACCATTGAGGAATAGAAAAGTCAGCTAACTTTAGCCAAACGGGATTAGTAACATATGCTTCTAAATACTCCAATGTATTATGTTTTAATACCGTTTTGTTTTGTTTGCTTGAGTAACTGGGATCAAAGTTTCGTAGCTCAATGCGAGTGCCAGGTTGTGTTGAGTGACTATGTTTAATCCATAAGCCAATTTGTTCAAAATTAGATAAATCTAGCCCAGTAAAAGGTGCTTGTTTACTTAAATCTTGCAGGTTTATGATTAGTTCACAGTAAGGCTGATCAAGATGGGATGTTGTTATTTGACAACTAAATTCAAGACCATGATTGGTTTTTACTACTTTTGCAATAGAAGCGCCTAACACAGCTCGATCATCAACAACCTTAATGTCTGCAGTATTCAAATTGATTGCTTTATGTTTGTTTATATCGAAAAATAGCAATGCAGAGATAATTAATGTTAAAAGAATCAGTGAAGTAGCGGCATAAAATTCAAACTTTTGCTGAGAATATTTTACTTCTTGCATGAAAAGCTATTCCTTAAACTTGGTGAACGAGTTCAATACTTTATATCCCAAAAAGCTAGAATTAGGATAAATTCTTTATCTGGGGATAATTGAATATAAAAGCAGTACTACCTTAAAAGTAATACAGCATTAGCAAAAATACCAATATCATTAGCCTATCGTTAATTTAGCAGTCGACAATTGACTTGAATCAATAGGCAGACAGTATTTTGAAATGGGTATAGAGGCCTAACAATACAAAGAGCATTGATATCAAAAATTGCATTCTTATCACTACTTATCACTACTTATCACTTTTTATCAGTAAAGGAACAAGTAGGAAAAAGTACCGAATAAATGCGATTTCAGCGACTTGTTGTCACTGAAAAGAGTTAAATAACGTAATACTGATTTAAATTAGTGAAAAAATTCTTTCCATGATTGATACCTTACTAGTGCTATTTATTTTCAATAAAAATTAAAGAACAGGCGGTGCAACGTATTCTTTTTCGATTGCAATCGGCGGCGCACAATATTCGTTCTCCAGCGCTTCGTCCAGTGCCGAGCGCGGCGGTGTAATGTACTCTAAATCAGCTGTATTGTGAACGTTTTGAGGCTGTTCGATGTATTCCAAAGCAGTTGTGTTTTGTTGCATGTTCTGAAGTTGCATTGATTCCATTGTTGACGGCGATGTGACCGGAGGACTGTCGTATTCATTCATTTCCGTTTTTAAAATATCTTTATCTGTAAATATAT
>OJHK01001159.1_pt1 | contig 13150 bp, 12 predicted proteins | sample 1595161 | NCBI WGS metagenome assembly OJHK01 (sample SAMN05416842, study PRJEB24817) | seawater metagenome | isolation source: Sea water | place: Canada:Atlantic | collected 2013-07 | reverse complement strand
GAGAGGTCTCGTGGGCTCGGAGATGTGTATAAGAGACAGACTAAAGACTTCCGCAAGGTATTGCGGACTAATTGGATCAAGCGCTTCTGTTGCCAAAGGCAAACCAAGCTCTGTTAAGTAAAGAATCAATTCACGTGCTTTTCTAAGGCCCGTTTCAACATCAAATGAACCATCCATATGAGGATCATTAATCAAACCTTTCCAACCCACTGTTGTACGTGGTTTTTCAAAATAAACACGCATAACAATGAATAATGAACCTTGGTATTTATTGTGCAGCACTTTTAACTGACGAGCATAATCTTTAGCTGCTTCAACATCATGTACAGAACATGGACCCGAAATAACCAGTAAACGAGGATCACGTTTGTGGATTATGTCACTTATCGTTTTACGTGACTGTTGAACAAATTCACGACCTTCTTCTGAAAGTGGTAATTCCGCGCGCAGTGCTTCAGGCGTAATTAATACATGCTCAGCATTCACATGAATATTATTTGAGCTCGTTGGTACGGCAGATAGTTCGCTGGCTGTTGTCATGGTTTTTCCTCAATGTAGTTCTTTTTCCACTAAGTGGATCTTTAAAGTGTATTGACGTTAGCTAAATAAACAGATTAAACATGTGAAATTCAAGGAAGGAAAAAGCGACTAAATAAGGGCTACAGCTCAACCAAAAACAAAAACAAGAAATCGTAAAGATTTAAATACGCGATTTGTATTGTTATTTTTACACTCTTTTTTACGTATGTATAGTGTTAATTCGAAAAATATAGAAAATGAAGTAAAAATTTACCGATAAGAAAAATATACCCCATAAAAAAAGCGCCTTTCGGCGCTTTTTATTGGTATAGGAGTATAAACCGTTAAGGTTTATGCACCATGGATGATACGTTTATCAATCAGGTTTTCAACAACACTTGGGTCTGCCAATGTAGAAGTATCACCTAAAGTATCTACATCATTCTCAGCAATTTTACGTAAAATACGACGCATAATTTTACCTGAACGTGTTTTAGGTAAGCCTGGTGCCCATTGAATGTAATCAGGTTTAGCAAAACGACCTAATTCTTTTGCAACAAATTCACGTAGCTCTACATTTAACTCGTCTGATTCAGTCGCATTACCCATTAGGGTTACGTAACAATAAACGCCTTGACCTTTAATTTCATGCGGGTAACCAACAACAGCCGCTTCAGCTACTGCTGGATGAAGTACTAGAGCACTTTCAATTTCAGCAGTACCTAATCTGTGACCTGATACGTTTAATACATCATCAACACGACCTGTTATCCAGTAATAACCATCTTCATCGCGTTTAGCGCCATCACCAGTGAAGTAATTACCTGGGTATTGACCTAAATACGTTTGATAGAAACGATTATGATCACCATAAACGGTACGTAATTGTCCTGGCCAACTTGCCGTCATGACTAATAGACCTGCATTTTCACCTTCTAAGGTATTGCCGTCTTTATCAAATAGCGCCGGTTGCACACCAAAGAATGGTTTACCTGCACAACCCGGTTTCATGTCAACAGCGCCAGGTAGAGAAGTAATTAAAATACCACCTGTTTCTGTCTGCCACCATGTATCAACAATTGGGCAATTGCTCTTGCCAACAACTTCATAATACCAATGCCATGCTTCAGGGTTAATTGGCTCACCTACCGTACCTAACAAGCGTAAAGAGGATAAATCAGCTTGGTTAACTAAGTCGTCACCAACACTCATTAATGCACGAATGGCTGTAGGAGCAGTGTAAAATACGTTAACTTTATGTTTTTCACATACTTGCCAAAAACGACCAGCATCAGGGTACGTTGGTACACCTTCAAAGACTAACGTTGTTGCACCGTTTGCTAACGGGCCGTAGAAAATATAAGAGTGACCTGTGATCCAACCCGCATCGGCTGTACACCAGTAAATTTCACCTTCTTTATAATCAAACACATATTTATGTGTCATCGCAGCATAAAGAATGTAACCACCACAAGTATGTACTACACCTTTTGGTGTACCTGTTGAACCTGAAGTATAAAGAACAAATAAAGGATCTTCAGCATCCATTACTTCTGGCTCACAAACGGCAGGTTGCTTAGCAACAGCTTCTTCGTAGTTAATATCTACTTTGTCATTCCAAGCAACATCACCACCAGTTCGAGCAACAACAATTACTGAGTGAACGTTAGGACAATCAGCAACGGCAGCATCAACATTTGATTTAAGTGGAATACGTTTACCACCACGTAATGATTGATCAGCAGTGATAACAACTTTACAGTCAGCATCAAGTACACGTGCTTTAATTGATTCAGTAGAGAAGCCACCAAATACAACAGAATGAATTGCACCAATACGTGCACACGCTAACATAGCGTAACCGACTTCAGGGATCATCGGCATGTAGATACATACTCGGTCGCCCTTTTTAACGCCGCGTTCTTTTAATAAGTTTGCAAAACGACATACATGGTCGTGTAATTCTTGATAGGTTACTTTTGAGTCATCATTTGGATCATCGCCTTCAAAAATAATCGCAGTATCATTTGCTTTAGTCGCTAAGTGACGATCAATACAGTTATAACTTACGTTAAGTTTACCGCCGGAGAACCAGTTGATTTCAGAATTTTTAAGGTCAACTTTACTTACGCTGTCCCAAGGTTGGTACCAATCGATAAATTCTTTTGCTTGTTCGCCCCAAAACTCATCTGGTTGCTCAATAGATTGCTTATACATGGCATCATACGTAGCTGCATCAATATGAGTGTGCGCTTTCGCTTTCTCTGAAACTGGATAACAAGATTTTAATTCTTTCATTTTCTCTTCCTTCGGACTTAACTTGAGGTTATTAACACCATTGGGATTAATTAATTAACTTTATGTTGACCCATTAATTAACTCATTTGGTATAACATGAAATATTTTTCTTTATATTTTTTATTCTTCAACGCTAAATATTATTTGCACATAGTTTTAACGTATTATTTTCTTTAATTCCAGCAATAAACTACATGTGTTTTGCAGCTAAAGATAATTGGATGACTAACATGCTAAAATTTTTAATTCGACTTTAATATACAACTTTAGTATTAATTTACGTTTTTACTCTAAAAAAGTGTAAGCAAAATTGACTGGGCAGTACCATATCACTGACAGCAAAGAATGACAACGCTGTCATTTCTTGCCTGAATGTTTACCATAAAAGGTAGGTACTATGGGATAGTGCCTTAGTATCTTTCATTTAATTTACAGACATAAAAAAACCGAGCGCATGGCTCGGTCATTTATAATCTTGGAACAGCAACGATAAGCTAACTAGTCTTCAAAGTCACTCTCATCTTCATCTCTTGGCGTAAAGGTTCTAATCCCTTCTTTCGCTATGATTTCGATGTAAAATGACGTTAAGCCGGCAACTTGAGTTTGATCAATACGTTTATTAATCTCTGACAATTGCACTGGCTCTGCTTCTTCTTTGGTATTACCAAATTGGCAATCAAAATCCCAAAAGTCAGCACCTGCTGGTAATTTTTTGTTGCGCTCTCTTTTAAGATACTTTTTAACTTCATGCTTTACAGCATCAACGCGTCTTTCAAGTTTTACTTTCGGGTGGGTTAATTCAAACGTTTTTTTCATGGTGGGCCTTAAGTCTATGGCTACAGTTGCTCGTTTATGAGACGAGAAAAAGGTGTAAATAATATAATGTTGGCTATTTTACGTTACTTTCATCCAAGTAGCGAGATAGTGATTGCAACACAAGCATAAAAACCTGAGTGTGTTGCCGATAGACCTAAATTTACAGCCTGAATACTATTTTTATTGCGCTACAATGACAACATTTTTTGAGTTGCTGCGATTAAGTGATGCTTTGTGTTTGGTTCTACGGAAGCATGACCCGATGCTTCACTAATAACAAGAGTCGATTTTGGTAGTTCTTGATGTAATAACCATGCATTATCTGCAGGGCAGACAATATCATAACGGCCATGCACGATAGTCGTTGGGATCTCTTTTATTTTATCGCAGTTCGCTAAAATCTGATTGTCGGATAAAAAACAATCATTAACCATGAAGTGCGCCTCATGACGCGCTAATGTCCAAGCATGATCATCCCCCGTAGCGGCATCAACAAAGGCTTGATCAGGTATTAAGGTACAACAACGGATTTCCCAAATACTCCACGCCGTGGCAATTTTTTGCGCTAATATTTTATCCTCACCAATCAACATTTCGTAAGCTGCTTTGGTCGTCGCTTGTTCTTTGCCTAGTGGCAGTACATCGATATATTCTTGCCAATAATCTGGGAAAATACGTGTTGCTCCGCCACCTGAGAATGTCCAATTGGTATCAACGTCACGTCCAAGAAAAATACCACGCAGGACTAAACTCTTAACACTTATAGGATGCGCTTGAGCATAAACTAAGGATAAGGTAGAGCCCCACGAACCGCCAAACACATGCCATTGTTCAATACTCAAATGTTGGCGAATCTTTTCGATGTCTGCGACTAAATAAGACGTTTCGTTATTATCTAAACAACCGTGAGGTAATGAACGACCGCAGCCACGTTGATCAAATAAAATGATATGGTATTGCTCAGGATCGAAAAAACGCCTGTCGTTGGTTGAACAACCGCCACCTGGGCCACCATGAATAAAGAGCACAGGTTGCCCTTTAGGATTACCGCACTGTTCTACATAGATTTGATGTTGACTATCAACGTCAAGCAGAAAGTCATTAAACGGGGATATTTCAGGGTAAAACTCATTCATTTCGCTCATTATATCAATTCTCTTCAGGTACTCTCGCTATTAAACTAAACCATTATTTAGCTTAATAATGTTGATGTGTCTTTTGTTACATTAACGATGCTACTTTAACTAACTAAAATTGATTAGCTGAAATTGATTAACTTAAATCTAAAGCATATTTCTTTAATATTTCAATAGGCACAATGTCTAACGCTTTAATATGCGTCTTTCTTAAATGAACTCTAGGTGCTCTATCACCTTGGTAAGCTTCTAACCAACGTTCTGCGCATAAACACCAAGTATCTCCAGGTTTTATGCCTTCAAAATTAAACTCAGGTCTTGGCGTAGATAAATCATTACCTTTAAAACGAGAAAATTCTAAAAACTGCTGACTGGCTTCAATGCAGATAGTATGCGAACCAACATCTTGCTCCGAGGTATTACATTTATTATCACGAAAAAAACCTGTGATTGGATCCCCTCCACAGCCAACTAACTCCTCACCAAAAACATTAATTGATTCATCCATTTCCATTTTATTGTTCCCATTGCTACGACTAATTTGCTAACAGTATACCCGTGTTATTTCAAAATGTAGAATGCAGCCAATATTAGAAAAAACTCTTCGACGATCATTTAATAAAAACGAACGTTATCATATAAGTAAAACAGTGAAATACGTAACGTGAAAGCTCACTACCTAAATTGCGAGTTGCGAGTTGAGAGTTGGGTAAGCTTTACATATAAAATTGAAAGGTGTTGATAAGAAGTAACACACCAATTCAGCTTCCAGCTGATGCCAACATCAGTCCTGTAATTGACTTAACCACATATTGTTTCTTAATCTTTTAGATAATAAAGACCATATTTTTGATTCATTCGGCTTACTTCATTGTTATCAATAAGTTTCTTTAGTTCACGGTTAAATTCTATCTGCAAATCATGCAAGGCTCGTTTCTTTGAGAAGCCAAAGTATCCTTTAGTTGATGAGATTGGCGTCTTAATTTGTCTAAATTCCTGCTCAGTTGTCGATAAATATTTTTCTGCATTTCTTTGGTTTACTGCGCATAAGTCAATTCTATTTTTTAATAACATACCAAAACAACTGTTAAATGAATGTAAGGTCACAATTGATAACTTTTTTTTATAATTATCGAATTGGTCTCCATAAACCCAACCAGCCATCACACCTATTTTTAAATTATTAAGCTCAGATAAATCACCATTCCACGAAAAATCACTGTCATCTCTAGAATAAAATATCATGTAATCTTGATAGAAATGATAGGAGTTAAAATTAAAAAGAGCTTCTCTTTCGCTTGTTTTGTATGGACCGATGAGAACATCTGCTAGTCCACTTTTGACCATCATTTGTGCTCTTTTCCAGGGGTATATTTCAATTTCAATCTCATGGCCAAGTGTAGTCATGATTCTATTAGCTAACTCTACACCAATACCTTTTTTTATCCCGGTCGCATCTTGTTCAAGAATATGGCTAAAAGTAGTGCCTACAAATTTATAGGTTTTAGCCATTGCATTATTAACTACGAAACAATTAGCTACTACCAACAAAATAAAAACTGACAATATATTTTGCAAAGGGTTATTTCTTCGAGCGTCATGAATCATGTGCTGGTCTGATGACATCTGTTTGACAAAATATAGGTTTTCATAAAAAGTATTTATATTTTATTTCTTGTAATTACAATATGACGAGTAAGACTAGCATATATTATGTGCAATACAATTTATTGTTTTCAATAAACTTTCCTAAATAAATCAAAGCAGACCACGCCATAAATTTCATCTTATTATTGCAAGCTTTTGTCTTTTAGCACCATAGTTAAAATAGTAGAATAAACTCAATAAAGTTATAATTTTCACTAGATATTATTATCAAATAAACACATTTACTACATGTTGAGAAACTTACAAACCTTTATGCACATTACTTAGTAATAGACAGCATTCATAAGTAATCGTTAATATTACCATGCTGATTAATGGTTCGTAGCACCTGCTGATTTCCCCCCATACCGCCAATCGTTATTAACTGATCATCTAAGAGTAATAAACCTCGGTGGTCCATTGTTGCGTTAGCTGTTGTTTTAACTTGCCAACCTTGGGTTTTAAGATCATAAATCCATACGCCATTATCGGCAGATGAGGCCCGTCCGTTATAACCTATGCCATTGAAGTTATAAGGATTGTCACTACCGCCAATAAAAATAATTTTTTGATATTGATCGATTCCGACCGCTGCCATCCGGTATCTTGATTTTCCTGTCGGGTGAGGTAATAACTGCCATGCTATTTTACTTGGCTTTTTTTTATCTATTTTCCCTAAATAACAACTTGCTTCAGCAGCATAACTTCGACGTTTATTGATATGAACATCAACTCGTACACCATCACAGATTACAAGGGTATTACCAACAATGCCGCCAGCTTGTCCAAATACTGGCTTCCCTGGAAATGGGCTTGCTTGCTGCCAAGTATCTGTTTCTATGTCATATAGCTGAACCAAATTAACATTTCCATCATTATGCCAACCGCTAACTAAATAGATATATCGGTTATCATAAGGCAGAGCAACACTATCATCGACAGGCACAGGCATCGCTGCCAGCTTTTGATAACTAGCATTAATCACATCATAAGAATAAACATCAGGGACTGATACTTCGCTATGATCTTTCGCAACGGTATAACCACCAAAAATATACGCTTTATTTTTTATGCTCGTTGCAACACTAGCCAAGCGCCCCGTTAAAGCATTAATAGGTGTTTCAATCGGCACAGGAGCAATAGACTGCCATTTATTCAAAGTTACATCATAGATAAACGCCTTATTATGTACATCTTGATAGGTTTTATTTTTACCTAAACCAGAAAAAGACAATAAATAGTTTTTATTATCAATGGAAAGCTGAGTAACTGCATTATTCGCCACGGGCTCCGGTAACAAAGCTAATTCAACTTTGTTAAGTGGATCAGCTCGAACAGATAGAATAAAACCAAACAGAACAGTAAAATAAAGCAACGCCGGTATACTTTTAGTAAATAGATGAGCAGTGTAAAAAAATGGTTTAGGCATAAATATAATCCGGATGTTTAACATGTAATATATACCCGCTCCACTTGATTATGACTCGCACAGATTTCCTGAAACGAGCATCTTCAAGTGGAGAAGGCAAAAGTAGTTAGTCAGAAGCAGCCATCAAGACAAAGTCTTTAGCGGCGAACTCTTTACCATTAAGTATGATTGATACTTGGTGTTTTCCTGAGTAAAACACTCGCGTACTTATCGCTTTAAAACTCTGCTTTCGCACCACTTGATGTGACTCATTAGCCCCAAGATTACGTTCACTGATCTTAAATACTTTTTTTGATAGCTTGCCATTCTTTTTCATAAAATACAGCCCATACTCCAAGCGTACTTTTTTGCTTATAGTTGAGGTGTTTTTTATCGTAAAGCTGAATTGGCTATGCCCACCAAATGTAACAGCCGGAGTTAATATTTCAAACTCAATGAGCTCTATACCAGTGCTGTCATAGCCAAAAAGTGCCAGCGTATCAGAACATGCTTGTTTTAATAATGTTCGACAAGCATGTTTAAGGGTTCGGTCAAACTGTTCGCTTTTACCTAGATATTCTTTGACAAAAGCAATCACCACTTGAGGATTATCTTTGGCAATATCGTTCAAGTTATTGGCAACGCTACGTCGAACAATTTCTGTCGGATCATCAACTAGACGATGCAATATAGGTAAGAGTTCAAAGGGGTTTTTCTTATACTCTGGCAGCGCTATGGCCCAAGGTAAACGAGGCCGACTACCTTCCGTTGCTAAACGTCTAACCAAATAATGATCATGTTGGCTCCATAAAACCATTTGCGCTAACATTTGATTACCGTATTTAATTAAGAAAGGTCTAACGGCAAATTCACCGCTGGTAAATTGCGTTACATGCTCCATAACTTCAACCGATTCTTGAAAGTGATCTATGCCATAGCTTTCTATATATTCTGGTAAGAACATATATTCAACACTTCCTTCAGTGATACCTGCATCGGTTAAACTGGCAATTAACTTAACTAACACTTCAGCAGCTTGGGAGAAGTCAGCTGGCATAAATCGATGCATTACCGCTTTAGTATGACTCATGCGCTCTTTTAGTTCTAATGCTTCAAAGTTATCGCATAAGACAAGTGCCATGAACTCTTGTTTATCAAAATCTGGTAAACAGGCCTTTAAATGTATTGATAAGGTTAAATAAAAGTCTTCGTTATATAAGTTTTTAAAAGGTTCCATAGTGATAATTTCAGTCCAGAGTTTTTCAATGTGCGAGGTAATAAGACATAATGCTACACTGAATCGAAACTGTATATAAAAACAGTTACTTTGGTGTACCTATTTTATTCGACAAACAAGGTAACCATATCACCATTATCTTCCTGCTCTTGAACTATGATCTGCGGCTTGCCTATGATTGATGATAAATACGCTTTACTTTGGATTAATTAATTAGCGTTGTATAACATGATGTTAACCGCTTCAAAGCCGCGATTGAGTGATATCTTGTCATCGGTGCTGTGACATTCAATGAAATATTCATAACAAAAAAGCGCCTTTAGGCGCTTTTTAATTATCATTATTTAGCCGTGTATAAGCTAATTAAGCATGGCTAATTGTACTTTATAGTGTTGTTGTTCTCGTTCAACATACTTGCCCCATTGCAAAGCCGTTTTTTTAGTACTGGTAAATTTTGATGCTTTGGCAAACGACGCTAAAGAGCGTTCAAATTTTTTCAAGTTAAAATTCGCCATCCCCACAATTAAATGCATATTGGCAATGTCTTTAACCTGCTTATCTTTAAACTGCTTATCCTTATTTTCTTTATGCTTAGCAAATCGAGCTAAGGCTAACGTTGAAGAGTCTATCGCCGCTTGCCACTGTTCAGTATTTAAATAAGTTTGCGCTAACAAAGCGTCATGTTCGCCTGACTGAGCAATGTCACTAACGCGAATCAATACTTCAGTCGCTTTATCATATTCTTTCGCGGTCAAATATGCTCGAGCTAGCATGCTTAAGTTATCTTCATCGGCAAAAATACTTCCTTGAGCAATCGAATTTTCCAACACCTCAGCACTTTTATAGGGTGCGCCATGGAATAAATAGAGTTGCGATAACGTCAGAATCTCACTGTCTTTGGTGATATAACCAGCTTGGTAAGCAGCTTCCATAACGGCCATTTGTTTATCTTCTTCACCAATTTCACCGTACATGCTTGAAAGTTGTAACCAGTATTGTGGTTTGTCATATAAACGAATGAGCTTTTCCATTACCTTGGTAACTTGTTGAGGTTGTTTTAATTCGTAATAAGTAGCACGCTGCAAAGTAAGCCAGTTTTCTTTAGGCACTTTATTTTTTGCTTCTATCAAACTGATAGCCATTTCACTATGTTTTAAGCTATTAACAAAATCTTTATCTTGATAATACACTTGGGCAAATAACATTTCTTGCGAGCTAGTTAATTCTTTCGCATTAACCTCCCGCCACTCCGTTAAGTAAGCAAGCGCCTCTTTATAGTGTTGTTGTTGCATACTTAATTGCGCTAATGAATACAGCGTAGCGGTAATCAAACTATCTGGAATAGCGGTTTCAGCTATCACTTTATTAAAGCTATCCACGGCTAATGCGATATCATCATTGGCGTAGTACATAAAGCCGTAGAAATTAAATAACATGGCACGTTCATAGCTGTTTAAGCTATCGACTCGCTCTTCTACTTCTGCTAAAACTTCAAAGCCTTCAATTTTATCACCTTCATCAGCTAACTTTTGCGCTCTTGCTAGCTGTGCATATACGCGATTACGCATGGCGGGTACTTTTTTACTGGCACGATAGCTTTGTTTAGTCGCGCTTTTTTTCTCAGCACTCTTTTCATCTGTTTTAACTGAGGTTGTTTCAGCAGCAAAAACATTGCTGGTAGTTATCGTGACAAGCAAAGTAAATACGGTTGTCAGAAGTAAGGCATTTTTATTTTTCATAACTTGCTCCTTAATTAGCTATTAATTATTAATATGTGATTTGTAAACGTTTCTATTAGATTTTGTCAGTGTTTTGAAATGTGATAGCTTTTTTCAATGTCATAGCAATGAGGTTAACCATCAATTTCAAAGCTAATTTTGTTCTGTACGCCAGCAACTTCCATGGCAACACCATCAACAACACGTGGTTTATATTTAAACTTAGCAACCGCATCAAGCGCCGCTCTATCAAATATCCCTTCAGGTTTTGCTTGCACTACCGTGGCATGACTGACTGAACCTGTTTTTGTTACAACAAACTCAACAATAACAAAACCTTCGATACCACGAGATTGTGCTCTACGTGGATAAATAGCGGCAACTTTAACAATCGGTAAGTAATCACCATCACCACTGTCTAAGCTTAAACCTCCTGACAATCCCATATCCGTTTGAATATCCGCTGCAAAACTACTTTTTGCAGCGCTGGCATTAGGATTAGATTGCTGCATCTGTGGTGCATTCATTGGCGGTGGTGGCTCTTTAGGCTTAGCCGGCTTTTGTGGTTTACGCTCTTTTTTTACAATCGCTTCATCTTTTTTTAAGCGGATGAAATCAAGCACACTGCCTTTAGCAGGGTCTGTCATGACTTCATTGCCACCAGCAATTAATTTTTGCATGCCCCAAAGTAAAATGAAGGTCATGCTGAGTGCTAATGTGCCGGCAATAACGTATCGAGCACCACTGCGTACAATAATTTGTTGCGAGGTATTAGTTGACATAGTTGTTGACATGTTGAGTCCTTAACCTACTTTTAGGCCTCTTGTGCGGCAATAGATACATCATAAACACCAGCGGCGCGGGCAGAATCCATCACCTTAATTAAGGTATCTGTGGTCGATTTTTTATCGGCTTGAATCACGACAGTGCCTTGCGGATTTTCGGCTTTTAAACGCTCAATATTGGCTTGTACGCTGCGAATATCCACTTTGCGTTTATTGATCCAAATATCACCTTTATCACTAATCGCAACTAATATATTGGCACGCTCTTTTTTGACCGCGGTAGCGGCTTCGGGACGATTAACATCAATACCCGCTTCTTTAACAAATGAGGCGGTTACAATGAAAAAGATTAATAAAATGAACACCACATCGAGCATGGGGGTCATATCAATTTCTTCTTTTTCATCTTGCTCTTGTAACATTTGATTTAAATGACGCATAACTAACTCCTACAAATTCTCTGTTGAAAAACGAGTTCAGCTAACGTTGAACAGCTTTCCATTATTAATAATGTTTAATGACTAACCGTTAAACTATCAGCAAGTAATTCGGCTTCTTTTTTAGCATTTCGACGTAACCAGGTTGCAGTAAACACGCCGGATAATGAACCGACCATACCTGCCATCGTTGGAATAGTAGCGCGTGATACCCCAGACGCCATCGACCTTGCATTGCCGCTTCCTGATATTGCCATGACATCAAACACTTCAATCATGCCGGTGACTGTGCCTAATAAACCTAATAGCGGACACAAGACAACTAAGGATTGAATAAGCGCTAAATTACGGTTTAACTTAGTGGTACCACGAGAAATTAACGCGTTACGTATTTGTTCGCTGTACCAAGACGTTTGCTCTTTACGACCTTGCCATACACTGATCATATGTTTCTTTACGCTGCGGTAACTGTAAAAAACAAAGACAAAGCGTTCAAAAATCAACAACCACATAATGAAAATGACAGCGGCAATCACGATTAATACTTGACCACCGGTATCCATGAACTCATTAATGGCATCGTACATTTCCATTAAGGCAATCACTATTTATGCTCCTTGACCTGCAAGCGTTTGGCTTGGGGCTAATTCTGCTGATTCAGCACTCTCAGCTCTTTCTGCAATGATACCGGTACTTTCTTGCTGTAAAATATTAACAATGTTACGGCTACGTCCATTTAAGTAAGCAAAGATAAAGACCATTGGGATAGCAACGACTAAACCTAAAACGGTAGTGACAAGCGCTTGAGAAATGCCGCCAGCCATAAGCTTAGGGTCACCCGTACCAAACAAGGTAATGGCTTGGAAGGTATTAATCATACCTGTTACGGTTCCAAGTAAGCCGATTAGCGGTGCAACCACTGAGATAATTTTAATTAAGGTTAAGCGCTTAGATAACTTAGGGACTTCTCTTAAAATAGATTCAGATAATTTAAGTTCTAAGGTTTCAGTATCTAGGTTCGGATTGTTATCTTTAACTTGCATAACACGACCCAGAGGGTTATCACTTGATGCCACCGCAGACTTAAGTTGACGTTCAACTTTAGCGCCAATCAGCACTAAACCTGTCTCTTATACACATCTCCGAGCC
>OJHK01001158.1_pt1 | contig 13155 bp, 9 predicted proteins | sample 1595161 | NCBI WGS metagenome assembly OJHK01 (sample SAMN05416842, study PRJEB24817) | seawater metagenome | isolation source: Sea water | place: Canada:Atlantic | collected 2013-07 | reverse complement strand
CTCTCTATTCGTCGGCAGCGTCGATGTGTATAAGAGACAGAGCCACTATTAAGTCAATATCTATCAATCATCCAATTTTCCAGTTACCCTTTAAAATGCCCGCTGGATTACCTAAAATTCATGAGCATGATGGACTTCCACAAGAGGCAATAGGATATTTTTATGGTGGTGAATTGGTGGCCGTATTAACTTATGAAACTGATCTAAGTGATGGCTGGGAGGATGCAGAGGTACATCAAGATTCACAAGAGAAAAGAATCTTAGCGTTGAAAATGGGAGCAAACTTGGTACATTGGTCCTTAGTAAGAAATTCATTCCCATGAAATCCATCAAAATCCAACCATTGGCAATCGGTGCCCTACAACTTGCCTTGATCGTAGCTGGTTGCTATGCTCTTTATTTGATAAAATCTGTCCTGGTTTATGCTGTTATAGCTTTGTATGTCAGTGTTTTAGGAAGACCTATTGTCACTGCCTTAGGAAAAATACCTAAAATTGGATCACGTTTAGGAAATACGGGGGCAGCAGCACTAACCCTATCCATAATCGTGGCCATTTTCGCGGGAATTGTAACCTGGTTTCTACCCGTACTGATTCATGAATTTAATTTTATTAAAACCATTCCTTACGATGAGCTCATCGCCAGTTTGCAATTGGAGTGGAATCAACTTGATTCCATTCTTAATTCTTTTGGAATGAATTCAAAGGAAGAGTTGACAAACATTAATAAAACCCTACAATCTTTCGCAAGTGTTGATGCCATCAGCAACGTTTTATTTTCACTTTTAGGCGGCATAGGCCAAATTATTATCGGACTATTCTCTGTTGCTTTCATTTCTTTTTTTCTGATCAGAGAGCGGGATTTAGCACACAAGTTTGTTGAATTGATAACCCCAGAATCTTACCACGATAAAGTGGATGTCATGACACCTCAAATCAAACAAGTTGTGACTCGTTACAGCTTTGGTGTTTTGTTTCAAATCACTGCTATTTTCATCTTATTGGCCCTGGGTATGACCTTTATAGGTGTCAAAGGTGCTGTTGTATTGGCACTTTGCGCCGCCGTCTTCAACCTCATTCCTTATGTTGGACCACTCCTAGGAGCGTCCCTTGGAATATTGTTGAGTCTAGGGCAACTTTATGCTATGGGAGTATCAGATCCTGATCTAGATATTGACCTTATACAAAGCCTTTACTGGTTACTCATTCTTTATGGGGGAGTGCAGCTATTGGACAATATAGTTTTTCAACCTATTATATTTTCCAATAGTGTAGGTGCACATCCACTTGAAATATTTTTAGTCATTTCTATCGCGGGTACGTTTTTAGGAATTGGAGGAATGATCGTTGCTGTTCCATTCTACAGTATTGCTCGAATTGTCTTTAATACTGCCATGAAGACTATCGATGAATAGTCAAACTGAGCACCCCAAACAACAAGTTAATCCACATTGTCTTGGAGAAGAACAGTGGCAATGGATACAGAAACACCAAAATGACAATACAACTAAACTTCGATTGAAGTTTGGATTAAATGATCCTTATTTCTCGGCCATAGCTCAAATAGAAGCGCGTCAAAAGAGAAGGAAAAAGTTTGAAACACTATACGAACGCTGGGTTTTTCCCAACGGATTAGCACTTGAACAAAGTAGCTCAGCGGCAGCGGCCCAATACAAAAATTCCCATGTACATACCCCCTACACGATCGATCTTTGCGCTGGTCTGGGAATTGATACCTGGGCAATGTCCAGTCGTCAGGATAGCGCAGCACATTTATGTTTTGAACAAAACGAAGACCTTGCCATTTTGTTACGGCATAATCTTCCAAATATCACCGTACTCTCAAAGCCAGCTGACCTAGAAGATATAGACCATTGGGTCAGTGAACGAGGCATAACTAAACGCGAACTGACTATATATCTTGACCCGGATCGTCGAGTGAGAGACAACAGGACCTATTCCATGTCGGAGGGTACCCCAAACCTACTCGAAATACAACATGAATTGCTTAACAGGGCATGTCATGTTATGGCCAAACATAGCCCAATGGTAGATCTGAATTCTACGACAGAACTAATCGGATTAACCTCGATAGTCGTTGTTCAATTTCAAGGAGAATGTAAGGAAGTACTTACATTGCAATCCTCTCTATCACAATCCAAATCATCTGTTCAAGTTATAGATATTGACTCCGGCCGGTCTTATTCAGGTGAACTTGGCATCAAAGAAATCGCTACAACTGAGCATTTTTTAAATTATATCGTTCAACCTTCGGCAGGGTTATCCAAGAGTACCTTACATATTAAATTAGCTAAAGAACTAGGTTTGAAAAAAACCATTTATGGTCATCTCTATACTTGTGAAAATGAACCGATTTACTCTCCATTTTATAAAATTTTCAGGATTGAAGAAATCTCGAAACCTTATCAGCTTAAGCACAAACCTAGTTACGCCGCGATAGAATGCATTGGTTTTCCAGAGTCCGCTATTCAAGTGAGAAAGAAGCTTAAACTCAAGGAAGGCCGTGAGAATAAAGTTTTCGCCTTACAGATTGGAAAAACAAAACTAATGGTACTCGCAACTTTGATGGAATAGGCCCCATTTTTGCATTACTTTTAATCTGTATGCGAAATACCGTTTCTCTATTGGTCATTTTCTTGTTTTCTACCCTCAGTCTATTGGGGCAAGAAGTACTTTTTGTGCCTAATAAAGGGCAATGGAATGGAGATTTTACTTATCAGATGCGATTGAAAAGTGGCGCATTGTTTTTCGAAGGAAGTGCCATACAATTCGTGTTAAAAGACGCTGTTCAAGGAGAAGATCACAAGGGACATCACATTCATGAAGCTGGATTAAGTGCATCGGAGGAGGGACTGCGGTTTCATGCACTACGATTGAATTTTTTAAATGGTCAAACTGTAAATCCTTACGGAACGAAACCCGTTTCTTATGTTCAAAATTATTTTCTAGGTAGTGATAGCTCAACCTGGCGCTCAGGTATAACACCCACAAATTCATTAATCTACGACGGAATCTATGATGGTTCGCGTCTTGAATTCCACCAAGGTGGGAATCATTTAAAATATGATTGGCACTTGACCAATACCTCTGTTTTTAAGGATATCGAATGGACCTATGACGGAGCTACTAATATCTCTATAGACCCTGAGGGCTTTATTAAGGTCGAAACATCTGTAGGCTCATTTATAGAAAGCATACCCGTTGCTTGGGGATGGAAAAATGGTGAGCGTATACATTTTACTGTACGGTACAAGAATGACCACGGTCGCTTATCCTTCGAAAGTGAGATCGATGTGAACACCTTAGATTCCTTGGTGATAGATCCACAACTAATTTTCACTTCATTCAGTGGATCATTGACAGATAACTGGGGATTTACAGCAACGTATGATGATTTAGGTAGGTTGTATGGCGGAGGGATTTCTTTTTCAACAGGCTACGTATCCACTGTGGGCGCATATCAAGTGGGGTACAACGACCCACCAGGACCAAATATTGGTTTTATTCCTGACGTTACGATTTCGGTGTTTGAGCCCTCTGGCGCAACCTTGTTATATGCTACCTATTTAGGGGGGACAAAGTCAGACCACCCTCATAGTTTGGTGGTCAATTCTAATGGAGAGTTAATCGTCATGGGAACGACAGGAAGTAGCAACTTCCCTACTCAAAACCCAATACAGAGTTCCAGTGCAGGTGGAGCTGGGGTTCAAGTAAACGGTTATGAGTTTGACAAGCCAGACATGTTTTTAACGCGCTTTAATCAAGCGGGATCATCCATTTTGAGCTCTACCTATCTAGGAGGCAATGGCACGGACGGTCTCAACCTAGGAATGGCCAACAATTATGGCGATGCATCTCGTGGTGAAGTATTGGTTGATGATTTAAATAACATATACCTCACCGCATCCACAACAAGCACAAATTTCCCCACCACAAACTGTTCAACCTGCAACATTGCTGGAGGTCAAGACGCGATTGTCATGAAGATAAATCCAGCGGGCACCAGCATAATTTGGAGTAATTATTATGGGAGCACCAGTGATGATGCCGGTTATAGTATTCGGGAGTCTAATGGATCCGTATATTTATGTGGAGGTACTGAGGGTGGTAATTTGCCCCTAACCACAGGTGCCTATAAGGCGACTCGCCTTGGAACGGCGGAGGATGGTTATGTGGCACGTTTTAATGGTGCTACCGGCGCCTTAATACGTAGCACCTATATTGGAACAGCGGCCTACGACCAAACCTTTCTAATGGACATAGATAAGCTAGGTAATATTTTTGTTTTTGGGCAAACTCTGGGGAATTATCCTATTAGTTCAGGTGCTTGGGGTACACCACAATACCGAAAACAATTCATTCATAAAATAAGTCCCGACCTTTCCACCAGTATGGGTTCTACTGCATTTGGATCTCCCCAAGGAAGTTTAAACTTAGTGCCAACTGCGTTTAATATTGACGATTGCTTGAATATTTTATTATCCGGATGGGGCGGAGTTACCAATAGCTCCTTCATGCCCACCACCGTGGACCTATTGCCAGTGAGTACCGACGCCCTACAATCCACCACAAATGGATCAGATTTCTATTTCATGGTACTCGGGAAAAACTTTACATCGTTTAAATACGGAAGTTATTTTGGAGGATCTAGCAGCGCAGAACACGTAGATGGTGGAACATCACGATTCGATGATCGAGGACGTATTTATCAAGCCGTATGTGCCGGTTGTGGCGGGAATGATGATCTACCGACTACACCAGGAGCTTTCTCCATGTTAAATAACAGTAGTAATTGCAACCTGGGGGTTATAAAATTAGATTTCGAAACGGGTATTGAAGCAAACGCTGAGGTCGACCTTGATTTTCTGATCGACACCAACTGCTATGAGCTTACCCTTAGACTGAATAACAATAGTGTTAACGCAAATGCTTATTACTGGGATTTCGATCAAGGGGACACAAGCAATATAGAGAATCCAACTGCCACCTTCCCAGCGCTCGGAACCTATAACGTAATGCTCGTTGCGATCGACACCATTTGCGACAGCTACGACACCACTTTTATTGAAATTAAGCATGATACCGCAAATTTCCCGGTAACAGATTGGACTGAAGACTACGTAAGTTGTGACTTATTTAGAGAGGTTAAATGGACTGAAAATCTGGGCGATGCAGATTATTTTGAATGGAACTTCGGCGATGGATCTACGCTAACTACGACAAGTCGTAACGTGAACCACACCTACCCTTCTTTCGCTACTTATTCTGCAACGGTGATTGCTCGAGATTCCTTTTGTGATGTGTTCGCTACAGAAATTTTCGAGATCGTGTTTGACAATGACGCAAATACGCCAACAGTTGATGTTACCACCGACAGTTGCCGTTATGGTGGTGTTGACGTTTTCTATAACAATATTGACAGCACTATGATCTTTGAATGGGATTTCAGTGGTTTCGCAGATACGGGAATGATCCCAACTTTTAGATATCCAGAATCTGGATTAGAAAATGTAACACTCACTATTATTGACACCGTGTGTAACAGAGATTACAAATTTGACTTCTTAGCTGAAATAGTCAGAATTGATGGTCGAGTATATATACCGAGTGCTTTCACACCAAATGGAGATATTCATAATGAGGTATTCAAAATATCAGGAAATAGCTGTTTAGAAAATCCTCTATTCGTTATTTTCGACAGCTGGGGAAACGAAGTGTTTCGCAGTGATAATCCCTTCGAAGAATTCTGGGATGGATCTGCTTATGGGAAAAAGACAGATCAAGACGTCTATACTTATCGTTTCACTGGAGGGGATGAAATACGAATGGGGTCAGTAACTATCATTAGATAGACCCTCTATTTCACGGGAACCTTGGCGTAGATTTCTTCTAGTGCTTGAATAAAACCCGTCACACAATCTTGTGTATTAAACTTACTAAAGGAAACTCGAACGGGTTGGTAATCATTAGTCCAAGATCCTAAACCTCTTAATACGTGTGAGCCTTGATTAGACCCAGAAGTACAGGCTGATCCACCCGAAACGGAAATACCTTTCATATCGAAACTAAAGGTAAGCATGTCATTACCCGTTTTAGGAAAAGCGATACTTAAGACAGTGTATAAACTCTTATCTAATTCCGCACTTCTGCCAAAAAACTTGACTCCAGGAACTACGCGCTGAACTTCCTGAATCACCCGTAATTTGAGTGCCTCAACTTTTTTCTGATCCACAGCCATTTCACTTGTGGCAATTTCAAATGCCTTTCCAAGCGCACAAATACCTATCGTGTTTTCTGTTCCTGCCCTTAGGTTTCTTTCCTGGCCACCGCCTTGAATAAACGGTTTAACTTTCAAACCGCTTTTAACATACACAAAACCTATACCCTTGGGTCCATGAATTTTGTGAGCGCTACATGTCAGGAAGTCGTAATGAACGTCCTTAACATTTATAGGAAGGTGTCCCATCGCTTGAACGGTATCCGAATGAAACAAGGCATCGTGTTTTTGACATAAAGCCGAAATCTGAGAGACAGGGTATAAATTTCCTATTTCATTATTGGAAAACATCAAAGAAACGAGCGTCTTCGGACCAGTTTCAAGCAATGTTTCTAGCTCACTAAGATCAATATCACCGTACTCGTTTAAGGACAAGTATTGTACCTGAACCTCGCCTCTTTCTACCATGAACTCTATAGGATGCCCCACAGCATGATGCTCAATAGTCGTGGTTATTATTCGTTCAACCCCTAAATCTCTAACGCTACAGAACAAAGCCATGTTATCAGCTTCTGTCCCACCTGAAGTGAAGAAAATCTCACCAGACTCCGCCCCAAGGATTTTAGAAATCCTTTTACGCACCACCTCTACTTCTACTTTCGCACCTCTACCACTGAGGTGGGTGCTTGACGGGTTACCGAAGTTGTCCATCATTCTGATCATTTCCTCTCTAACTCTAGGTTCTAGTGGAGTCGTTGCTGCATTGTCTAGGAAAATAACACCCATGTATGTTCTCTTTTGAAATCTATTCAAATATAACTCTTGTATTCAATAAACTCAAGCTACAGAGCCAGTGCTTGTAGTTCTTTAATAAACCTTGCACCCAAGTCCATAGCTTCTTTGGAACTAGGGGCCTCAGTATAGATCCGTATGATAGGTTCTGTATTTGATTTCCGCATGTGCACCCATCGATCTGACCACGTTATTTTAACTCCGTCTATGGTGCTTAATTCATCATTTTCGTACAATGAAGCAATAGACGATAACAAAGCATCGACATCCAAACCCGGAGTTAACTCTATTTTTTGTTTACCCATGAAATACTGCGGATAGGAAGCTTTCAGTTCACTCATGGTTTTCCCAGTTTTAGCAAGGTGCGTCAACCCCAGTGCTATTCCCACTAATGCATCTCGACCATAGTGAAGCTCAGGTAAAATAATTCCCCCATTACCTTCACCGCCTAAGACACTATTCGTAGCTTTCATCTCTTCGACAACATTCACTTCTCCTACAGCGGATGCGGAGTAACTAGATCCTTTTGACTCCGCTAAATCTCTTAATGCTTTCGAAGAACTCATGTTACTGACCACATGACCAGATTGGAGACTCAATAGATAATCTGCTACTAAAACCAACGTATATTCTTCTCCGAACATTTTCCCGTTTTCGTCGATAAAAGCTAGACGATCCACATCTGGATCTACGACTATGCCCATATCATAATTACCGTTTTTAGACGCCTCTATAATTGCTGATAGGTGCTTTTCTAGTGGCTCAGGATTGTGCGGGAATTGGCCTGTGGGTTCTGGATATAAATTATTATACGTTACTCCTAGTTTATCTAAAAGCATTGGTATCGCAATTGACCCCGAACTGTGAACCGCGTCAATGACGACCTTAAATCCTTTTGATGCAATCAATTCAGCGTCTACGGTAGGTAGTTTTAAAATTTCTTCAATATGCCAATCCATACCATCGTCACATGTCGTCAGAGTCCCTAAGTCATCCACATCAGCAAATTGGATAGCTCCACCCTCTGCTAATTCAAGAATAGTGGCTCCATCCAAACCTGAAACGAATTCACCCTTCTCATTTAAAAGCTTCAGAGCGTTCCACTGTTTGGGATTGTGAGAAGCAGTCAGGATTATTCCACCCTCAGCTTTATAGCGGGTTACTAACATTTCTACTGTTGGCGTAGTACTAAGGCCCGTATTAATTACATCGATACCTAATCCTTGTAGGGTGGAAATAACCAAGTTTTCAATCATTTGTCCCGAAGGTCGAGCATCACGCCCAATGACCACCGTACACTTGTCATTCCTAGATTTCAACCAAGCTCCATAACCTGCTGCGAACTTCACTGCGTCTAATGGGGTTAAGTTCTCCCCGATAGATCCGCCAATGGTTCCTCGGATTCCTGAAATAGATTTAATTAAGGTCATGGTCTAATTGGTTTTATTTAGCGAATATAAAGTCATCAGAGGACCTAGTCTAAAATTGTGGAACTGAATTTGCTATATGTTAATAACAGTGTTGAAAGGCGAAACTAATTATTTTCACTGGCTCGACTTTTTCCATGAATAAGGCCGTAAATTTCGACATATGAGTTTCGAAGACCAAGAAGTCATCACCTTAGTAAAATCCTACGAATCATCTCTTAAAGATGGGCGCTTGCCGTACTTTGATGTGGAGGATCTAGAGACTATAGTGAACTATTACCTCGATACCGGTTCTTACGAAAAAATGAAAGTGAGTTTAACCGATGCTCTTGAAGTTCACCCGAACTCATTAGTTTTTAAAATCAAGGAAATTCAACTGTTCATCGCATTAAAAGATTTTAAAAAAGCACAATCTAAACTTCATCTTTTAGAAGGTCTTGCGGACCAGCATGTCGAAGTACTTATTGCCAAGGCGACTCTAATGATGCACAAAGGAGATAAAAAAAACGCCTTAGCATTGTTAGATAATGCGCTGGACATCGCTGATGATCCGGTCGAGATTCTACAACAAATTGTTGACGCACATCTGAGTCAAGGCGAATATGGCTATGCAGCTGCAGCGTTGGAAAGACTTTGTGACATGGAAGATGATCTTGATGACACTTCCCTTTACCAACTTGCGCTTTGCCTAGATTTCACGCATGATTTTGAAAAGGGTATTGGTATTTTTAATCGACTTATCGAAAAAGAGCCTTACAATGCCTTACTGTGGTATCAAAAAGGTACTTTCTGGCTTAGGAAAAATAATGAATCGGAAGCAATTGAAGCCTTTAATTGGGCAACCACTGCGGATGACACCTTCCACGCGGCATATTTCGAATTAGGCCGAATACACGAAGGAAAAGACAGACTTATAGATGCTCTAACAGCCTATAGACTGAGTATCAGTGAAGACGTTCCTTCCGGTTATGTTCATTTTAGAATTGGCATGATAGAGCAAGAACTGGGCAGTCTAAGTGAGGCGCTACGTGAATTTAATATTGCCATCGACATTGAACCTGACATAGATGACGTTTTCTTGGAACGCGCTAATGTGCTCAATGCGCTCGACAGGCATATGGAGGCCATAGAAGATTACAAAAGAGTCTGGCTTGATGAAAGTTTCAGCGTAGAAGATGTAATCGACTATGTAGAATGTTTAATTGAGACGGAGCAATTGAATAAAGCGATTATGATACTTCATAACGCTGTAGGTAGATTTGAGGGAAACGTGCAGTTAAAATTAGTCTTGGCCGGGTATTTATTCGCCACAGACGAATATTTGGAAGCTTCTCAAATTCTCGCTGAGTCCCTCAAATTAGATCCGTCTGCAGTTGTACTGTTTCAAGAATACTTCCCTGAGCTAATATCAAATAAGGAGATTACAAGTATTCTAGAACTTCTTCAAACCAACTAAAATGCTTAAAAGTTATTTACGCCTTTTTCTCAAGGGCATGGCCATGGGCGCTGCAGATGTAGTACCCGGTGTAAGTGGCGGTACCATCGCTTTTATCACAGGTATATATGAAGAGCTCATCAGCTCTATCAGTGCTATCAATATTCATGCTGTAAAGCTTCTGATGAAGGGCCAATTGAAAAACGCCTGGAACTACGTAAACGGTAATTTTCTTGCGGTGTTGTTCGCTGGAGTTTTTACAAGCATAATGACATTGGCATCGCTATTGACCTATTTGCTAGAGCATTTCCCTATTGTGGTATGGAGCTTTTTCTTTGGACTAGTGACTGCCAGTATATGGTTAGTTGGGCGTACTGTAAAGCAGTGGAATGTGATTACGGTAATGAGTTTCATCCTTGGTGCTGTCATCGCCTATGTGATTACGATTATTCCCGCATCTGATGGTGTAAGCGAACCATGGTACTTAATCCTTTGCGGAGCACTAGCGATATGTGCCATGATCCTGCCTGGAATTAGTGGGAGTTTCATTTTACTATTGTTGGGCGCATACAGTACCGTACTTGCGGCGGTTTCAGAGAGAGAACTAAGTACGATTATGTACGTTGGTATCGGAGCTGTCCTGGGACTTATATCCTTTACAAAGGCATTGAAGTGGATTTTTTCGAATTACTACAGCACCACCATAGCTATGCTTAGTGGATTTCTTTTGGGATCCTTGAACAAGCTCTGGCCTTGGAAAGAAGTTCTAGAGTCCTTTACCAAGCATGAAGGAACTGCAAAAGAGGAAGTAGTTGCTATTACTTCAATAAATCTATCACCCGGCCCGGAATGGCCTGTCGCATTGTTATGTGTATGTGCTGGTGGATTATTGGTCCTGTTACTTGAGCGTTATGGCAATAGAGAACGTGTATGATGAAATTGGGATTACTTGGTAACAAGATAACACATAGTTTAAGTCCTTTAATTTTTGAAAGGTTGTTCGACTTACATGAGGTTCAGGGGTCTTACACACTGTTTGAACATAACGAATTCCGCGCAGAAGCCCTGATAGATTTTTTTAGTCTTCACGAACTTAGTGGGCTCAACGTAACCATGCCGTTTAAGTCTGATTTTATACACTCATTAAAAACCATTCATCCCAGTGCACAGCTGATTGGTGCTGTAAACACTATAGTTTTGGAGAATGGTGAGCTGGTTGGATATAATACAGATTATCATGGCATACAAAAGAGTTTATCGGTTTTAGGAAACCCACCCAAGTCTGCGCTGGTTTTCGGGACTGGTGGTGCTTCAAAAGCCGTTCAAAAGGTACTCCAGGACATGGATATCTCTTTTTCAGTAGTGGGCAGATCTACTGGCGACTATACCTTTAAATCATTACCTGACGATGTTGCAGCGCAGTCTAAGTGGTGGATAAATTGTACACCCGTTGGTTCTGAGGGTAATTCAGAGGATCTTTTACCCCTACCCTTTGGGATTTTAAACAAGGAATTCGCCATCTTTGACCTAGTTTATAAACCAACGATCACCCCACTGATGAAAAAAGGACTTATTGCAGGTGCAGCAGTCCTTGGGGGAGAGTTAATGTTAACCGAGCAAGCGAAAAAAGCATGGGACTATTTCCAAGCCGCTTACTACAACAATATGTAGATGATGAATCAGGAAGAAATGGATCCTAAAGCTGAAGAGCAGACTACACCGGAAACGATGGAGTCCAATGTTACTGAATCTGTCGCAACGGATACTGCGAATGTCGAAACTGAAGCAATTCAAATTGAAGAGGTAAAACCTGAGGAGACAACATCTACAGAGGTTGCCACAGATAGCGCTAAAGAGAGTGTAAAAACGATCGAAGCTGAGGAAGACCATGAGGAGCCTAAGGAGCAAAAATTATCTATCCCTGATTTTGATCAATTAAGCATCGAAGATTCACTTGCGGTGATTAAGTCGCACATCAATGAATTCACACCTGTTCGTATCAAAGGGATTGTGGAAAATGGTCGATCAGCAATCCTCCATGAACTCAATAAAGAGCAAGCATCTGTCAAAGAGGTTTATCTTGCTGAAGGAGGTAACATCATTGACTTCCACTTTGAGCAGCCATTGCGTAAGGAACTGGGAATTATCTATGGTACATATAGAGATGGATTACGTAATTACTACGCCGAACTAGAAGCACAATTAGTCAAAAATCTTACTATAAAAGAGCACATCGTTGAAGAGATCAAAGCACTCCCTTTGATGAATGGAAGTGCTAAAGAAAAATATGATGCCTTCAAAGGACTACGCGAAAAATGGAATAATACGGGTTTAGTCCCTAAAGCCGACGCGCGCACTATTTGGGCAAATTATAACCACCACGTTGATAGTTTCTTTAATTTCCTTCGACTAGCGTATGATCTTATTGATAAAGATTACCAGAATAATCTAAACGAAAAAATTGCATTAATTGAGGAGCTCGAAGCACATTCCACAGGTGCTATAAATCCTGAATTATTCCGTCTACTTCAAAAATCACACAGTCGTTGGAAAAGAATTGGTCCAGTACCTAGAGAGCAAAAAGAGCAAGTCTGGGATCGACTAAAAGCTGTCACAGCAGTCATTCATGAGAAACGGGATACGTACAATGAAACCTTAAAGGAGCTTAATGTTCTGAAGATTCAGGCGAAGAGAAATGTTGTAGACCAAATCACTGCATTAAACCAATCTATGCCTTCGAAGCATAGTGGATGGCAAAAAGCCAGTAAAGCACTTGAAGTACTTCGTGGAGAATTTAAAACTATAGGTTTCGTAAAGAGCCAAGAAAACGACCTTGTTTGGGAGGACTATAAAGTGGCCCAAAGAGAATTTAACCGCTTAAAAAATGTTTTCTACAAAGAAGAGAAAGCTGTTCAACGTGAAAATCTCAGCAAAAAAGAAGCCCTTGTAGCATTGGCTCAAAGCCTCAAGGATAATGACAATTTTGCAGAGACGGCTTCTGCGCTCAAAAAAGCACAGGCGGATTGGAAAATCTCAGGATATGTTCCAAAAAAGGAAGGCGACCGATTATGGGAGTTATTCCGTTCAGCTTGTAACGACTTTTTTGATAAAATGAACGGTGAGCGCAAGGCTAAATCTGAAAATTTCTCTGCAGCAATTAAAGCTAAGGAGGAGAAGTTAACAGAGATTAAAACTCGTGAGATCACTTCTGTAGACTGTCTCTTATACACATCTGACGCTGCCGACGAATAGAGAGGTGTAGAT
>OJHK01001154.1_pt1 | contig 13188 bp, 8 predicted proteins | sample 1595161 | NCBI WGS metagenome assembly OJHK01 (sample SAMN05416842, study PRJEB24817) | seawater metagenome | isolation source: Sea water | place: Canada:Atlantic | collected 2013-07 | reverse complement strand
CGAGATGTAGAGAGGTCTCGTGGGCTCGGAGATGTGTATAAGAGACAGCTCTTTTTTAGTTGGGCGCTTTTTTTTTGCCTAGAATTCAGCACAACTACATAACAACATAACAACAATGTTATTCCACTCTATTTTAGTGAGGTTCATGTTATATGCGCTCTCCTGTCTTAATAAGCAATTGGGCGCTTTTTTGTGCCTAAAATTCAGTACAACTGAATAACAGTAATGTTATTCCACTCTTGATTAGTAACGTTTCAGGTTTTATACGCTTTCCTGCCTAACAGAAATAGTTCAAGCCTGTTTTACCTTAAATTCAACACAGCCATAAAACAACAGTGTTACTTTCCCTCTCTTTTAGTAACGTTTCAGGCTTTATTCGCTCTGCTTTCTAACATAAATTCTTGGGGGATTTTTAAATAACAGCAATGAATTATTCACTAATTTTAGTCCACGCTTTTTAGCTAAAATTGAATCACTAACATGCTTCTGTTAGTGATCTGTTATTCCGCTCTTGAGTAAATGAAATAGGTGATTTTAAAAATTCTGGAGTTGCATTAAAAAATATTAAAAATAATATGAACTAAACAGTAAAACAGCACTCTTACTTAACAGTTATGTTATTCCCTTAGTTATTTAGTAATATTTCATGTTTTATGCGCTCTCTATTTTTAGTTGGGCGCTTTTTTTTGCCTAAAATTCAGTAAGCCTTTTATAACCGCAATGTTATTTCATAGGTTATCTGGCTTTAGTAAGCAATTTTATCGCGATTGTAAAAATAAATTATTCTATAAAACACGATTAACTATACGATTTGAATGGATTTTTTTGTGGAGAAATTTAAAGAAGTGAAAACAATTTAAATAAAATGAACTTATTAATAATTTAGTCCTCTTATTTAATGAAACATTCTTCCCTGGATTGCTTTCATTTGATTTAAGTTTTGTTTGCTTAGGCTTTGGAACTTAGATAACGGCGCGTCACTTTGACGCGCTTTTTTTATACTACTTTTCTGTATTTCCTCTTTCCCTATCAGTAATTGAAATAAACAATATTCATTATCATTTAAGCAAAATAATCTGATAGAAAGTCATCAAAGTTCAGTTTATCGTCAGCTTCAATATCCATTTGAGCTTTATGAGAGGAAGGCACACTTTGATCAAAAAATGCTTGGTCATAAGATTGATAGTCACGTTTTTTTGCTTCTTGTCGATATTCACTCGCCTTATCTAAGGCAAACTGCGATAAAGACTGCTCCTGAATAATAGATAACAGTTGTGCAGAAGGGGTTAAGCTCGAATCATTAATTTTAGCTTGTTCACGCACAATAGCTTCACTATATTTACTGGTTTTATATGACTTATCTAACAGTTGGGCAACTTGTTTCATCTGCTCGAATAATTCATTACCCCATTCAGGAACCGATTTAAGATTAACTTCACCGTAACAATTAGCATCACTAAGCAATAGTTCAGGATCTCGACCGCGAAGCACCACTTCATTCATATTATCTTCATGCAGCTTCTGGCGCGTACAATCAAATTCTTTATTATCAACAAAAGCACAGAAAGTAATAAAAATATCTAAGAAGTGAACTTGTTCAAGACTAATACCCGTATCTGAAAAAGGGTTGACATCAAGTGCTCTGACTTCAATGTATTCAACACCGCGCTTGCCAAGAGCATCCGAAGGTTTTTCTCCTGGTTTAGCAACACGTTTAGGGCGAATAGGTGCATACAGCTCATTTTCAATTTGTAGCACGTTATCATTAAGCTGCTGGTACTGACCATCAACCTTTACCCCAATACTGGCAAAGTCATTGGATTTAAGTTTAATCGCTTGCTGAACGCCATCAACATAATCCGCTAAATTGTTATAGCAAATTTTTAGGGCTGATTGCTCTGAGCTAGTATAACCTAAGTCACTCATACGTAGTGAAGTGGCATGCTCAAGATAGAGCGCCCCGAAGGCTGATTGTTTAAAGGGTAATTTATGCTCTTTCCCTTGCAAGAAAGAACCACAGATAGCAGGAGAACTTCCGTATAAATAAGGAATTAACCAACAAAAGCGTTTGTAATTTCTTAAGATAGAAAAATAACGTTCAGAAATAAAATCATCAAGCGGCAATGATTTCTCACCAGATGATTGATGCAAGTTTTGTTGTACTTTCCAAAAATCTTGAGAGAATGAAAAATTAAAGTGTATGCCTGAAATGACTTGCATCATAGAGCCATAACGATTTTTCAAACCTTGGCGATACACTGTCTTCATTTTACCGATGTTTGAACTACCATATTGCGCTAAAGGTATCTTTTCTGCATCGTCAACAAAGCAAGGCATGCTCATTGGCCACAATAATTCACCTTCAATGTTATCAAAAGTATATTTTTGAATATCTTGAAGTTGTGCAATAGTTTGCTCAGGAGAAAAACTAACGGGTGTAATGAATTCAAGTAAGGTCTCTGAATAATCAGTAGTTATCTGTCCATGCGTGAGCGCTGAACCGAGTTGATGATAATGACCATGATCCGATAATTTACCTTCTGGTAATATTCGCAATGCTTCTCGCTCTATACCGCGTCCAATACCTGCAATGGCAGCCAAATTTTCATTTTGGCTAAAGGCGCCAATATAATCAGTTAATGATAGTGTCAAAATAATTCCTATATATACTAATTAACCTAACTATTAGCTTAGTTTAGTATTTAGCGAGTAAAGGGTAATAAGCGAAAAAAAACCCCTTATAGATAGTCATATAAATAAGGGGTCTATTAGTATTTTTCAATACTTAACTACTTTTATTTAATAAATAGTTTATTTAGCTAGTTCGAGATCTACTACTTCAATATCAAGCTTTTGAAGTTGAGGCTTAACTACTTGACCGTCTCCTACTACAATCCATTGCATAGGTTTTGATAATTCTTTTGCTGCAATAGCATTTAACTGCTCAATACTTATGTTGTTAATAATACTGCTTTGCTCTTCACCATAATTAACAGGCAAATTAAACTGCAACAATTGTCTTAAGAAGCCACTTTTTTGGCTCGGTGTTTCAAAACTTAACGCTTCATTTTGCGAGATAGCTTGGCGCATAAATGTCACCTCATCAGCCGTTAAACCATCTTGCTGATAATGTTTCAATTCCTGTTCAATTTCAACCATAGCATCATAAGTATGCTCTTTTTTAACACTCGCACCTGCACTAAAACGACCTAAAGTTTTACCAGCAGCGAAGTAGCTCGATGCACCGTAGGTATACCCTTTATCTTCTCGCAAATTTAAATTGATACGACTATTAAATGCGCTGCCCAATGGGTAATTCATTAACGTCGCTTTAAAGTGTTCGCCCGTTGCATCATATGTCATCGCTCTACGTGAAAGTTTAATCACTGATTGGCTGGCATTAGGTAAATCAACAAAATAAAGCTTGTTTGGCGCCACCTCAGGGAAGTTATAATTTCCATTGATAGAGTAATCTTTGCCTTGCCAAGTATTTAGTGAAGCAAGCTTTGTTAATAATTGAGTTTTATCTATATCACCCACCACAACTAAACTCGCTTTAGCTGGCGAGAAGTATGCTTTATAAAAATCTTTAATATCATCAAGTGTTATCGCAGATACGGTAGCAATAGTGCCACTATCGGCTAAACCAAAGCGATTATCTTTGCCGTAAGTTACTTGTTTTAAAGCATTACTAGCTAACGTACGAGCATCCTTATTCCCTTGCTCTAATCCTTGAATCAATTGGTTTTTAACACGATTAAAATCATCTTGTGCAAACTCAGGCTTAAACATCATTTCATTCATTAACGCTAAAGTAGCATCGAAGTTCTTAACTAAGCTATTCACTTTAATATAAGTATTTCGCCCTGCTGCACCAATAGAGATATTACTGCCCAGTTTAGCTAACTCATTCGATAACTCTTCTTTACTGTGAACTGTTGTCCCTTCATTCATCAAACTAGCAGTCAAACTTGCTAAACCGGCTTTATCTACAGAATCGAGTAATACCCCACCATCAAGGCTCAATAATAAACTGATGGTCGGTGTTTCACTATTTTTAGTCGCGATGATTTCAATGCCGTTATCAAAGGTTTCACGCCATAAACTGGGTACTGTAATTTGTGGATTAGCAGTAGAGTTAGGCATAACACTACGATCAAAATCACTGGTATTTTTCATGATAGGCGTATCAAGTTGTGCAAGTTTCGCAGGATTACTCACATCCGGTAAAATGAAGTTATTTGCTCTAGTAACTAACGCTTCTTGTCCCTGTGGCACAATCGATAATATCGCAGCACCTTTACCTTGTATGTATTTCTTAAATACTCGCATGACATCTGCTTTGGTTACTTTGTTATAGCGAGCAACTTGTTGTTCAGTATAATTAGCATCGCCTAACATAGTTTGATAATGCGCTAAATTCGACACTTTACCTGAAACGCTTTGCAGACCATAAATAGTACCTGTCTCAATACCTACTTTTGTCTTCAATAAATCATCTGCATTAACACCACGTTCTTCAAACTCAGCTAAGGTGTCATTAATGACTTGTTCAATTTTTGTTAATGATAATCCTTGCTGAGGGTTTGGCAGCGCATAAAAACTCATCTGACAGGCGAGCTCACGACATGGATGGCTAGCGCCAGCTTGTACCGCGACACCGGATTTAACTAAGTTTTTATAAAGCAGAGAGGTTGGACCGCTCCCCAGAATATTGGCTAGTACATCTAAGGCTGGTTCATCTTCATGCATACCATAAACTGTAGGAAAACTTATATATAATAAGGGTAAAGAAACATTATCAGTAAAAGAATAATAACGATTTTCGCTTAATGTCACTGACGATTTAGCAATATTTTCTACCTCAGGCCCTGCATTTAGACCACCGAAGTACTTATTTACCCAAGCAAGGGTTTGGGCTTCATCAATGTCGCCACCAATGGTAATTACCGCATTATTTGGCCCGTACCAGCGAGAAAAGAACTCTTTTAAATCAGTTACTGTGCCTCGGTCTAGATCTGACATGTAGCCGATAACAGGCCATGAATAAGGGTGTTCACGTGGGAAAATCATTTGATTAACGGTTTCATTTAATCGGCCATAAGGTCGATTATCTACATTTTGACCACGCTCATTTTTTACTGTTGCACGTTGGATCTCAAATTTTTCAGCGGTAATTGCTTCAAGTAAAAAGCCCATACGGTCAGACTCAAGCCACAACATTTTTTCTAACTGATTTTTAGGTACTGTTTCAAAGTAATTAGTGCGATCAGAATTAGTCGTGCCATTCAGGTCACCACCACTTTGAGTTACTACTTTAAAATGTTGTTCATCTGCTACATTTTGAGAACCTTGAAACATCATATGTTCAAAGAAATGTGCAAAACCTGATTTACCTAATTGTTCACGAGACGAGCCTACATGATAGGTAACATCAACATGTACCAAAGGGTCTGAATTATCTTGATGTAAAATAACCGTTAAACCATTAGCCAATTTATACTTTTTAAAAGGAATATTAATGGTATCTTGCTGAGCCGTAACCGTTTCAACCAAACTCACACCCGTGGGTAACGTTATAGTCTCTTGACTACTACAAGCAAATAATAATGCCGTAGTAGCGGCTATTGCCGTGATTCTAAATTTATTTATTATTTGTGCCGGAAAGCGGTTTTGAGGAGATTGTCGCAAAATAACATCCTGTAAAAAGAGTAAAAATGAATAGTTTGAATTATCATAGCAAACATAGAGACTACTCGGTAAATTTAAATGTATAAAACTATTGCAGAACATCATGATTTTATTGTTGTTGATAAAGAAGCAGGTGTAAATTTTCATGACGAAGGTAACATAGGTTCAGGACTCTTTTCTCTGGTGAAAAAACAGCTACAAAGCCAACGTAAGAACGCTGAATTATACCCAGTCCATAGATTAGACAAGATGACGTCAGGTTTGGTCATTTTTGCCAAAACATTAGCCTGCGCGCAGACCTTTGGCCAGCTATTTAAAGATCACAATATCGAAAAGTACTACCTAGCTATTGGTGATAAAAAACCCAGTAAAAAACAAGGGTTAATTAAAGGCGATATGGCGAAAAGCCGGCGTGGCATGTTCAAGTTATTACGATCGTTGGAAAATCCCGCAACGACACAGTTTTTCTCATATAGCATACCTAAGAAACAACGGTTATATCTGCTAAAACCACATTCAGGTAAAACCCATCAATTACGTGTTGCTTTAGCAAGCATTGGTGCACCTATCGTTGGCGATCCGATGTATTACACAACATCTAAAGCAGACAGAGGTTACTTACATGCTTTTGCTTTAACGTTTACTTATTTAGGAGAATGTTTTGAGTTTATCTCCCCCCCTACTGCCGGTGAGTATTTTGTAAGCCAAGAGATAATTGAACAGTTTTCAGCAATAAAAAAACCTTGGCAGTTAAACTGGCCAAGGCTTTAATTCGATAATTATTGACTGATAATTACAACTAACAATTCAGTGCAATTATTTCTTTACAGCAAAGGTAAAAACACCCAGATCACGGCCTTGTTAGTGGCTACCTATAATGAGTACCAAAATACTAAACCAATGGCTGTTGGGCAGACAAACTTATCGTAAATTACAAAGTACCAAAGCCATATCTTTGGCCTTATTTGTAGCTGACTACAGTGAATGCCAAAAAACTAAACCAATAGCTGTTGGGCAAACGAACTTAGTGTACCAAGGCCAAACCTTCCAAAAAAGGCTATGTTCAACCTCTGCATTACCTTGCTTAATCTCCGATAAGACATCACTTCTATGCCATATCCAACCAGCAAATACGCAACATAACATGGCAATAATTGGTTGCCCATATTGTGTTGATAATGTCGCAACAAAGTCTAACATCCAATCCAAGTTAATGACGATTAGAATACTCAAGACTAAAATACCTAAACCTATCAAGGTTGTTGCTTTTTCACGTGGCGTATCATGGCGCTCAACCACATAAGACACGGGACCTTCAAGCATTGATATACTTGATGTTAGCGCCGCTATTGACATTAACACGAAGAAACCGAAGGCAACAAAAAGACCTACATCACCCATACCAGAAAACAGTGCAGGTAATACGGTAAATACTAAACTTGAGCCCGATATGAGGCTGCCATCTTCTGCGAATATAGCAACACCTTGTGCTTGAGCGACATACATAGCAGGGATAATTAATAAACCGGCTAAAAAGGCGATCGAAACATCTATGAGTGTCACTTGCGCACCTAGGGTGACCAAATTCTCTTTTTTAGCTATGTAAGAGCCATAAATAATCATGACACTCGTACCTAATGACAAAGAAAAGAACGCTTGTCCTAAGGCACTTATTAACAGGTCGGGTTCAAATACACGCGAAATATCTGGATTTAAATAAGCATTAAAACCTTCTCTTGCCCCGTCAAGCGTAAAGACGTAAATAATCAATAAGATCAATAAACCTATTAACATAGGCATAAGTCGTTTTGACCACTTTTCAATGCCTTCTTCAACGCCACGGCGAATGATAAAAATTGTCAGTCCCATAAAGAATGTAGTGAAGAGAATATTGCGTGTGAGAGAGTGATTAATCAACCAGTCAGCTACGTCATTCAAACCACCTAACCTTGCCAAGGGCTCTATAGCATAAGAAATCATCCAACCAGCGATAATGCCATAAAAACTTAAAATTAGTGCTGCACAAATAATACCGCCAAAACCAACAACAAAACCAAAACGTTTCTGCCAAGTATTACGGGCAATTTTCTGCATTGATGTTACGGCATTTGCTTGACCATAACGACCGATTAACAGTTCAGCCATAAACGCAGGATAGGCTAAACAGAAGGCCAAAACTAAATAAACGAGAACAAAAGCCGCACCACCATTGCTCGCTGTTTGGGTTGGAAAACCCCAAATGTTACCCAAACCGACAGCAGACCCTGCCGCCGCCATAATAAAACCGAAACGCGAACTAAAGCCGCCTCTTGAAACACCCATTCAATTCCCCAAACTTCTTATGAACTATCGTTGCTAGCTATTTACCTATGAGTAACGCTCTATACCTGATCCACTTAAAGATGCATGATTCATGTGGAACGGGTATATATAATTTTCTCAAGGTTGTTTTTATTTTTATAATTGCAGTATTTTTATAATAACGATCATTTATAAGAGCACTAATCTACGCAATTACGGTAAAGAAAAATAGAGTTAAACATTAAAAAATAAAAAAGCCCTGTGTATAGCTCTTTTTACAGACTTTACACAGGGCTAAGACTTTTAAAACTGAAACTTTGCTAGCAAAACAAGTTGTTATTCTGCTTCAGGACGCATATGCGGGAATAAAATAACATCTTTAATCGTAGATGAATCAGTAAATAACATCACTAAACGATCAATACCAATACCTTCACCTGCCGTTGGTGGCAAGCCATATTCTAATGCATTAATATAGTCAGCATCATAATGCATCGCTTCATCATCACCGGCATCTTTTTCTGCAACTTGTTTTTGGAAACGTTCAGCTTGGTCTTCTGCATCGTTTAGCTCTGAGAAACCATTGGCTAACTCACGGCCACCAACAAAAAACTCAAAACGGTCTGTGATGAATGGATTTTCATCGTTACGACGAGCAAGTGGTGAAACTTCCCATGGGTATTCAGTGATGAATGTTGGTTGATCTAATAAATGCTCAGCCACTTCTTCAAAGATTTCACAAATGTATTTACCAGGGCCCCACACTTTAGATGCTTCACTTTCTTTTACGCCAACCGCTTTAGCCATCGCTTTGATTGCATCAAAGTTATTTTCTGGATCACGTAACACTGCTTCGTCAAGACTTGCTGCTGCGCGATGGTCTTTACCATAACTCAAAATAGCATCAACCATAGATAAACGTGCAAACGGCTTACCAAGGTCATAGAACTTTTCTTCTACTACTTCGCCATCAACATTTTTAACGGTATTTCGAATAACAGTAGTACCTAATACATCTTGTGCAATAGTACGTAACATTTCTTCGGTGGTGTTCATCAGGTCATGATAATCAGCGTAAGCTTGATAGAATTCAATCATAGTGAATTCAGGGTTATGACGTGTTGAAATACCTTCATTACGGAAACTGCGGTTAATTTCAAATACACGATCAAAACCACCAACAACTAAACGTTTTAAATTAAGCTCTGGCGCAATACGTAAGTACATATCAAGATCAAAAGTATTATGATGCGTCATAAAAGGTTTAGCCGTTGCGCCGCCCGGTATGATTTGCAACATCGGCGTTTCAACTTCCATAAAATCACGCTGCGTTAAAAAGTTACGAATACCTGCAACAATTTTTGAACGAATTTTAAAAGTATTACGTGTGTCTTCATTGATAATTAAATCAACATAGCGTTGGCGATATTTAGTTTCTTGATCAGATAAACCGTGGAATTTTTCTGGTAATGGGCGTAGAGACTTAGTTAATAACGAGTACTCTTCCATATTCACGTAAAGATCACCTTTACCTGACTTATGTAAAATACCTTTAATACCAACAATATCACCTATATCTAGAGAACCCCATTTAGCACGTATCTCTTTTTGAACTGTTTTTTCAGCATAGCCTTGAATACGGCCTGAAGAGTCTTGTATTACTAAAAATGGTCCGCGCTTCGCCATAACACGACCAGCAATAGCATAAGTAACTTGTAGCTCTTCAAGTTCTTCTTTGGTTTTTTCACCATGTTCAGCTTGAATATCAGCGGCTAAATGTTCACGATTAAAATCGTTAGGAAAACCATTAGCTGAACAATTAGAGCGAATTTTTTCAAGTTTTACACGACGCTCGGCAATGAGTTTATTTTCATCTTGTGCTACGGGTGCATTATTGGCTTTATCTGTCATTTTATTTCTCAACGTTATCTTTAATTTTTCAATTATTTAACTGGCTTTGTTAGCTTATAACTACAAACCAGACTTTAAACTAGCTTCTAGGAATTTATCTAAATCCCCATCTAATACTGCTTGAGTGTTTCTATTTTCAACACCCGTGCGTAAATCTTTAATACGGCTATCATCTAATACATAAGAGCGAATTTGACTGCCCCAACCAATATCAGACTTACCATCTTCTAACTCTTGTTTGCCTTCGTTTTGCTTTTGCATTTCCATTTCGTAAAGCTTTGCTTTAAGCAATTTCATCGCAGTAGCACGGTTCTTATGTTGAGAACGGTCTGCTTGGCAAGCGACTACAGCCCCTGTAGGCTCATGCGTAATACGAATGGCAGAATCTGTTTTGTTAACATGTTGCCCACCCGCACCTGAAGCACGAAAAGTATCGATACGTAAATCAGCAGGATTAATATCAATTTCGATATTGTCATCTATTTCAGGATAGATAAATGCTGAAGCAAATGAAGTATGGCGACGCCCTGATGAGTCAAATGGTGATTTACGCACTAAGCGGTGCACACCTGTTTCGGTGCGCAACCAGCCAAAAGCATATTCACCTGTGTATTTAATGGTACAGCCTTTAATGCCAGCCACATCACCATCGGTGACTTCAATAGCCTCGGTTTTATAACCATGCGCTTCGCCCCAACGTAAATACATACGCATCAGCATTTCAGCCCAATCTTGTGCTTCAGTGCCACCTGAGCCAGATTGAATGTCTAAATAGCAGTTATTAGCATCTTGCTCACCGCAAAACATACGGCGAAACTCTAATTTCTCGAGCACCGCATCAAGCGAATCAGCTTCTACTTGAGCATCATCAAAGGTCTCTTGATCTTCTTCTTCAACTGCTAGCTCGACTAAGCCTTCAATATCTTCACAGCCAGTTTCAAGTTCAACAATAGTATTTACCACTTCTTCAAGTGCACTACGTTCTTTACCTAATGCTTGAGCTCGCTCAGGTTCATTCCATATTTCAGGAAGTTCTAATTCTCTTGACACTTCAACTAAACGTTCAGCTTTAACATCATAGTCAAAGGTACCCCCGAAGCAAATTAGCGCGTTCACGGATTTCTTTTAATTTACTTAATATAGGATTTGTTTCGAACATAAGCCTTCAAAAATAAGTTTTCAAATATGTCTTTTTAAATATATCTTTTTAAACGATTTCACTCGTTAAGATAATTAAAAAATAGTCGCGCATTGTAGCGTATAAAGGCCAGTAAATAAACGGCTAACATTGGACGCTTTTACTATAAAATATATAATTTTTATTAAAAGCAGAAATAATCTCAATGACACTAACTAAGTGGGCTTTTTTGAGTGATTTAAATACATCGACATGACATTCTGAAACTTGCAGTTTGAGGTATGTTAGCTATACAACAAAGGTACTGTTTTCAAGGTGAAATTACATGTATTGCTACTTCAGAAAGCTAGGGTCTGTTAATCTTCTAGTTTGTAAAGCTGTTGCACTTGAAAAAGATGGCAATCGAGGCGCTTCATTTAATATTTGGTCGTTCCAAATGCGAATGAAGCTACAAAGAGTGACGCTTTTTCAAGGCAACCCGAAGGGCTATGTCTAATTTTCAACCTAACATCGTTGTAAATCATTAAAGCAGAGTAACTACATAGCACTATTTTCGCCTTGTTAAGATAAAAATTAGCCTACAGCAGAGGCTAAAATGAAAGATAAACAGACCTTAAACAATAAAAAAGGCCAGTATGTCATCATACTGGCCTTTAAATACGATAATTAAACCGCTAACTTGTTGCGATAAAAAATTATTTATCAAATTTCACAGCGTCTTTAACTAATGAAGTTACTTCTTCCGAAGTTTTTGAAACAACATCAAAAGCTTCTTTTGCAGAATCTGAAACTTTCGCTTGAAGCGCTTCGTTAAATGACTTTTGTGATTCAACAGCAGCAGTAAAGTCGGTTTGTGATGATAATGCTTTTGTTTGAGCAACGCTGTCATTTAAAATAGACGTAATTAAAGCTGTTTGTTGGCTGATTAATTGCTCAACCGTTTTGGTATTTAATTCTACTAAGCTATTCAATGGTTTCATTGCAGTTTCAACTTGCGCTGTATTGCTAAAAGATTTCATTGCAGTAGTAAATTGATTTGTTAATTGTTCAGTTAATTGAGTAAACATAATTAAGTTTCCTATTTCATTTCGTTTTATATTGCAGTGCAGCAATTAGATTTGAGATGAGTATACCTAGCAAAATAGTAATGGTCAACAACTCTTTGCTGCACCGCGTCAAAACAGTATTACCTTGTTGATAATAAATAGTTTTTAAGTTGTACGCTAGATAATCAGTACTTCCCTAATATTCCCATTTATGCGGTTATCATCATTCAAATGTCGATAAATAGCCCGCTATTCATAAGCGTTTTGTCTCGATATTAAAATTAAGTACTCATTTTTCAGAGTTCCAGTTATTTAGTAATAGCCATAACTAAAAAAGCCAGTAATAAAATACTGGCTTTACATTTATAAATACAAATTTTTACTTATTCTCGTCGTTATAAATTACTTTGCAACTGTTGTTCCTTCAGCCATAGAGTCTTTAACTAGGCTAGTCACTTCTTCAGACGTTTTAGTAACCACATCATAAGCTTCTTTAGCTGATGCTGAAACTTTTGCTTGAAGCTCTTCAGTGAAAACTTTTTGAGACTCAATCGCTGCTGCTAAATCTGTTTGCTCTGATAAGGCTTTAGTTTGTGCAACGCTATCATTCATGATTGTAGTAATTAATGCAGCTTGTTGATTGATTAATTGTTCAACCGTTTTAGTATTAATTTCTACAAGGCTATTAAATGGCTTCATCGCTGTAGAGAACTGCTCTTCATTGTTGAATGAATTCATTGCAGTAGTAAATTGTTCCGTTAATTGTGTAAACATAATAAAGCTTCCTTTTTAGTATGCTGCATCGCAGCAGAATTGATTAAATCAAGTATAAGTGGTCAAAAGATAGTCGTCAACAGTTTTTTTGCTGCACCGCATCAAATAATAATTATCTCGAATAAAGACATAACGTATCACTATAAAAAACCTCCATATTGAGAGGCTTTAGCATTCATAAGTGCTAACTATTTATTAGCTTTAACTTCAGCTTTAGGCGCTACTTTAACTTCAGCTTTAGGCGCTACTTTAACTTCAGCTTTAGGCGCTGCTTTAACTTCAGCTTTAGGCGCTGTTTTAACTTCAGCTTTAGGCGCTGTTTTAACT
>OJHK01001151.1_pt1 | contig 13207 bp, 9 predicted proteins | sample 1595161 | NCBI WGS metagenome assembly OJHK01 (sample SAMN05416842, study PRJEB24817) | seawater metagenome | isolation source: Sea water | place: Canada:Atlantic | collected 2013-07 | reverse complement strand
CCTAATGGAGCCTTTAATTACAACCTTCTACTTACTTATGTACCGTCAATATTTGGGTCGTCAGAAATATTAAGGTTACAATCATTTAACAATCCAAATGGTCCTCGTAAACCTATACCTGAAGTGGGCGGTGTTAAGTCTTCATCCAGAACATCCGTAGATAAAACGTCCAAGTTAAAAATAGCTTCCGCAGAACTTTCTGTTCCTGTCACCCTTGTAGAAGCAATTAATTTTATATCAAGCCAAGTTGCATAGCTTTGAGAATATATAAGTCGAATAGTAGCTCTACCATTGATATCCGTAGTAACAGCTCCCTCAACAGACACCTTGTTACCTGGAGTTAACTTAAAATCTCCGTTTGAATCTTCACCAACCTGTAAGATACCATCAAAATTAATATCCTCATTATCGCATGACTTAGCAGGAATAAAAATATCAGAAGTTTCTTCTAAGCCATCAGCTCCTCTAGAACCCCACTGTTTAAAATCATTACCATCATAAAAGGCATACCAATAACCTTTATAATATTTATAGGGCAAGGCTGAAATAGTTAACTCAATCCCCTCTACTGCATTTGAGTCTCCATCGGTAACAAAAACTGAATATTCTTTCACATAATCAGTTGATCCTAACTCTTCAAGTTCATTACCAGTACCTAAAGAAATAAATAATTCACGGTCAGCAACTGTTAATTTAACAACATCCTCAATACCTGGGGTATCTTCAACAACGGTGGTTACTGAGACTCCGTCTTTGGCAGATATACTATTGGAAGTATAAACTGTAGATGCTTTACCACTACTATCTGTTACCGCTGTAGCTGGAAATATTGAGCCACCACTAATATCTTCTAAGACAAACTTAACTCTTTTATTCTTAACTAAGTTACCATTGCTATCGTTAACAACAGCAGAGATAGTAGACGTTTGTTGATTAGGGCCAATTGAGCTGGGTGAAGCCTGTGCTCTTATTGTTGCCGCTGTATCCGCAAAAAATTCAAATTCAAGCTGATTGGTTAATTCAATAACTTGAGTGTCAACAGTATCATTTCCAACAAAAGTGATGAGTGCTTTACCAGCATCAGATGCAGTTAATTTAACCGTTACCTGACCGTCTGCATTAGTTGTCCCTTCTTTTATTATCGTTACATCGTCACTTGCGAGTAAAGTACCTCGTGTCGTTGTAAACTTTACTTTCTTTCCTACTACCGCTACTCCACCTCTTTGCCAAGTCAATATTATGGTAGCGAGTTGTGGATTTAAACTAACATCAGGTACAATAGGTGTATCTGACGGGTTAACAATAGTAATTCCATTACTAAAGCTTGTAAATAAGAATGAATCTGCTTGTACCGAAACATCCTGACTAGCTGCAGCACCAAGTGCAGTAACAACAATACTATTAGTACCGCCACTAGTACCTGTTATTTTTATCGTAGCCTGTCCTTCTGAGTCTGTTGTTACCAACGCAGGAGAAGGGAGCTCTATGCCAGCTCCCCCTCCTCCCAAAGAGAGCATCACATCTGTTTTAGCTACACCATTACCATCTGAGTCTAAAACGTTAATTATGTAGCTGGTTTCATCATCTAGCGCTAAAGAGCTTGATCCCGTTAACGTCACTGTAGTACCAACAACTTCTATTCCTAATGAATCAGTAATATCACCACTGGTTACGGTTACATTAATTATGCGATTACTAGGCTCATCCTGAGTCGATAACTCCATGGTAACTTTGCCATCAGGTCCTGTAACATTTGGACTACTACCACTTGAATCTAGAACTTTTCCAAGTGCGCCAGAGTCACTGGCAAAATTAATAGTTACCCCCTCAAGCAAGTTATTATTGTTATCTTTAGCAATTGCAGATAATTCGATAGATTGTGCACCACTAGAAGCTAATTGTTGCGAGCTAGCAAATAATCTAATAGAAGCCGCTTGCGGTTCACCTTCAACAATTTTCACACCATCACCGGCACTATTAAAACTGATATTATCTGTAGTACTTTCATAACTGGCGATTACATTAACAGAGCCTTTTACATCGGTTACTTTTACAGTAACGGTTGCAATACCATTTGCATCTGTTGTTACTGCACCTGAAACAGGACTGAATGTAGCCGAGCCGTCAACGGCTAACGTGAAGGTAACAGTTTTATTAACTACGGCACTACCATTATCAACAACGGTGGCTGTAACGGTCACATCATTAGCTGCTGACAAATCGCCATCAGATTTTGTTACAGCCAAAGTAACAGCACCTGTTGTGCCACCATCACCGCCACCAGTTAGGTCACCATCCCCACCACCACATGCTACGAGTGTCATCATTGACATCAACAACATAGTAAAACTTAAACGTCGAAATAACTGCATAGAAGTATCCTAATTTTTCTTTTTATAAACAGAGCTAATAACTCATATTAACTGATAAATAACAAAAAGGTACTGCTTATCATAAAAAAATTACATTCAAAGACTCAGTTAATAAATTTTTACTTGTTGCTACGTCGACAATGGTCAAATAAATTAGTTTTTAATCGACGCGAATATTGCTAACCTTAGCGATTAAAATTATTTGTATTGTAGATACATAATAATCGCAACTTAATCTTATCCCAATCAAAGTAACTAAGTGATCAATTTTAATGTCTTAAATACCCAGTACAATCGTTGCTTTCAATCCCAATAGCCAGCTATTGCTCAATTAAGCATCTTTTTATTGAAAATTTACTCTCATTAATAGTTGCGCCATTAATTAACCTGATTGGTATAACAACCTAGCTGAAGTAATATAAATCCTATGACAATTGAAAAAACAATGTCCCCACCCGCCAAAAAAAATAGTTTAACCAGCCGCATTGTTATCGGTATGGTTGCTGGTATTTTGTTAGGAACCTTCTTGCAATGGCTTATGCCCAATGGCTCTGACAAGGTTATAAGCCTTTATATATTTGATATTTCGCTAAAAGGCTTATTTGTAGATGGCATATTAGAAGTAATAGGTCAGGTATTTATGGCCAGCTTACGTATGTTAGTTGTGCCTTTAGTTTTTGTATCATTAGTGTGCGGAGTATGTTCATTAAAAGATACTAGCAAACTTGGTCGTATCGGCGGTAAAGCTGTCGCTTTATACCTAGCCACTACCGCAATTGCGATTAGCTTTGCTATTTTTGTTGCACTCATTGTAGCTCCCGGTGAAGGCGTTAATATGGTCGCAAATAGTAGTTTTTCTGGGAGAGAAGCCCCGTCTTTAGCACAAGTTATTATCCAAATGTTCCCTACCAATCCTTTTGCATCTTTTGCACAAGGTAATATGCTGCAAGTAATAGTCTTTGCATTACTCTTCGGTATTGCTATCGCACTTTCAGGAAAGGCAGGGGAACGTATTGCGACATTATTCGAAGATTTAAGTGAAGTAATCATGCGTCTGGTCACTATTTTAATGAATATAGCCCCTTATGGCGTATTTGCATTATTAGCCACATTATTCACTACTGTGTCACTGACCACCTTTGGAAATTTAATAGAGTATTTCTTAGTAGTATTCTTTGTTTTAGTGGTTCACGCTATAGTCACTTACCCTATCATTTTAAAGCTATTTACTGGTTTAAACCCACTTATCTTTTTAAAAAAAATGCGTGACGCTGCCATATTTGCTTTCTCTACAGCTAGCTCAAACGCCACGATTCCTGTCACCTTGGAAACAGCAACGAAAAAAATGGGGGTTAAAAACTCCATTGCATCATTTACCGTGCCGCTTGGCGCTACCATTAATATGGATGGCACAGCAATCATGCAAGGTGTGGCAACTGTTTTTATTGCGCAAGTATTTACGCAAGATTTAACACTAGCGGACTACTTGACTGTTGTGTTGACTGCGACTTTAGCTTCTATAGGTACAGCTGGCGTACCTGGCGTTGGGTTAATCATGTTAGCTATGGTATTAGAGCAAGTAGGTTTACCTGTTGAAGGTATTGCCCTTATTATTGGTGTTGATAGATTACTTGATATGACTCGTACAGCAGTTAATGTTACTGGCGATAGTATGGTGAGTCTTGTTGTCGCTAAAAGTGAAGATCAGTTTGACCATGAAATGTACCTAGACCCACAAGCCGGTCATAACATTGAAGAGATCGACTTTAAGCATCTGAAAGATAATTAATATTCTGTAGAATGCCTTTTAGAAAATAATATCGTTGAACAAAAAAAGCCTTACGGAGTTAACTCAGTAAGGCTTTTTATATCGCTTAATTTTATAATTTATCATTTACTAAACCCGTAACTGATAATTAATGGTCAAGCAGCTATTAACTAGGAAAGATATTATTGCGCTGTAATAACTTACCTACAAAACTTTCAGCTGATAAAGAAGCTGCTTTAGAGAACTTTTCGGCTAAGCCTTTTTTCACTTCATATTTAATGGCTACAACTTTATGGCTTTTACTTTTACCTTGTAAATAATCATCACTTGTTTGAATACTATCAACTAATCCAAGCTCTAATGCCGTTGTACCAAACCAATGCTCACCCGTTGCAACTTTAACAATATCTAAACTCGGTCTGCGTTCACTAACAAAGTTTTTGAATAAAACATGAGTTTCTTCTAATTCTTCAATAAACTTTTCTTTACCTTTTTCTGTATTTTCACCGAACATAGTTACAGTGCGTTTAAATTCGCCAGCAGTAAATTGCTCAAAGTCGATATCATTTTTCTTTAATAATTTATTGAAATTTGGAACTTGTGCAATAACACCAATAGATCCTAGGATAGCAAAAGGTGCTGAAATAATATTATTTGCTACACAAGCCATCATATAACCACCGCTAGCAGCCACTTTGTCTACTGACACTGTTAGTGGGATATTGTGCTGACGAATACGGTCAAGCTGTGAAGAGGCTAATCCATAACCATGAACCATACCACCACCACTTTCTAAGCGAACAAAAACTTCATCTTCAGGTTTTGCCACAGAAAGTATCGCGGTCACCTCTTCACGTAAAGAGCTAACTTCTTTAGCATCAATGCTGCCGTTAAAATCAACCACAAATACATGTGCTTTATTGGGTTCTTTATCATCACCCGCTTTAGCTGCTTTTTTGTCTGCTTTCGCCTGCTCTTTAGCGAGCTTTTTATCTGCTTTTTCTTTCTCTTTAAATTCATCTTTGCTCAATAACGCATGAATAATATCTTCTTCAGTCTCAGTAAACTGTTCAGATAAGTCAGTGATATCAAGCTCACCTTTTTTGTGTTGCTGTTTCATAGCTGCGCCAGTAATTGCAACAATAATGGCAATCACAGCCAAAACAAAAGTAACGGCTTTAGCTAAAAACAAACCGTATTCATATAAAAATTCCAAGGTAACTCCTGAAGATATAGTGGTAAATATAAGGTAAAAATAATTGACGTAATTCTACACTATTTCTATGTATTGCAAAGAGGGTTAATAATTATAGAAATTAGGTAATAAAAAAGCCCTCAATTGAGGGCTTTTGAAACAAAGTAGTTAAATGTTAAGCTTATTTAACTACTTCAGGATTAGTTACTGTAATCAGTTGACCCATAGCAGCAAAGAATCCAGCGACTTGCCCCTGCATTTCTTGCGTTGCGGCTGCTGTTTTTGCAGCATCAGGTGCAATGCCAGGAATTGCTGCTGGGCTTAAGATAGAGCCGTGATGACCAAAAGTAAATCGTACCGCACCAGAGCCAGCTGTTGTAGTGCTTACACTTGGTAAACTTAACAATGAAATTGCACCTTCAGTACCACCAAACGGCGTAGTAGATACCGAGTTAGGAATAACTTGGTCTCCTAAGTTATCACTTCCATTACCAACAACTTCAATTAAATGAGTAGGGGTCTCGGTTGCAGCCATCATTCCAGCATAGTTAGCTGGGTCGCCTGCATCTGTTACTGTTTGTGCGGCAAAAGCAAACTTAGTAAAGTTAGCATTTAGTTCACTTTGTTGTTCTGGAGTCAACAATAGATAGAAGTCTCTATAATAACCAGCTAATTCATCTGTAGTCGGTGGTGTTTCACTCATATGAACTTGCGCAACATAACCTTGAAATCCTTCTGATGTTGCGTAGGTTAAGCTTGATTTAACCACGTCACCAAACGCTCCTGACTCCATTAAGAAATTAGCAACCATAACACCTGGCATAGCAAGGCTATTACTGTTGACAGCGAACAAAGGATCTACCTGCGGGTCAAGCAAAGTATTTGTTAAAGCAATAAAGTTCATACCTGTAATGGCACCCAATGAATGCCCTAAAAAGTGCACGTTAGTTCTATCAACCTTAATTGGATTTCCTTCCGAATGAAAACCACCTAAGAAGTTTAAACCTAAACGTAAACCCACTAAGTCTGACGTTGATTGACGCAAGTTATCACGTGTTGTCAACAAATTAGCTAAGTTCATATAGTGAGTAGAAGTAACCGTTGTAGCATTAATATCATCGATACCATCAGGAACACCATCAGGGCCAGTTATATCAAAGCCACGACTTCCACCAGGTATAGAACCACCAAAAGCATTAGAATCACCATGTAACGGGTGATTAATGGCGACTGTCGCAAAACCAAACGCTGAAAGAATACCTGTAATAGCTAACATATCTTCTTTTTTAGAAGTAATACCATGTTGCAATATCACTACTGGCCAACCATTTGCTGGTTCAGCTAAATCGCCTGGTAAACCCAAGCTAGGTCGAACACCATTAGCGATAAGAACATCTGGCGTAGTCATTTGCACTACAACAGGCATATTAGCATTAGCTTTAGGTACTGGACTAAATTTAGTCAAATGGCGTTTTGCATCAAAACCGAGTGATCTAAGACCTGGAGCAGGTAACTCTTGTGCCGCTGATATAGCCATACAAGTGCCATCATCAACACTAACAGCATCGGCTGGAATAGTTTCTGGTGGAAGTTCTCCTGCAGCTATTTTTGCTGCTACGCCTGCCAAAATAGCACCTGAATCACATAAAGCTTTCCACCAATCATTCACTGGCGCTTTAGGGTTTTCAGCTGTTGGAACTCCTAAATAATAAGGTAAAGTAATACTACCTTGCATAAAGTTAGCTGTTTGGTAAAGCGGTACTAATGATTGCGGTATTTTGTTTTTGCCGAAATCAGGATGACCATCAGGGTAAGGAGCTAAAATATTAGCAACAGACATTCCGGTATCTTGAACACCAATGGTTGGTATACCATTCATTGCATTTTCAACCATGGCTGGCACATTATTAGCCATTAGCGCTTTGGAAGTAGCAAGTACGTCAACAGTCGATTGTGTCGTTAAGGCCATGGTATAAATCAAAGCATCTTGGTCTGCACCTGCTGCTACAATGGCATTTTCATAACTATTGATAACACCTTGTAAAGCCTTTTGATCATCAGTTGCTAACGGATCAGTAGCGATATTTTGGCGAACTAAATCATAAGTGATGGAACCAGCAACTGCGTTACCATTACTGTCTTTCAAATTATTGGTTAACGCTAAGATATAAGTTGTTTTAGCTTTAAGAGGCTTTAAAGGAATAATTGCAACACCATTACCAGATGCTTTAGTAACAAAATCCACACCAAAAGTTAATTCATTTACAACCGTACAAGCGGCACCACGTGGAACTGCTTCACAACCCGTATCGCCTCCCATCAATGCTTCAAAGATTTTCACGGATGCAGGATTTTCAGCTGAAGTGCTTTCAATTGAAGCGCCATCTGGGACACTAATAGCAAGTACAAACGGGTTAGTCGTTGACCAACCATCAAGGGCACCTATTGCAGTTGATGGTTCTGCATAATTAGGCGATTCAATTTCATTGCCCTCCTCATCTTTTTCCCCAGATATAATATTGCCTTCCTTATCCCTCGCCACAGGTATATTCAAGGTACCATCTGGTGTACCTAAAAATAACAAATCATTAGGTACAGATAAGACACCATTGGAAGGATCAAAAACAACACGAGCTAACGACTTAACGGCAGTACCATTTTCTGCGACTTCTTGTTGTACATCTTCGATAGTTTCGCTATCACAGGCGCTTAAACCAAGTGCGCTGATAACCGCAAGACTGAGAGCTAGCTTTTTCATATTGAATTCCCCAATGCCGTAATTTTTATTATGTATTTTTTAAGTTATTTTTATTTCATCGTTCAAATCAAAATGTAAACGAATGTTTTAATAACTAGTAAGACCAGTTAAAGTTACCCCAAGATGTCGTAAGGTGCTAGTCATTTTTTACTTTTTCGTCGAATATTTTCATGTTAACCAACTTTTTTCTCGTCAATGAAAATGCCAACGCGTAGAATAGGGAAGTAATTTTCCACTCACAGCGATAAGACTTTAAGATGTTTAATTATTCAACGAAAGATGCCTGTTTAAGCAACAAAACCATTCTAGTTACTGGTGCTGGTGCCGGAATTGGCCGCACTGCCGCATTAACCTATGCACAACTTGGTGCTACTGTTATTTTACTTGGTAAAACGGTTAGTAAACTTGAAGCTGTGTATGATGAAATAGTTGCTTTGGGGTTAGCAGAGCCAGCTATTATCCCCCTTGATTTGAAAGGCGCGACCAAACAAAATTATATTGATATGTCTTCGACCATCGCCGGTCAATTTGGTCACTTAGATGGGGTATTACTTAATGCCTCAATTTTAGGTGAGCTAACACCATTTACTCAAATGCATGAGCAAATATTTAACGATGTGATGAAAGTCAATGTAACCGCACAGTGCTTATTAGCACAAACATTAATACCAACACTATTGTTAGCACCAAACGCTTCTTTAGTATTTACTTCTTCAGGCGTTGGTAGCCAAGGCAGAGCTTATTGGGGGCAATATAGCATCTCTAAATTTGCCACTGAAGGTATGATGCAAGTTATTGCAGATGAGTATGAAGGCTCAAGTTTACGTACTAACGCAATAAACCCTGGCGCAACAAATACCAATATGCGTTCTTGTGCTTTCCCAGCAGAAAATAAAGACGAGATTGCTAGCCCAGAAGACATTATGCCGTTATATGTTTATTTAATGTCTGATGACAGTTTAGAAATAAACGGTCAAACGTTAAAAGCTCAATAACCTTAGTAGAAATAGTTAAACTTACTGTAAAGCAAATAAAATAGGCATAAAAAAGGCAAGCTTTAGAAGCTTGCCTTTTTCATTTTCTGATTGTTAAAACTATCCGTAAATAATAAACCTAGATTAGCGTAACTCTCTTCTTAAAATTTTACCCACATTGGTTTTAGGCAACTCTTTTCTAAACTCAACCAACTTAGGTACTTTATAATTAGTAAGGTTTTCTCGACAATGTTTGATAAGCGTTTCTTCATCTAAATCATCCGATTTACTTACTACAAATATTTTGACAATTTCCCCTGATACTTCATGCGGTACGCCAATAGCAGCAGATTCTAAAACGCCATCATGCATCGCTAATACTTCTTCAATTTCATTGGGGTAAACATTGAAGCCAGAAACAATAATCATGTCTTTTTTACGGTCAACAATAGTAAAGAAACCTTTATCATCCATCATGGCGACATCACCCGTCGCAAACCAGCCATCTTTTAAAACTTCAGCAGTTGCTTCTGCGCACTTGTAATACCCTGTCATGACCTGTGGGCCTTTAACCCACATTTCACCTGACTCACCAATATCAGCTTCGCTACCGTCTTCACGCATGATTTTAACATCGGTAGAAGCAGCAGGTAGTCCTATGCTGCCATCATAAGCGGCGAGGTTATAAGGACTTATCGTAACTAAAGGTGCACATTCAGTTAAACCATACCCCTCTAATAATCGAGTGCCAGTCACTTTTTGCCAGCGCTCTGCAACAGGTCGTTGCACCGCCATACCACCGCCAAGTGACATTTTCAGCGTACTGAAGTTAAGTTCGCTAAAACCAGGCGTATTCAATAAGCCATTAAATAAGGTGTTTACCCCAGTAATAGCGGTAAATGGATATTTTGATAGTTCTTTAACAAAATTAGGCATGTCCCTTGGGTTGGTAATTAATAAATTAGTGCCCCCCATGGTAAAGAATGTTAAACAATTCGCCGTTAAAGCAAAGATATGATAAAGCGGCAACGCCGTTACCACTAACTCATTGCCTTCTTCTAACAATGGGAAAATAGCTGCTTTCGCTTGCTGTAAGTTTGCTACCATATTTCGATGAGTTAGCATTGCACCTTTAGATAACCCCGTAGTACCACCCGTGTATTGCAAAAAGGCGAGATCATCGCCACACAAGTCTACCGGCGATAGTTTAAGTCCTAAGCCTCGTGATAAAGCAGTATTAAAACGTACCGCGTGTGGCAGTTTAAACGCAGGGACCATTTTTTTAACGTATTTGACCATGCAATTTACGACAGTGCCTTTAACTAAACCCAATCGATCACCTAAAGAGGTCATGATGACATGTTTTACTGCAGTATTATCAACCACCTTCTCAAGGGTTTGAGCAAAGTTTTCTATTATTAACATTGCTTTAGCGTCAGAGTCTTTTAACTGATGTTCAAGTTCACGGGCTGTATATAAAGGATTTACGTTCACAACAGTAAGTCCAGCTAATAAAGCTCCAAATAATGCTATTGGATACTGCAAACAGTTAGGCACCATGATGGCGAATTTATCACCTCGTTGTAAGCCTAAGTCTTGTTGTAAATACGCTGCAAAAGCAGTTGCTTGAAGGGAAAGCTCTGCATAAGAAATTGAAACGCCCATATTGATGAAAGCAGTCTTATCACTAAACTGAGTGGAATATTTTGTGAACATAGCCACAATGGATGGGTATTTATCCGCATCTATTTCAAACGGCACATCACTCGGGTAACTTTTTTCTAACCAAATTTTTTCCACAATGGCTTCCTCAACAGGTAATTGTGTCACTACTTATTTAGTAATTATTCTATTTGTAGCAACTCTTATTTTAATACCACTGTTTTATCAAATTTTTTAGCATTGCGCCACAAATTTAAACGCTTGTTTTAATTTCACTGAAAAAATGGCTCAGAATAGGCAACATCTCTTTCGCTTTTTCCATATGTACGTGATGACCGCCTGACAACTTGGTAGTTTTTAGATTTTTAATACCAGAAGAGAAGTTTTCTAGACCCGTGGTAACCATCTGCATGCCATTTTCACCATAGATAAGTTGCAAAGGACATTTAATGTCGCTAAATAACTGCTGCCCTTGTTTTAGACTTAATCGATAAGGTGAAACCGTGCGTAAACGCGGGTCTGAACGCCAACTATATAACATACTAGCACCATCAACATCGTCAATATTTATCGAGTTTGAATCAGCCTTTACCAAGGCTCTCTGTACAATGAGTTTCGCATGTTCAATATTTAAATCAGAAACATGTAGGCGTGCTTTTACCGCCATTTCTGCAGTAAAAGAGCGGGTAGCATTAGATGACTTTACCCGACTTAGCACACCACGTCGTAACTGATCAGTGGCTAACGCTTCTGGCGCACAAATAAAACCAAATGAATCTATCAGCGTCAGTGATTTTACTTTTTCAGGAAAAGCAGCAGCAAAGGCACTGGCAATCATTGCTCCCATAGAATGCGCAACAATATCGATTGCTTGCCAGTTATTCAGTGTAAATAGTGCGAGTAAATCACTCACATAATCAAGGAAATGGTAATGAGCACCAATACTGCGATGATCGGAGTGACCATGTCCTGGCCAGTCTAGCGCAATAATTCGTCGGTCAGTGAGCAAATCACTGTCTTGTGCTATTTGCTGCATTAAGGGCAAAAAACTCGCGGCATTGTCCAAGTAACCATGTAAACATAGCACAGGTTCATCAGCCTCATTACCACAAGCTAACGCAGTGAGTTTTAACTCTTCAACTTGGTAGCTAAGCTCATCAATTTCGTTATTATCTGCCATAGGCTTGTACCTTTAAGAGTGTACCTTTAAGAGTGCAGCTTTACGTTAAGCCCTTTAGTTATTTAGTTAAGAATAAGACTTTTTATTCATTTTCATTAACGAATAGAGTGCTGCGACTGCCAAAACGCACCATAACAATACCCAAACTAATTCAGGCACCATTGTCATTGAAGCTAAAGCGGCACCATCACCTAAGTCACGACCATCAAATAAATACGTTGGGCTAAATAAACTATTTAATAAAATACTCAAGCCAAAGAATTTTATTAACAATTGGAGAGTGTATAATCGACGCATTTTTATCAAAAATACAAACATGACAGCTAAGCTTGAGATGATAATAATTGTTAGGAGATCCCTTGCCCAAAAAATGAGTGAAGCAAGCAATAAGACAATCATTAAACCAGAAACAACTTGGGCAGTTCGTTGATGGCTGTTTGCTAATTTAAAAAGTAACCAGCCCCAAAAAGTAGCACCCGCATAACCAAAGAAGCTAATAAGGAAACCTAGCCCGCCCCTTGTTGTACATAAGCCAGCACCATTAGCAAACAATTGAATACGCATAATTTCACCGCCTGAAACTAACGCAGCAATACCATGACTAATTTCATGAAAGTAACTTTCCAACCAATTTAGCGGAATCGATACGATAGGAATTTGCCTGATGATAATGGCAGCAATTAAGAGAAAATAAAGCTGATATTTTTGCCAAAAGCTGGCTGAAGTAATCTTCGAGTTGCTTGCCATAATTTATTTCCAGAATTTCCTATCGTAATAACCTTGTTCTACTTACCTGGAAGTTTTTGCCAGGAGACGGTATCACGTACGTATACTGGCTGAGCATTTTCTGCCGATACGCCCTGCCCGTTCTCCAACTTTACCTTACCTATCGCCAACATTGCTTCAGCACTAGGAAATAATATATCTGGGCTAGCTGCATTAATTTTCAATGCTAACCACTGCTCGCCTAGTTGTTCACTTAACTTTTCAGGATAGGCATCCCAACCTGTACCCACAGCATAGAAAGGAGCAATAACAAGGTCCGATAAATGTTGTGCTAATCGCTCAGGCGGGGTAACCGCTTCGCCTTGCTGCGCTTGCATAACGTTATGTTCATCAAGTACAAAATAACCATTGTAAACTTCTGACATACGAGCATCTATTGCCGCTACGACTTGTTTTTGACCATGCTTTATAAAAGCTAATTGTGCCATCGCCTGTAAGCTTGATACCCCAACAACAGGTAAATTAGCAGAAAATGCTAAACCTGTCTCTTATACACATCTGACGCTGCCGAC
>OJHK01001148.1_pt1 | contig 13269 bp, 7 predicted proteins | sample 1595161 | NCBI WGS metagenome assembly OJHK01 (sample SAMN05416842, study PRJEB24817) | seawater metagenome | isolation source: Sea water | place: Canada:Atlantic | collected 2013-07 | reverse complement strand
AGATGTGTATAAGAGACAGTTCTAATTATCTTGAATTGTCCCAAGCTTATGAAATTCCTTTTAAAAGCGCTCAAACTTTGGAGATAAAAGTGTCTTCTCCCGAGCTTATTTCACCCAATTATCATTATGAATTAGAGGGTCCTAGATCTGAATCAAAAATTATCCAAACAGGGAATATACAATTTCAAAATCTTCCCTTTGGTCAATATAAGCTGGATGTTTCTGCTATAAACATCAATGGTATTACCTCTATTCCTTTTAGCGTCCACTTTTCTATTAAACCCCCATGGTATTGGACCCCTTTAGCTCTAACAGCTTATTTAATTGCCTTTATTCTTTTGGGATTAAGTGTTAGATATGTAACCAAAATCAAAATAAAACGCAAGCAGCGTCAAGTTGAGGTTCGCATGAAACAGGAGCAAGAAGAGACTATTTTAGCCCTAGAGAAGGACAAGTTAGCTAAAGAGATTAAACAAAAACAAAACGAATTAACCGGGACAACCCTGGTAATTGCAAAAAAGAACGAGTTGCTTTTGGAATTAAAAGAGGTTATTTTAAAAAGTAAGGACACCTTTAAAACCAATAAAGGGTATTCATCTATAATTTCTAAAATTGAAAAATCAATTGATCATTCTGAGGAGTGGAATTCTTTTGAAAGTCATTTCAAAGAATTACACCAAGATTTTTTTGAAAAAATGCTCAGCAAGTTTCCTTCTCTCACGCCTAAGGATCTGAAATTAGCCGCGTATCTTAAAATGAATTTAAGTTCCAAAGAGATTGCTCCCCTGATGGGAATCTCATTAAGGGGAGTAGAAATCCATCGTTACAGACTTAGAAAAAAACTTCAATTGGAAAATTCAAAGCACCTATCTAATTTCCTAATTACCTTTGAATAAAGCCTTTTCCAATTTAAAAACTACATCAATAGCACATCAATAGTTTTTTTAAACTACGTCAAATATTTTTTTTGACTTAAACATTCAATAATATCAAGGCTTTCGAGCCCACTGATTATTTGATGTATTTTTTATGTAGGCTACATTTAACTTTCATCTGTGTTATTTATTAGATTCGTAATTAAGTAAACCAATTAATGAAAACCCATGAAAATTAGTAAGCTTTTTTTGACAATTTCATTTATTCTTTTCCAGGGCTTGTTGTTTGCGCAGCGCAGCAGCACGGTATCTGGTAAAGTTTCTGATTCCGACGGGGCCCCACTTGCTGGCGCTTCAGTTGTGGTGAAAGGCACCGTAATAGGAACACAAACCGACTTTGATGGCTACTACAGTCTTAGTAATGTGCCAAACGACGCCCTATTGGTCTTTACCTATATAGGTTACTCTTCTAAAACAATCTCAGTGGGCTCACAAACATCTATTGACGTAGTGCTTGAAGAAGACGCCGCTGCATTAGATGAAGTAGTTCTGGTGGGCTATGGTTCTTTAAAGACTAAAGATCTTACCTCATCTATTACCACTATAAAGTCAGAAGAAATTAATGCGACCCCTACGGGTCAAGCCATGCAAGCACTTCAAGGAAAAGTAGCAGGTTTGCAAATCGTTAACAATGGCGCTCCAGGACAAGCTCCTACTGTTAGAATTAGAGGTATTGGCTCATATTCAGGCGGCGCCTCCTCTCCTCTTTTTGTGGTTGACGGCATGTTTTTTGAAAATATTGACTTTCTTAACACAGCAGACATTAACACCATTTCTGTATTAAAAGATGCGTCTGCTGCTGCCATTTATGGCGTTAGGGCTGCCAATGGAGTCGTGATTATAGAAACCAAGTCAGGAAAGAAAAATGCACCTTCTGAGTTTACCTATGATGCATATACAGGAATTCAAGTGGCTCAAAATATTTTAAAACTAGCTAATGCACAGCAGTTTTCAACGATTGCATTAGAGTCTGGATCAGCACCAGACGCTGAGTTTATTTTAAACGCTATGCAACGTTATGGAAGAAGCAGGGTTAATCCAAATGTACCAGATGTGAACACAGACTGGTATGATGAGATACTGAGAACCGGAGCCATTCAAAACCACAGTTTAGGTTTTACAGGCGGTAGCGATAAAGCCACTTATGCCATAGGAGCTAATTATTTTTCTCAGGAAGGGATCTTAAAAATGAAGAACCAGTTTGAACGTTTTAACCTTAGATCTAAACTGGATTTTCAGGTGAATGATTGGTTTAAAATTGGTGCGAATGTTGTTTTTAGTAACTCCACCAGGTTTGATCCTGAGAATAGCGCTTGGAGGGCTGCGTATTATGCAGTACCTATTTTACCAGTTTATGATCCCAACAACACCGAGGCAACACCAACTAATTATGCCAATGCACAAGATTTGGGTTATAGAGGTGGGCAGAATCCATTTCCAATGTTAGATCTGAACGAAAACAGGCTTAAGATAAAAAATATGTTATCTAATTTCTATGCAGAGATTAAAATTCTTCCTGATCACTTAACTTTTAAAACAGCCTATAACCACAATTTCCAAAACATAGAGGGAAGACAGGTAAGATTGCCCTACTTTATTGGTAACAATTTTCAAAACGAAAACGCTACATTGGTGAGAAGAATGACCAATGTATCTAATCAGATCTGGGATAATACATTGACGTATCAAAATAGTTTTGGCAAGCATGATTTTACTGTGTTGGCTGGAACCTCTTTTAGAGATGAGGCCTACGAAATGGTGGGCGCTACAGGATTAAACTTTCCCACTAATAACGAAGCTTCTTATTATTTAACTCAAGCACTGACAACACCAGAAGAAAGTGTTGTAGACGGTGGTGCTAGACAATACGGGCTATCTTACTTTGGAAGACTGTCTTATAACTTTAACAGTAAATATTTATTATACGCTACTTTTAGAGCAGACGGAACCAATAAGTACCAAGAAAAATGGGGGTATTTCCCCACGATTGGTTTGGGATGGGTGCTCAGTGAAGAGCCATTTATGCAAAACCAGCAATTAATAGATTTCTTAAAATTAAGAGGAAGTTGGGGGGAACTAGGTAATGATAAAGTTGCTGCCAGTTCAGGGTCTATTACTTCTTCTGTAGTTAATACGGCACTTGGAGACCAACAGTTTAGTGGTTTAAGCACCGGAAGTGATTTTACAGCTTTAAAGTGGGAGGTAGTAGAAGAGCGAAATATTGGCCTTTCTGCTACATTGCTTCAAAACTTATCTATTGAAGCAGATTACTATATTAGAGACACAAAAGACGCTGTTATTCCTGTTGAACGTCCTTTGATTCCAGGATCTACTAGACAGAACGTAGGTAAGATTAGAAACAGTGGTTTTGAGCTTGCTTTGAGCTGGAACCAAAGGGTAAATAAAGATTTTAGTTTTGGATTAGGAGCCAATGTAGCCACTTTGAGTAATGAAGTGCTGGACTTAAATGGGCAACAGTATTTAGATGCAGGTTCTGCTGAATTTAGACAAAGAAGTATTGTAGGAGAATCTATTTACGCTTTTTATGGAAGAGAAGTCGCTGGAGTATACCAAAACGAAGCAGAGATTCAAGCAGATCCTGTAGCAGTAGCCAATGGATTGGTTCCAGGAGATTTTAAATATAAAGACCAAGATGGAGTAGAAGGAATAAATGACGACGACAGGGTGGTCTTGGGGTCTTTTTTACCCTCCTATACCTTTGGATTCAATGCCAATATAAATTTCAAAAACTTTGACTTCTCATTGAATGGAATGGGTCAAGGAGGCAATAAAATCTTGAATAGAAAAAGAGGTGAAGTGATTTTTACAAACGACACTAATATAGACAGAGATTTTGCCATAAATAGATGGCACGGAGAAGGCACTAGCAATAGCTACCCATCTGCAGCAGGTATTAGAAGAGGCTGGAACCAGAAGCTAAGCGATTATTTTGTAGAAGATGGAGATTTCTTTAGACTACAAAATATTACGATAGGTTATACCATTAAAAGCATTAAGGGAATTCAAAATTTTCCTAAAACAAGAATTTATTTTACAGCAGAAAAACCAATAACAGTGTTTAACTACAACGGATTTAATCCTGAGGTAGCTAGTGGAGTAGACAATCAAACGTATCCTATTCCAGCCATTTATACTATAGGCTTAAACGTTAAAATATAATTTAAACAATATGAAAAATATATATAAATTATCCGGAATAGCATTATTTACCTGCTTAATGCTCGTACTAAATGCATGCGAAGAAAAGCTGGACGAACCAGCATTGAACAACACTTTTGCAGGAGGGACTGACTTTTCTAAAACGGACGACATCTTATTGTCCATTGTTGGGGTGTATGAGGCTTTTCAGTCTAGAGGGTGGGAACAGCCGCTTTTAATTTCTGTAAGAGGAGACGACGTTAACTCTGGGGGTCTTGGTGACCAACAAGACTATACAGAAACGGATTTATTCAATTACAACAAGGATTATTGGATGTACAATTCCCTTTGGGAAAATGTCTATAAAGATGTTATTTCTGCTCATACTGGAATGGAACAAATGGAGCGGTATAAGGAATTGGCGGACGCAGAAGGGAAAGAATTAGCAGACCAATATATTTCTGAAGCTAAAGTGCTAAGAGCCGTAATGTTGTATCAAATTTCACAGGTTTGGGGAGATGTTTTTATTCCTGAGACCTCAGATACTTCAGAGTTATTACAGGTAGAACAGCTTCCTACTCAAGCAGAGGTGATGCAACACATTTCTGATCAGATGGACGAAGCATTAGCGCATTTGCCAAAACAAAGACCCAATGAGCGCAAAGACCTTCCCGGTGGAGTTACTTATTACACTGCCCTTGCGTTAAAAGCATTGGCCAATCAGGAGCTTGGAAACTTTCAGGCTACAGCAGACGCTGCAGGAGAAATTATAAGCTCAGGTAAGTTTTCTTTGTTTGGAGATTTTTATGAACTGTTTAAAATTCCGGGAAAACTATCTAATGAAAGTATTTTAGACCTTCAGTATTCAGATTACGGTCAAGGTACTGGAGACCGTTCAGGACATTTATACGCGCCCTACGGACCACAAGGATGGACTCCAGCTGTTGAGGGGGCCGGAAGTGGCTGGGGCTTCTTTGAGCCAAGCATGAAATATATTAAGTTCATGTTAGATCGCGGAGAAACGGTAAGACTAGAAACCAGTGTATTGTTCACTAACAGAGGAATTGCTTTATTACAGGAGGACTCTAAATACGCCAACTTACCTTCATTTGTAAAAAACACGACTAGAGATGGAGACAGAATCAATGATTTTGCAAGGGCTTTATTTTCAAGCGGAAAACACTATTTGCCATCCAATCAACTTATCCCTGGAAGAACGTCTTACGGGAGTAATAAAAACTTCCCTGTAATTAGATATGCAGAAATATTATTGGTGTACGCAGAGGCAGTTGCTCAAGGGGCTACGCCTTCTGCAGGAAGCGCCTCAGATGCAGTGAATATTGTAAGACAAAGGGCTGGGTTAGCGCCTTTATCTGGAGTAAGTGTAGACCAAGTTTTAGAGGAAAAATTCGCAGAGCTCTCTATGGAGTGGGGTAAGCGTTATTTTGACCTAGTTAGGTTGGGCAGGTATAACGAATTGAATTACGATGGAAGAAGTTTTTCACAAGACAAAAAATTCTTGCCTTACCCACAAGTACAAATTGACCAATTTCCCATTTTAGGAACCAAATAAAAAAGACCATCATGAAAAGATTAAAATATATTTTATTATCCTTTATTACTGCTGGATTTTTATGGAGTTGTGAAGAAGGTATAGACCCAATAACTGCCGTAGCACCTCCAGCAGACGCTTCTGCTCCGCAGATTACCATTAATTATCCATCAGAAGGAACAAAAATTAAAGTATTAGAGGTTTTAACTTCGGTGAGCTTTGATTTTGAAGTCACAGACGACGTGGAACTTACCAATGTGAAAGCAAGTATAGATGGGATAGAACTGGCTTCGTATTCTAATTTCACAGATTATAGAAGGTTCTTGCAGTCAGATTTGGAATACACTGCACTTGCAGACGGAGTGCATGAATTTACCGTTGTAGGAACAGATTTAGGAGGAAAAACAACATCTAAGTCTGTATTTTTTGAAAAAGAGCCTGCTTATGTAAAAAAATACCAAGGAGAAATTCTTTATATGCCTTTTGACGGCGACTACGTAGATCTTATTAGTTTCAAAAGAGCTAATGTTGTTGGTACCCCAGGTTTTGCTGGAGAGTCTTTGGCTGGAACTAACGCCTATGCTGGAGCAACTGATTCTTACCTTAGCCTACCAACAGAGGGACTTACAAACAGTGCTTTTTCTGCAGTTTTTTGGACTAAAATTAATAATAGTCCAGACCGTGCAGGATTGTTGGTGATGGGTCCAGAGGACCCCAACAGCAATACCACGCAAAACAATAGAAAAAATGGCTTTAGGCTTTTTAGAGAAAACGGCGCTAACGGCGCACAGCGTTATAAGCTCAATGTAGGGAATGGCACAGGAGATCACTGGATAGATGGTGGTGCAGCCGCAGATGTTAACCCTAATACGGGGAAATGGGTGAGTATAGCTATCTCTATTTCACAGTCAAAAGCCAGTGTTTATATTGATGGAGAATTAGTAAAAGAAGGCGCTATTAATGCATTGGATTTTACAGGTTGTGACATCCTGTCTATAGGATCTGGATCTCCCAGATTTAACGGATGGAACCACAAATCGGACCTCAGTTATATAGACGAGCTTAGAATATTTAATAAAGCCCTCACTAAAGCAGAAATCCAGAAAGTAATCTCTGACGATTCAGGATTAGATCTAGAAGACTATCAAGGCACTTTTGATGGGGAAATTTTTTATATGCCATTTGACGGTACTAACAAAGAAATGTTCTCCAAAAAAATGGCAACACAAGAAGGCACTACAGGCTTTTTAGGAGCCGGTAAAGTGGGTGAAGATGCTTATAAAGGATCTGCAGAAGGGTATTTAACCATGCCAACCACTCAATTAATAAACGAATCCTTTAGCGCCGCTATGTGGTATAAAGTAGATACTTCACTAGATCGTGCTGGAATTTTGGTAATAGGGGCTCCAGATGAAGGAAAAGAGGCAGACAGTCAAAACAACAGAAAACACGGATTTAGACTTTTTAGAGAGGGAAATGCTGAATCTCAAATATTTAAAGTCAATGTTGGTAATGGTACTGGAGACCATTGGGTAGACGGTGGTAACGCTGCAAGAATTGACGCTACTAAAGATGAATGGGTACATTTAGCTTTTACACTCAATGCATCAAAAGCTATTTTTTATCTCAATGGAGAAGTAGCCAAAGAGGTAGATACCAATGGCCTTGATTGGACCAATTGTGACGTATTGTCCATTGGATCTGGTAACCCAAGGTTTAACGGATGGAATCACAAAAACGATCCAAGCGCTATAGACGAGCTCAGGATTTTTGATAAATTTTTAAGCGCAGACCAGGTTAAGGCTGTTATGAATGCTAATTAAATAGAGACCAATCATCTTTTAATTGAAAGTACAAGAAATAAAACCACCAAATGAATCAGTGTTTTAAGTTAGTTTTTAGTTTAGTCATTGTAGCTGTTGCATCTTTATTTACAGGATGTAACAGTGGCAATGTAGCAGAAGAAGCCCTCTTGGACCAAGTTCAAGAAGACACCTTTAATTATTTTTGGGAAGGTGCAGAGCCTATTTCTGGATTGGCTAGAGAGCGCATACACTTAGACAATATATACCCTTCTCACGATAAAGATATTATAACCATTGGAGGATCAGGCTTTGGTTTAATGGCCATATTGGTAGGTGTTGAGCGTGATTTTATTAGTAGGGATCAAGCATTGGATAGATACGACAGAATTTTAGATTTTTTAGAAAAAGCAGACCGTTTTCATGGAGCCTGGCCACATTGGTTATGGCCAACTGGTAAAACAGCCCCTTTTAGCGCTAAAGATAATGGTGGAGACTTGGTAGAGACTGCTTTTTTAGTTCAAGGCCTCCTCACTGCTCAGGCTTATTTTGATCAAGACAATCCTAGAGAAAAAGCCATTAGAGAAAAGATACAATTACTTTGGGAAGGGGTAGAATGGAGCTGGTACACGAAAGGAGAAGATGTTTTGTATTGGCATTGGTCGCCAGAGTTTGAATGGGAAATGAATTTCCCTGTAGGTGGTTATAACGAAGCCTTAATCATGTATGTATTAGCTGCAGCCTCTCCAACTTATCCAATAGACAGGTCAGTCTATGAAAAAGGATGGGCATTAGAGGGCGCTATAGCAGAAGGAACAACCTATTATGACCTCCCTACTATACTCAACCATTACCAGCATGGAGACTCCCCAGTAGGACCCTTATTTTGGGCTCATTATTCTTACTTAGGTCTAAATCCAAATGGTTTGAAAGATCAATATGGTGATTATTGGAAACTCAATCAAAACCACGCCAAAATTCATTATAAACACGCAGTTGAGAATCCAAATAATTTTAAAAATTACGGTATAGATATGTGGGGACTTACGTCTAGCTATTCAATGAAAGGCTATGCCGGTCATAGACCAGATAGAGATTTAGGGGTAATTGCACCAACGGCGGCGCTTTCCTCTATGCCGTATACCCCAAAAGAGAGTATGGCTTTTTTGAAAAATTTATATCAGAACCACGATAGTCTCGTTGGTAAATACGGTCCATACGACGCCTTTAGTTTTGAAAATAATTGGACCTTACCTAGATATTTAGCTATTGACCAGGGACCCATTCCTGTAATGATAGAAAATTATAGATCAGGTATTTTTTGGAACTTATTTATGAATAACAAAGAGGTTCAAAAGGGATTAACAAAACTCGGATTTACCTATTAAAATCCTCTATGAAAAAGACACTCCTTTTCTTATTAGTAATATTTACAGCTTGTAGTAATGAAGGAGGAATTGCCGGAGGAGATGGTCTTTCTCAATTGCCAACAGAGACTGAGGTAGATGCCCCTGAAGAAGAAATTACGGATCAAGCTTTACTGGATATAGCCCAATCAACTACCTTTAAGTATTTCTGGGATTATGCCCACCCTAATGCAGGTGCAGCAAGGGAAAGATACCATCCAGGCAATCCAAGCTTTGATCAGCATACGGTAGCAGTTGGCGGTACAGGTTTTGGACTTATGGCTATTATTGTTGGTGTAGAGAGGGGATTTATTTCTAAATCAGAGGCCATTTCTCGCTTTCAAAAGATATTAAATTTTTTAGAATCTGCAGATCGCTTTCACGGAGCTTGGCCCCATTGGTTAGATGGTAACACAGCAAAAGTTAAACCATTTAGCGCAAAAGACAATGGTGGTGATATTGTAGAAACAGCCCTTTTGGTTCAAGGCTTAATATGTGTTCAAGAATACTTCAAGTCCGGAACTGAGGCTGAAAAACAATTGTCGCAACAAGCCAAAACCCTTTGGGAGGAGGTTGAATGGGATTGGTATACCAACGATAAAGAAACACTATTATGGCAATGGAGCCCAGAATACGGATTCGATATAAATTTAGGCTTAAAGGGCTATAATGAAACCCTAATTGGCTATGTCTTGGCAGCGTCTTCTCCAGACTATTCTATTGACAAGACCGTTTATCAGAGCGGTTGGGCCTCAGAGGGTGCTATTAAATCCTCAAATGAAAGTTATAGTTACCCACTTGTGGTTAAACATCCAGGATCACCTAATTTAGGAGGGCCCTTATTTTTTTCTCATTATTCTTTTTTAGGGCTCAATCCAAAAGGATTGGCCGATGCCTATGTGAATTATGATCAAGCGACCATAAGTCATTCAAACATCAATTATCAATATTGCGTAGAAAATCCAAAGGGTTTTGCTGCTTACTCAAAAGACTGTTGGGGACTTACAGCCAGTTACACTAGGAACAGTGATGGATCTAGAGGTTATAAAGCGCATTCTCCTGTAGAAGACAATGGTGTAATTACGCCATCTGCAGCATTGTCCTCATTTCCATATACACCTGAATATTCTATGAGAGCCCTTCGTTTTTTTTATAAAAACAAAGACAAACTTCTTGGGCCCGCTGGTTTTTACGACGCCTTTAGCCCACAATACGGTTTCTGGGTTGCAGAGGCATATTTAGCCATAGACCAAGGACCAGAAATTATCATGATCGAAAATTACAGAAGTGGCTTGCTTTGGAATTTATTCATGCAAAACACACAAATTCATAATGGCCTAGATAAATTAGGTTTTGTTTACTCCAAATAAAAATTAATGAAAGTATTTTTTAAAGGACTTATTCTAAGTGTATTTCTATTACATATTCAATGCAGTGAAAAAAAATCTTTAACTAAAGACCGCATCCCTGAGATTGAAGCTTTGCTCAGTGAGATGAGTTTATTAGAAAAAATAGGCCAATTGAACTTAGTGACCCCAGGAGGGGGGATTGCAACTGGATCAGTGGTGAGTTCAGATGTCGAAGAAAAAATAAAAGCGGGAAAAGTGGGTGGCTTGTTTGGAATTTCTGGCCCAGAAAAAATAAAAAAAGCCCAGGATTTAGCCATGAATAATAGCCGGTTAAAAATCCCTTTATTATTTGGATCAGATGTAATTCACGGTTACAAAACCACCTACCCTATCCCCTTGGGAATATCAAGTAGTTGGGACTTAAATTTAATTCAAGAATTAGCTTCAATGGCCGCAAGAGAAGCAACAGCAGACGGGATTCACTGGAATTTTTCTCCTATGGTAGATGTTTCTAGAGACCCTAGATGGGGTAGGATATCTGAGGGATCAGGAGAAGACCCTTTTTTAGGATCAAAAATAGCAGGAGCAATGGTAAGGGGCTACCAGGGGAATGCCTTAAATGACCATCAAACAATGGTTGCTTGCGTTAAGCATTTTGCTTTATATGGCGCTTCAGAGGCTGGGAGAGATTATAATGCAGTAGACATGAGTAAGCTCAAAATGTACAATGAATTCCTTCCTCCTTATTTGGCGGCCATTGAAGCAGGCGCTGGGAGCGTCATGACTTCTTTTAACACTGTAGATGGTATTCCTGCCTCTGCAAATAAATGGCTTTTGACAGATTTATTAAGAGATGATTGGTCTTTTGACGGTTTTGTAGTCTCAGATTACACTTCAGTAAACGAAATGGTGGCTCATGGTATTGGAGACCTCAAAGAGGTGTCAGCAAAAGCTATAAATGCTGGACTAGACATGGATATGGTTGGAGAAGGCTTTTTAAGCACCTTAGAACAGTCCGTAAAAGAAGGCATAGTGTCCGAAGAAGCCATTACCAAAGCCTGTAGAAGAATACTAGAAGCAAAATATAAACTAGGACTTTTTCAAGATCCTTATAAATATATTGACTCTAGTAGACCAAAAAAAGATATTCTAACTAATGAAAACAGATTGTTGGCTAGAAAAGCGGCAAATAAATCTTTTGTTTTATTAAAAAATGAGCTTGAAACATTGCCCTTAAAGTCCAATCAGAAAGTTGCATTAGTGGGTGCTTTGGCAAATAACAAGAATAATATGCTGGGTACTTGGGCGCCAACGGGAAACCCTCAGTTGTCTGTGTCCATTTTAGAGGGATTCAATAATACAGCCCCCCAATTAAATATTTCCTATGCAAAAGGAGCGAATATCTCTGACGACGTATCTTTAGCTAAAAAGGTGAATGTTTTTGGCCCTAGAATAGAAATAGACAACAGAACCCCAGAAGAAATGATTAAGGAAGCAGTGTTGTTAGCAAAATCTTCAGACGTGGTAGTGGCAGTTGTGGGAGAGGCTTCTGAAATGAGTGGTGAGTCTGCGAGTAGAACAGACTTAAACCTTCCAGCGTCTCAAAAAAAACTAATCAATGCGTTGGCGTCAACAGGAAAACCAATTGTTTTAGTATTAATGAGTGGGCGTCCTTTGACTATTCCTGAGGAATTAAAAACAGTTGCGTCCGTATTACAGGTTTGGTTTCCGGGAGTAGAAGCTGGAAACGCGATTGCAGAAACAGTCCTTGGAATGTCTAACCCATCCGGAAAACTTACGGCTACATGGCCAAGAAATGTAGGTCAAATCCCAATTTATCACAGTCAAAAAATTACTGGACGGCCACAAATGGGAGATGAGTTTCAAAAGTTTAAATCTAATTATTTAGATGTGGAGAATACACCATTATTGCCATTTGGTTATGGCTTGAGTTATACTAAATTTACTTATGGAGCACCCACTTTGTCTAGAGATACCCTATCTGTAGGGAGTGATGTTCGCTTCACTGTTTCTGTAACTAACTCAGGAAGGTTTGACGGAGAAGAGGTGGTACAACTTTATATCTCCGACAAAAAAAGAAGTATTGCACCCCCTGTGAAAGCCCTCAAAGGTTTTAAAAAAGTATTTATTGAGAAAGAAGCTACTCAAGAAGTTGTGTTTAACTTGGATCGTGAACTATTTAAGTTTTACAATCAAGACTTAATGTTCGTTTTAGAACCAGGTGATTTTGATCTCAGTGTAGGGACAAATTCTCAAAATACCCAAACACTGAACCTCTATGTGGAATAAGAAATTTTTTTTATTCATTTTGGTATTTGTTTGCTTGAATATCAATGCACAAGAGCGCTTTTTGGAGACTGTATTTAAAGATGTTGGAGTGGAAACTTTTAGCTACCATCCCAATCTGGAGCTAGATGTTTACACCCCCCTTAATGACACACAGACCAATAGGCCTTTGATATTACTAGTGCACGGAGGAGGTTTTTCTGGAGGAAAAAGAGACAACCCTCTTGAACGTTCCTTTTCTAAAGACATGGCAAGGAGAGGCTATATTGTAGCTTCAATGAGTTATAGACTTACAAGGAAAGGGAAGGGCTTTGGTTGTGATTGTCCAGAATCAGAAAAAAGAGACACTTTCTTAAATGCTTCTCAAGATGTATACAGGGCCACTGAGTTTTTAATAGAACATTCAGTTTCTTTAGGCATAGACCCAAAGAAAATAATATTAGTTGGAAGTAGTGCAGGTGCAGAGGCAGTATTAAATGCGGCATTTATGCAAAACGACCCTGAATATTCTGCAATTTTGGAGGCTCCAATACAATTTTCAAGTGTAATTTCATTTGCAGGAGCAATGTTAACTGCTTCCGAAATCACAGCAGAAAATGCGGTTCCAAGTTTATTTTTTCACGGAAAAAAAGACAGACTGGTTCCCTATAAAACAGCCGCTCATCATTATTGTGATCCAGATGCAAAAGGTTATATTCTGTTGGATGGATCTAAAACCTGTCTCTTATACACATCTGACGCTGCCGACGAATAGAGAGG
>OJHK01001144.1_pt1 | contig 13292 bp, 10 predicted proteins | sample 1595161 | NCBI WGS metagenome assembly OJHK01 (sample SAMN05416842, study PRJEB24817) | seawater metagenome | isolation source: Sea water | place: Canada:Atlantic | collected 2013-07 | reverse complement strand
GAAAAGAAATTGGGCTTTTTCCAAAGCATGAGGTCATTTCTTCTCATGACCTGCGTCGTTCCTTTGCCACCAACTTCTTTGGAAAAATTGAAACCCCAATACTCATGAATATGACTGGACACTCCAGGGAAAGTACTTTTCTGAGCTATATAGGGAGAAACAATAATAGGGACGCTTATGCAGATATTTTCATGAGTGGCGTACTAAAAATACAAGAAAAACAGACCCAAAACAGCGGTTACGCACAAGCAGTAGCCATGTAAAAACAACCTAATAAATACCTAAAGCCTTGAATTTACAATATATTCAAGGCTTTTTTATTGGTTTTGATTCAGCACTAATAGGTCTGACCCTGGTCTAGAGTCAACTCAAGCCACTTTGACAGCTGCATTGACTTCTTTAGCTGCTGACGTTAAAGCATTACAAGACACTCTTGCTACTGCTGCTACTGCTGCTGAAGTTGCTGCTTTGCAAACTGCATTAACTGCAGCTCAAGCAGACTTAACTGAATTATTAGCTTCCAACAATGTTTATTCTGAAAATGTAATTATTAATTCTGCAAGTAGTCTTTCTGTTTATGAGGCTTTGGGAGATAAATTAAAGATTGTAAATGCTAACGTAACAGTAACGCAAACTTCAACATCAATTGATGCTGCTAAATTACAAGCGGTATTAGACAAAATGATCACAGTTACTGGTTCAGTTTCTTATGAGCATTCTGGTGCTGGTGTTACTGCTGTTAACTTTTCAGCTTTAACAGGTGTTTCTACTCTAACTTTAGATATTGAAGCTCCAATTAGCTTGCCAGAATTGGTTACTGCTGGTAATGTAGTTGTTACTGCAGATACTAAAGTAACTTCTTTTTCTGCACCTAAATTAACATCTGTTACTTCATTCAAAACAGGTGCAACTGCAAATACTTTAGACCTTAGTGCTTCAGCTACTTCTGTTGATTTAAGTGCTTTAACTAATGCAACTGCTGGTGCTTTAACTGTTAAGACTAAAACAACAGGTACAATTGATTTGACTGCTTTTAGCCCAAAATTGGCTACTACTGGTAAAACTAATACTACTTTTGCTTTAACTACTGTTGGTGCAAAAGCTATTGCTTTGCCTGGTTACATTGATGGTACATTAACTACAGATGCTGAAAAAGTCACTCTAGTTGCATTCAAAAATGCACCAACTTTTACAGGTACAAATAACCTTGAAGAGTTACACATGCATGCAGTTGAAGCGGATTTAACAGCTGCTTTGAAAGATGAAACTAATATTTCTATTTTAGATATTATCGGTGTTGTCCCAACTACTGGAACTGACGCTGTTGTTAAAGGGGATTCTGCTGTTGGAATTAAAATCATTGATGCTTCTGAGCTTTCTGATTTGACTTTAGCAGGAAACATTGGAGCTGTAGACTTAGATGCGGCAACAAACTTAACTTCTGTAACTACATCAGGAGCAATCCTTTCTTTTAAATTAGACAATGCTACTGATTTAACTAGCCTTACTTTAGGTCACGGACCAAGTACAACGTCAACTTACAAAAGATCTGACCTTATCATTACTGGAGCTACTAATTTAACTTCTTTAACTGCAGATTCAGTAAATAATGCCAATACATTGACTATTACTGGAAACACTAGCTTAGAAACTATTTCTTTAGCAGGTTTAACAGCAGTTTCTACTGCTAAGGTTGCATTAGAACCAGCTGTTACTATTTCTGGAAATGCACTTGATATTTCTTCTTTCCAAATGCCTTCAACTGTTGACACTACTCCAGTTGTTGCTGGAAAAATTACAACAGCTTCTGGTGTAGATGGTCTTCAGACTTACCTAGATAAAGCTATTGCTGCTACTGGTTCAGTTGTTAAAGTTATATATGACGATGTTGCTGCTATTGTAGATGCCGAAGGTGAAACTTACACTTCAAGTACTGCGGTTAAAGTACAAACTGTTACTTACGCAACTTCTAAATCTGTTACTGTTACTGCTGGTTCTACTTGGACTTTAGTGGATGTATCTCCTGATACAAGAGCTTACAATAATGATGCTGCAAGATACCAAACAAATACCATGATATTAGAAGGTGCTTCTGCTCTTTCTGATATGAGTTCTGATAATATGGAATTTAGATTTAACGGAGGAGACGGTGACGTTGATTTAGAAATTACTCCTGCATTTATAGCTGGTATTTCTAATTACGATAGAACAGACGCTTCTACTTGGGCTCCGGAAATTGCTGATGCAATGGAGGCTAAACTTAAAGCTGCTGGTTATAACTATACTTTAGAGGCATATAATGATTATGGTGCATCTGCGGCATATACATTAAACTTATTTTCAAACTCTGGATCAGAGCTTAATTCTGATGCTGTTTTAAGTTCTTCAGGAGTTGTTTTTGTTAATGGATTAGGAACTACTTTCTCTGCAATGGTTGTTGCTGCAACTAATTCTGATACTGCTTTAGCTACTGCTGTAGTTAGTGCAATTGAGAGAGTTGGAAGTCCATTATCTGCAGTTTGGAGTGCAACATCTTCTGGTGAAATTGTTACTTTAAAAAGAACAAGAACTGCTGCTCAAACTCAAGACCAGTCATATACTGGTTACCCAGACATCACTTTTACAGTGCCTTCTGCTCAAACAAGTACATCGGCTTTAATTTCTGGTGGTTTTATCACCACTAATAAAGTTGAGTCTAAGGGATGGAGATTTACAGCTGTCAATACTAATCTTGCGGTTAATGCTGCAAATTTAGAAGCTGATCAGTTCTTCTTTAGTGAAAATACTATTGGTGCTGCTAATATTTCTTTTACTGCTGTTGGAGACGACGGTCAATATGCTAATTCAACTTCTACTCTTCAAGTAGATTTTGATGATGTTTTTGAAGGTGATACTTCAGTTAAAAGCGGTTCAGCTGCGACTACAGTTGATTTTACAGCTTGGATGTAATAACAATAATATATCTTAAATTAAACCCCCCTTTTATAAGGGGGGTTTTTTTATATTTGAATATGAAAAAATATTTTATCCTTTTATTTTTTTTGTCAATTGGGTTTGTACCATATCTTGGATCAATTGACAAAATTGGGTCACAATGGTTATATATTTCGATCCTTAATTTTTTTTTAATTTTTTTTAATTTTAAAAAGCTTGATTCTAAGTTTTTTAAAGCCCTTTTTTCTTTTAAGCCTATTCTCTTTTATAGCTTATTTATTTTTTTCTGTTCCATTTCATTACTGTATTCAAACAATATTACTATAAGTATTGTTGATTTATCTAGAATATTGATAACAGCAATATCTATTATTAATTTAATTTTCTTTTTTTCTCAAGATAAGTTTGCTTTCAAGCCTTTTGCCATACTTATTTCATTAATTCTTTTTTCTGAAGTTTGTTATTCCTTTTATCCTTTATTTGAATTTCTGTTGAGTAACGATTTAAATTCTATAGATTTCTCCTCAGTTCCTAATGCTTTAAAAGGTTTGTCTGGGAATAAAAATGTCATGTCTTCTAATATTGTTTTCAAGTTGCCGTTTGTTATCTACTTGATTTTCCACACAAAATCTTTTTATAGATATTTGTTTTCTTTTATTTTCTTATTAGCCTCTTTAGATATTTATCTTCTATCTTCAAGAGCTTCTTTTATATCTACTATTCTAGTTTTATTTATTTCTCTTATCTACTTCATATATAATTATAATAATTTTGGTTTAAAATCTTTTATACCTTTTATAATTTCAATTTCTCTCATAGCTTTCTTTATTTCATTTACTTCAAATATTGATTCTATTAGTTTGCAAAATAGAGTCAACTCTATTTCTGCTTCTGACACTTCTACTAACCACCGTTTAGTGCTGTATGAAAATGCAATAGATTACATTTATAACAATCCTTTTATTGGTTGCGGTATTGGTAACTGGAAAGTAGAGTCTTTGCCTTATTGGAAGTCCAAGTTAACAGGCTATACAATACCCTATCACGCCCACAATGATTTTTTAGAAGTATCTGCAGAGATTGGATTTATTGGAGGAGTTTGTTATTTTTTAATTTTTCTTTCAATTTTTTATGCTTCAGTCGTTTTAATTAGAAAAAATAGTTTTAAAGGAGTATTAGTTCTCTCTTTGCTTATTGTCTATTTTATTGACGCATTTTTAAACTTCCCACTAGAACGCGCATTATCTCAAGTTAATTTTATGATACTTATTTTACTCACCTATTTTTTTAATATTAAAAATGAAAAATTATCTCATTAATGTTATTCTTGCTTTTGTTAATATATTGTGTGTGTATGTTCTTTATAACACTTTTATATCATTTAGATATCAACTTATAATGAGAGAAGATTCTAAAAACAAGACATTTTCTTTGAGTAAAGAGCAAGTTGAGTCGATCCCTTCCTTTCCAAATATTGGCGTTACAACACTTCCAATCACCTCAATTGCATCTAAATATTACATGTATAACGGAGAGTTTTCGAAAGGAATTGCTTTATTAGATGAAGGTACTAGAATCAACCCCCACATTCATTATAGTGATTACCTTTTAGGGCTTTATTACTTAGACTTAAAACAAATAGATAGTGCTTATAAACACGCTAAAAAAGCATTATATGGTTGGCCAAAAAATATAGATCACTATAACCTTTTTAATAAAGTTTTAGAAGTAAAAAAGGATACAACAGCCATTTTACATACATATGATTATATAAACACAGTTTTTGAAACTAAAGAGCAGCACCAACAAATGTTCATTGACGCATATTCTAATGCTAAATTGAGGTATTTGATATTTAATTATCCTGATGAGAAGTCTGTGAATAAACATACACTTCAGGGTAAATGGCAACAAATGTATGAATTCGAAACAGGTAAGATTAATTATTTAAAAAACACGATTAATTTCAAGAATAATATTTTTACTACTGTTGACGGTGTTAGATATAAATATAAAATAGAGAATGACACTCTTAAACTTTTTTTTATAAAAAGTAATAAGCAAATATCAAGTATGCCCATATATTATTCTGATTCATTAAATACACTTATTCTAAAAAATATTGCCAGAAGTGTTATTGATGACAACCCAGAAATACAAGACCAGTTTTTCAAAAAAATTGAAGATTAACTTTGATTTCTAAATAATATTAAGTACTTTTATTACTTGAAATTAAGTAATCAAATAATAAGTAAGTGCTAGGTGAATTGATAACCTCAAAAACAAGATTGCGCCTGTTGATCAAATTCTTTGTATCACAGGCCAATCGGGGTTATTTAAACGGTCTAGCCACGGAGATGGGCGAATCTACAAACGCCATCCGTAAGGAACTCAATCACCTGCATGACGCAGGTTACCTTCAAAAAGAAAAATCCAACAATAAAATACAATATAAAGCCAATACAAAGCATCCTATGTTCTCTGTATTGCAAAAGGTAATACTCAAGCACCTAGGACTAGAAGACGCTGTAGAGATCGTTTTAGAGCGAATGGGAGACGTTGAGCAGATCATTCTTATTGGTAATTACGCCAAAGGCATTGATAGCGGCAAAATTGAAATTATTATAGTAGGTCAGGATTTAAATACTTCATACGTTCAAAACCTGGAAGAGAAGTTAGAAAAGCTCATTTTAAGAAAGGTCGCTTTCTTTTTATCGGCTAGTCACAGGCTTAATGCCGATGAAATTATTTTATTCAACAAAAATGAGTAAAAGCACCTTAAATTATAGTAGTCACCTACCAGCAGTAGTAAAAATCTATTAATCAAGTTTTTTCAAATGAGTAAACAAAAAGCCATTATCGTTTCAGGATACTTTAACCCCATTCATAAAGGGCACCTAGAGTATTTTAATAATGCTAAGGCCATGGCTGATCTACTTTTTGTGATAGTTAATAACGACCATCAAAGAGCGTTAAAAGGAAGTAAGGAGTTTCAGGATGAAAAGGAGCGTATGATTATCGTTTCTAACATTAAAGCGGTGGATAAGGCCATTCTTTCTATTGACACCGATAGAACCGTTTGCGCCACCATTAAAATGATCGCTGAGCAGTTTGGTAGGGAGTTTGAACTTGGATTTGCAAATGGAGGGGATCAAAATAATGATACCATTCCAGAGAAGCCTATTTGTGAAGAAATGAATGTGGCGCTCATTGACGGTCTCGGGGATAAAATACAGTCATCTAGTTGGCTGCTTAAGAAATTGTAGATGATTAGTACACTTAAAAAGATAAATTTTCTAATAACTAAAAGGCAAAGGAAAGGGCTAGTGATTCTAACGTTTTTACTTTTTGTTGGGATGGTTTTAGAAGTGTTTGGACTTGGAATTTTAGTTCCAGCAATTTCTATTATTTTAAATCCAGAAACTATTGAAAAATCACCTTTTATTTCGCCCATTCGAGATTTTCTTTCGGATTTTTCAAATCAAAGTTTCACTTTCCTTTTCCTGGGAGCTATAGTTTTAGTTTATTTTATTAAATCTACTTTTATAGTATTGCTCACACACAAACAAAACAGATTTTTAACAAATATTACTGCATATATATCTAATAATCTTTTTTCAAGTTATTTAAGTCAGCCTTACAGTTTTCATTTAAATAGAAATGCGGCAGGACTTATAAAGAATATACAAGTAGAAATATATTATTTATATGTTTTTTTACTTTCATTGATTACAATTATAATTGAAGGGGGTTTTATATTTTCTATATTGGCAACACTTATTTATATTGAGCCTTTTGGTGCAATATGCATAGGAATATTCTATGGATCATTATCTATAATTTTTCTACAATTCACAAAACAAAAATTAAAAACATGGGGAGTTTTAAGAGAGGAGATAGATGAACAAGTATCTAAAATTGCATTGGAGGGACTAGGAGGCATTAAAGATTCTCTAATTCTGGGAAAAACTGATTTTTTCATTAAAGAGTATTCGCAAAAAAATTACTTAAAAGCCAGATTGAATTCAAACCAAGGGACGGTATCCCAAATCCCAAGATTTTATTTAGAGTTTATATCAATAGTCGGATTAGTTAGTTTTATTATTTTATTACTACTTCAAGGGAAAGACACAACAAGTCTATTCACTGTTTTGGGAGTTTTTGTTGCAGCTACATTTAGGATGATTCCTTCTTTAAACAGAATCATAGCCGCAGCTCAGTCAATGAAATATTATATGCCATCAGTTGAAATTATTTACAAAGAAATTGAGTCATGTGTCGAAATCAATAACAATAAAACTTCCATTGAAAGCTTTAATTTCCTTAATCAAATTGAATTTAAAAAAGTAAACTTTAGTTTTAAAGATGGGGTTCCCGTATTAAAAGATATTGATTTAACAATCAGGAAAGGCGAAACTATTGGTATTATTGGAGAATCTGGATCAGGTAAAAGTACTTTAGTAGATTTAATAATTGGCCTTCACTTACCTAATTCTGGTGAAATTGTTGTAGATGGAGTGAGTAGTATTCAATTTAAACAATCTTGGAGAAATCAAATTGGATACGTTTCACAATCAATATATTTAATGGATGACACAATTGAATCTAATATTGCTTTTGGGATCTCTGAAAGGGAAATTAACATTAATCAAATTGAAAAAGTTTTAAAACAAGTTCAATTATTTGAATTTGTAAAAAATTTGGAGTTAGGGGTTAAAACCAAGGTTGGAGAAAGGGGAGTCCAACTCTCTGGTGGTCAAAGACAAAGAATAGGAATTGCAAGAGCACTATATCATAATCCAGAAATATTAATTTTAGATGAGGCTACATCTGCTTTAGATTCAGAAACTGAAAAAGAAGTTATGAAATCTATAGATAATTTGAAAAGCACAAAAACTATTTTGATGATCGCTCACCGCTTTACAACATTAAAAGATTGTGACTCCATTTATAGCATTGTAAAAGGACGTCTAAGCAAAAAAAATATTAATGAGCTTAATTAAGAAAATTCAATCACTTTTATTGGATGAAAATGAGAAGATTTTCATTAAGTCTAATAATATTTTATTCAATAAAAAGTCTGAAGATACTATATTGATTCAGTGCACTGAAGACTATTTCTACCTAAAGCTTTATACTTTACTTTTAATGCAAGAAAGTAAAAATATAAAAAACGTTGTAGGGTTAATAAGTATTCCTTTTAAAACTTCCAAAAAAGACAAGATACTTATCATTCCTTTTGCATTAAAGGTTATTTTAAACAAAATAAGAACAAATAAATTAAAAAAATTATACAGTTCTATAGGTGTATCAGAGTTTTATTCATTGAATAATTTGAGTCTCACTAACATAGTAAGATCTTTTAAAATTTTCAATGGTATTAAATCTAAAAAAGATGTTTTAGAACTAAAGATAGATGACATCAAAGTTGGGGATTTATTATATGACACAGTCGTAAGATTTGCAAAAGAGCCTACATTGAGTATTAATAACTTAGATGTTTTAATTAATATTTATAGATCACTAAACGCTATTTGTTTAGTTAATTTAATTTGCAATAAATACAACATATCAAATTCTTTTTTCAACCAGTCAGTCTATATATATCATGGTGTTCCAGTAAGAACCTTGTTAAAAAATAAAATTAACGTCTATACTTCTGGTCATTTTCCTATGTTTAAAAAATTAAGTATTGACGATCCATTTATGATGTCAACTAAGAACACACATCTAAAATTATTAGAAGAAATTAAACTGGATCAAAAAACAATTGATAAAAGTTTAGTTCTATTTGGCGAAAGATTTAAGGGTAAAGATGATTTAGGTGTAATAAAACACTATAAAATGAATCCATACAATTTAAATAATTCTATAACTTTTGATGAAGATTTTGAGGGAGTTCTATTTTTACATGATTTTTATGATAGTCATAAACTATATGGCCCAAACACTGTTTTTAGTGATTTCGATACTTGGACAAAATACACGCTTAATTTAATTCGAGACTTCAATTTAAAAATTGCAATTAAGCCCCATCCTCTTCAAATTCCAGAGAGTGAAAAATACTTGAATAATTTGATGAGAGAATATAAAGATTTGATATGGCTAGATCCATTAATTTCTAATTTAGAAATTTTTAAAAAAGGTATTTTATTTGGTATTTCTCATCATGGTAGCGTATTAGCCGAATTAGCATACCATAATATAAAAGCTATATCCTGCTCAGAATCTCCTATTTCTGCTTATGATATTTGCTACCAGGCGTCTAATATTAAAGAGTACAAAGATTACTTATTGAAAATAAAAGAACTTCCAAAAAAAGAGAATTTAAAAAATTTGTTAGGAATCTATTATCATAATAACTTCTGTTCTTTAAGTGATTATAATATAAATTCTAAACTGATTAATGGTGTAAATATTTTAAATAGCAATAGATATAATTTCACCTCCAAGGATTTACTTTTAAATTAAACTTCTGCTTAAAAGTTACTTAAAAATGATTTATTGTTTTTGAAAATTGTTTAAATAGTATTCAGCTAATATCCAATCTTCGAAAGTGTCAATATCTACACTCCTCTCTGCAGGCATAATTACTTTTTTAATTTTTTTAAATTCTGAAATTTTATTTTTCGTTAAAGATTTAACTTTTATTAAATACATTGATCCATTGAAAGCATAAACTTCTGGACAGTCTTGCCTTCTTTCAAAATCTCCTTGTTTACTTTTTTTAAGAAATCCGCCTTTATCTTCTTCAAAAAGAGTGAAGTATGGATTTTCTTTTGTCAGTTTAACGCTAACTACCATATCAGTATCAGCATCATATTCATATAATAACTTATCAAAATCTTCTTGTGTTCTAAAAGGTGAAGTAGGTTGCAGTAGTAAAATAGCATCAAAATATTTATTAACCTTTTTATAGTGATCTAAAGCGTGTTTTATGACATCATAACTTGTAGCTGTATCATTTGATAAATATTCTGGTCTTATAAATGGAACTGAAACCCCTTTTTTTTCACAAATTTTTATTACATCAGAATCGTTAGTTGAAATGCATATTTCATCATCTTTTTTTTTATTTTGAGCAGCAAAATCTATTGAATATTCTATTAGAGGTTGAGTTCCTAATTTTTTTTTATTTTTTTCAGGAAGACCCTTAGAACCCTTTCTAGCAGGTATTAAATATAAAATTTTCATAAAAAGTTAATCTTTAAAATGTCTTTCTTAGCTCTTTCGTAATCTTCATGCTTCCCTATATCTAACCAATAGCCAGTGAATGGGTATGAGATTATTTTATATTTTTCTTTAATTAATTTTGTCATTAAATCAGTTGTGTCATAAAATTTATTTTTCGGAATAAGGTTTATTATTTCTTTCTTCATTAGGTAAACACCTCCATTCGATTCAAAAGTATATTTGGGTTTTTCTTTAAAGCTTTTTACGTTACCATTTAACGTTTCCAGTATAGCATATGGGATATCTATTTGATAAGGAATAGTTAATACTGCAAAATCTGCATCTTGTTTTATGAATTCTAAAAAAAAATCTTCATAATTTATATTAGTAAGTAGGTCAGAATTCGTTAGTAATACATAATCATTTTTAAAATTTTTAATTTTAGAAACAGAACCAATTGTTCCTAAAGGTTTATTTTCCCTTATAAATTTAATTTTAGAATTTTTATTGATTTTTTTTTCAATCTGGTTTCCAAGATAATTTATTGTGATCCATAAGTTTTCTATTCCGAACATTGATATACGATCTAAATTATGTTCGATAATGGTCTTTTCACCTATTTTAAGTAATGGTTTAGGTATTTTATCAGTTAGTGGCTTTAAACGGCTACCTTTTCCTCCAGCCATTATGATAGCATCTACAGGCAAATATGATTTCAATATTCTAAAATTTATAATATTGATAACTATATTATTATCATCTACTACAGGCATTAACTTAATATTATTTTCTCTATTTTTTTTTAAACTATAAACATCTATTTTATTTGTGTTTATATATTTTGGATTTTTTTGTGCTACTTTAATTATTACATCATCCACACTTATTCCATGTATTATTCCACGACGAATATCACCGTCAGTAACTGAACCAACAAGCTTTCCAACCTCATTTACAACAAAAATTGTTGCATCTTCAGATAAATAATTTATTTTTTTTAGTGCGTCATTTATTGTAGTAAATTCTGATATTAAATATTCCTTAAAGTCCATCATTTCCTATGTTTTATCTATAAAACTGCAGCATTTTTCTTTTCTTTTCATATTCTTCCAAACCATTTATGTATATCCATTTTTTTGATACTTCATTATAAACCTTGAAATTATGTATACGTTTTCCAATATAAAATTCTTTTGTTTCTTTTGAAAAATTCTTTTTAAATTTAAATAAAGAGTCATTAGTTTCATTAGATAAGCCCCCACCAAAATTCAATAAATCGACTCCTTTTTCTTTAAAAAGTTTAGCAGATTTATAAAGCAAATAATTTGTTGCTGGAATTTTTGGAAAATTTATATTCCTTGCAGATAAATAATATGTTGCAATTCCGCCAGATAATAAAAACATAGCGTAACCATATACAATATTTTTTTTCTCTACTTTAACTAAACATATTTTATTCTCTAATAACTTAAACATATTTTCTAATATGCTTTTTTTAAAAAAATAAAATTGATTAGCTCCTACATTTTTCATTGTTGAAAAATACATTTGAATGAAACATTGAAGATCCTCTTTGTTTCTTGTTGTGGTGAAGCTATATTTCTCGTTCTCTAATTTTCTTATAAGGTTTCGATTTTTACTTGAAAATTGTTCAAACCAAATTGTATTTAAATCTAATTTGAGATTTAAGGTTACAATTGATCTATTTTGAGAATTTTCAACATTAATTTTAAATTTTTTTTTGTCATTGTATAAATAATGATATCTAATAAACTCGGTTACACAATTATTTTTAAGATACTTAATCAGCTCATCTTCTCCATTTTTTAAAATACTTGCGGATGTTGAATATGGCCCGCAATAACCATACGGAGACGTTATATCAAAGTAACTCTTGAATTTTGTATTATTGAACTTTAACTTTATATAAGGATATATAAAAATATCAGGGGTTTTTATTAAACAAAATATTTCATATTCACCTTTCTGTATTTTTGCATCTATTAATAAAAAGGATGGATTATAATAAATATCCAAATCTAAATTTAAATTATGAAGTAATCTTAAGTAATCATCTTTCGAAGATTCATTGAATATTTTGTGATTTGTTTCTTTCAAAACACGTTCTTTTTTAATAATAATTTCTCTTTTTCAACGATTTGAAAACATTTTAATATTTTATCAGAGCATTCACCATCTCCATATATATTTTTTGATTTTTTAATCTTTTCTTGAAGCTTTAAGTCATTTATAGTTTTTGCTGTTGATATGATTTCCTTAATATTTGCTTGAACATCGATTGTATTTATATTTCTCTCTCTTCCATGTTGCCTATTTCCTACATTAATTACGGGTAATAGAAATGACTGTGCTTCTATTATACCACTGGATGAATTACCCAGCATAAAATTTGAATGTTTTAGAATTGAATAATATCTCTTTTGTCCTAGACTTTGTATAAAAATAATTTGATCGAATTTAGCTGACAACTTTTTAAATACTCGATTAATTTTATGCCCACCTAAATCAAAATTAGAACCAGTAATTAAAAACTGATGAAGCGGAAGTTCCTTTACTAATTCTTTAAACAGTTTCATTAGAAATTCTTCACTTATTTCGTTTAAAATTGTCTCAGGATGAAATGTTGAAATAACTAATGGTTTAGTTAAGTTTAAGTTTAAATCTAAAAATAAATCTTTTTTGCTTATTAAGTCAATTGATAAAATACACTCTATTCCTGGTTCTCCAACATTAAATACTCTCCATTCTTCCTCCCCCATTCTAAGTAAGTTTTTTCTACTCCCATCAGTTCCTGTAAAATGTAAATGAGAAATTTTAGAAACAGCATTTCTAATTTGATTATCTATAGCACCTTCTGTGACATCACCACCAGATAAATGGGCTATCGGTATTCCTAGAACTAACGCTGCTGATGCTACAGGCAGTAATTCAAACCTATCTCCAACTATTAAAATTATATCAGGTTTTATTTTAATTAGACAATCACCAATTAAGTGTTGTAATTTAGACATTGCCCGAATTAAATCTTCGGGATTATTTTCTGCAGTTAGAAAAGGTAATATATAATCTATATTAAATCCATCATTTTTAATTTCCTCTATTGTATGACCATACTCCTGTCTCTTATACACATCTCCGAGCCCACGAGACCTCTCTACATCTCG
>OJHK01001143.1_pt1 | contig 13295 bp, 14 predicted proteins | sample 1595161 | NCBI WGS metagenome assembly OJHK01 (sample SAMN05416842, study PRJEB24817) | seawater metagenome | isolation source: Sea water | place: Canada:Atlantic | collected 2013-07 | reverse complement strand
GATGTAGAGAGGTCTCGTGGGCTCGGAGATGTGTATAAGAGACAGATATTATAGAGCTATCAAATAATTCTATCATTTTTAATGTTTCCTCTAGTTTATTCTCTAGCCACAAATCGTCAGAATCTAAAAATCCAATATACGAACCTGTGGAATATTTAATTCCTAAATTTCTGGCGGCGCCTAAACTTAAATCTTTTTCAGTATTAAAATATTTTATCCTTTCATCATTAAATGAATTTATAATTTTAAATGTTGAATCAGTTGAATTATTATTAACTATAATTAATTCAAAATTTTTATATGATTGATTCAAAATGGATTCTAAACAATCATATAAGTATTCTTGACTGTTTTTGCAATTGACAATTACGCTAAATTTTATTACCATTTAAACGTAAAAGATTTTATTATTTAATAACGAAATTAAGCTAGAAGCTACAAATTTTATTTGTTTTTTTGTTAGGGATGTATGAAGAGGTAGAGAAATCAATTCTTTAGAAACTTGCTCTGTGATGGGACATTTAACACCATTATTAAATAAAGTCAATAAGTGATTTGGTTGATAATGAGAACCTGTTTGAATATTTAAATCAAGTAAATAATCTCTTAACTTATTTTTGTCCTTTAATCCTTTAATCCTAACTACATAAATATGGGGGACTATACTATCATAATCTCTTACCAAGGGATTTATATTATTGCAATTCATAAATAATGAATCGTATAGCTTTGCTAATACTTGTCTTTTTGAAGAAAAAGCATTAATCCTTTTTATTTGAGTTAATCCTATACTTGCCATAATATTACTCATATGGTACCTCCATCCAATGTCAACAACGTCAAATTCCCAGCTTCTATTACCCGCGTACCTGTTTTCAGTATCTTTTACAACACCTAAAAGTCTTGAGTCTTTAATTTTATTTATAACATTTGAATCGTTTGAAACTATACAACCCCCTTCTCCAGAGCTAATGTTTTTTATGCCATCAAAGCTAAAACATGTAATATCTCCAAAACTACCTATCAATTTATTTTTATATCTGGAACCAAATGCGTGAGCAGCATCTTCAATAACTCTTAAGTTATGTTTTTTTGCGAATAAATATAGATCCTCTAATTTTCCAACACCACCAGAAAAAAAGACTGGCATAATTGCTTTTGTTCTTGATGATATTTTATTCTTAGCATCTAATAAACTTATAAGTAAATCTTCTTCATTTACATCACAGGAGATAGGTTTTGCTCCAGTGGCTATTATTGCTTGATATGAAGCAATGTATGTTAATGATGGGACTAAAACTTCATCTCCAACACCAACACCACAGGCTTGTAACGCTAATTGAAGTGCTGCAGTTCCATTTACAACACAAGCTACGTCATTACCTAGATAATTAGATAACTCAATTTCAAAAGCCTTAACTTCATCTCCCATCCCTAAATATCCTTTTTTAAGAACTTTATTAACGGCTTTTATTTCTTTCTTTGAAATATCAGTTTTAGAAAGCCTGATTAATTCTTTATATTTTAAATCCATTCAAATGGTATATAATTATCACTTAGATCTATTGTTAGACTTTCGTTTTTATCATGAGGAATATCAGTAATATTAATTATCATAGCTGGGCTTGTTGATATGCATTTAAAACTATAATAAATTCCTGGAGGAATTTTAATTCGATTATATAAATCTGGACGGCCAAGTGTTATTTCAATAATATTTTTAAATGTTTTTGAATCCTGCCTGTCGTCGAATAAAACTATATTTATCCTTCCTATAGGTACTGAAAAGTTTTGAGTTTGATTAATGTGTTTTTTCCACCCTTTTATAATTGATGGATTTATTTCTGAAAAATAACATTCTCCAAATGATTTGAAATCCTGCTCGTCATTTCTCATCATATGTAATACATCACCCTTAAAATTTGGTATTATTTTTAATTGTTTTATAGTAACCCCTTCTATTTTTAACTGGTCCATTTTAATTTTTTATCAGTAGCTAAAGATGAAAATTGATTGATTTGAGATACTGTAAATTCGTGCATTTTAATTTTATCATAATAAAATTTATGATACCATTCAGATACAAAATTATATGTAAATTCAAAATCAAGTGTAGACTCCCACTTTAAATAAAACAAAGCCTTATCACAATTCAATTTTAATAATTTAGACTCAATAAATGGTGTGGAATTTTCGGAAACAGTATAAAGTTCCGAATCATTCTTTTTCCAATTTTCCCCAATACTTTTAATTAGGTCTAGTACGCTTTTACTCATTGAACTATTAGGCCCAAAATTAAAGGCTTCTCCATTAATACTTTCATTTAATTGACTTCCTAATGTCAAGTACCCTGAAATTGGCTCTAAAACATGCTGCCATGGTCTTGTAGCGAAGGGGCTTCTAATTTCAACTTTTATATTTTTACTCCATGCAATCATGCAGTCTACCACAATCCTATCTTTAGCCCAATCACCTCCTCCAATAACATTACCAGCTCTTCCAACTGCTATTTTTACATTTGATTTATTCTTCAAATAAGTATGAAAATAACTTTCAATTAAAATATCTGCAGCTGCCTTTGAACCACTGTAAATATCTTTTCCACCTAGTCTATCAGTTTCTTTATAGCCCCAGGGCCATTCAACATTATAATAACTTTTATCACTAGTTATTAAAATACATTTGACTTCATGATCAATCTGCTTTAAAGACTCAAGAATATTAACAGTGCCGATTACATTTGTAGAAATAGTATTTAAAGGATCATTAAATGACTCTGAAACAATAGCTTGAGCAGCTAAATGGAATATTACATCTGGTTGCTCATTTTTTATTAACATAGAAATTTTATTGTAATCTCTTATATCAAATATATTATGAGAAATTCTATCTTTTAAATTTAATTCTATGAACATTGAAGGATTTGTAGGTATACTATCTGAAACACCAATAACTTTTGCCCCTAACTCTAAAAGCCAGCAAGTCATCCATGTTCCTTTGAAACCAGTATGGCCAGTAATTAAAACTTTTTTATTTTTATAAAAATTGTTAAACATAAATTTTCAAATCTAAAGCCAAGGTTTAAAACCTGAATTATATAAGTTATTGAGAGATTCTTTATCCCTTATTGTATCCATGCAGTGCCAAAAACCGTCGTGTTCAAATGCTGCTAATTGATCATTTTTAGCTAAATTCTCTAATGGCGATTTCTCCAAAATAGTTGTATCGTTTTCTAAGTAATCGAAAACTTCTGGCTCAAATACAAAAAACCCTCCATTAATTGAACCCTCTCCAATTTGAGGCTTTTCTTTAAACTCCTTTACAATTCCTTCAACTATTTTCATCCCTCCAAATCTAGCTGGGGGCCTTACTGAAGTTACGGTAGCTACTTTACCGCTATTTTTGTGAAATTCAAGAAGTTTGGAAATATCAACATCTGATACTCCATCACCATATGTGAGCATAAAAGTTTCATTCAATATATCTTTAAGCCTAAGTAGCCTTCCACCTGTTAATGTTTCAGAACCAGTATTTATTAAAGAGACATTCCAATTTTCTTTTGGATTATTTTCAATAATAGTTTCCCCTGAAGAAGTATTAACAGTTAAGTTTGAGCCTTTTAGGTGATAGTTAATGAAATAATCTTTAATGTAATCACCTTTATAGCCTAGAGCTAGCACAAAATCATTAAAGCCATATTTTTCATAAGATTTCATTATATGCCACAAAATTGGATGATCTCCAATATTAACCATCGGTTTAGGCCTTACAGAGGTTTCTTCGGCTAATCTAGTCCCTAATCCTCCACATAGAATTACTACTTTCATCTATATACTTTTTAATAATTGATTCCAATACTTATAGCCGCTATTTAAATAGAAAAAATCTTGAATATTTTTAGTGCTTTTAGGTTCCTCCAAACAGATCAAAAGCTGATCTTCTGTTGAAAAAATAATTGAATTTGAATACCTATAAATAGGACTTGTATCCATTTCGTCATCAATATACAATATAGTCTTTAGTCCAACAATAAATGCTTCAATGCTACTGCCAGAACTTACAGGACAAATCACAGTGTCAAAGTGACTGAATAAATCATTTAAGTTATTACTTGTTAAGTTAAACTTTTTTAAATGTAAGGGATTTATTATACCCGCTGGATGTGATTTGAAAGTAAAATTATATTCATTGAAATTTGAAATATTTTGAACAATATTAATCATTTTCAATGTTTTTGAAACAATATAATCTCCGAGAACTAAAATATTTTTAGATTTATTAATATTTATACATTTTTTAAAATTTGATAAATAACTGTACCTTAAAGATTCAAGCTTTATAATTTTATTATTTGGATAATTAGAATATAAAAACATGGTTTTTGCAGCATTACCATTTACTGAAATAAATGAAGGAGTCGAACTATCTTTTATCCATTCATTATGATAGTATCTCAAATCCCAAAATCTGACTGTAGAATGTTGAACAGAAACAAGTTTACCATGATTATATTTTTTCCAAGATTTAATAAATAAAGTTTCCCAACCCTGATTTTCATTTATATAAAGTCCCAAGTTTTGCTTGTTTAAAGATCCTAAGATATCATCAAATGTTAGTGAATATAAAATATTTTCTATTGCACAGATGCCAAAAAATGAATTGTAAAAATTGAACTTAAACATTTTAAAATAACAAATAATCAAAATATTTTTTGATGATTTTAAATGATATTTTAAAAATTTAAATTTATTAGAGTAAAAAAAATAATACTTAATAAAAAGTTTGATACAACAAAATAATACTTTGCCTTTTTTTAAAGGCACTAAAAGTGAATGAGCCTCATGAGCATTATTTGGGTTGCTTTTTAATAGCTCAAAGGCTTTTTTTGGTGTTTCAGTATATTTGCCTTTAGTGAAATCATAAAGCCATTTTACTTTTAGCTCATGGGTTTTCAATAACTTTGGAAGTTCTCCCCAAACTTTAGACATAATTTTAATATCTCTTTTAAAATTAATATCTAAATGTGATAATGTCGAGTACACTAAAACTTGTGATTCGTTTTTAATATTAATTTTTGATTTCAACCCTAAAAAGCTCCATGTTTTCATGCAAAACCAAAGTAATGCTTGTAAAAAATGTGGAATAAAATATCTGAACTTTATTTTAGATCTGTAGCTATAATGAAAATTACACTTTATGTTATTTTCCTTAAGCAATAATTTAATTATCCACTTTTCATTATTTGAGCAATTATAGATATTAATCTCTGAACATTTTTTACTTTTTATGTAAATTTCTAAAGATAAAATTTTTAAAAAACTAAAAATTTCAGGTGTCTTATAAAAACTTTTTTCTGCTAATAATGAGCTATTCCATAAATTGATGTCTAATTCAGAGGTTAAATCTATAATTGATTTATTATTCAATCTTAGATTTGCGAAATCATTTACTGTTTGATGGAACTTTTTTTTAACCTCTAATTCATTTTCTTTTAAATAGATTGAAATTAGTATGTCTGAGTTATTATACTGTTTTGATTTGTTCCAGTATATTTTTGTCATGATACAATATTAAATCTCTAAGGATAATTTGAAAATTAAAGTAGAATGTCCTACTTCATAATTATGGTTTCATACAAGTAATCATCATATGAGAACTCAATCCCATATCAACAATTTTTTCTTGCATTTTGTCAATTTCGTTTTGATTTAAGTAACTTAAAAGATTTTTCCAATAGTCATCTCTAATATAATCTTTATTTTTAACTATTATATCCATATCAAGCTTACCTGGTGTTTCAGCACATAAAACCTTGAAACCGCATTTTACTAAAAGATCTGATACTGACTTAGGGTTAAAGAAATTTAAATGATGAGGAGGTGATAATGCATTAGAATGTTCTTTTAGTAACTGAATATCAATACCAATACCACTCAAAGTTGTAAATATAAAAACATCTTTAGCTTTCATTTGATTAAATACAGTTTGCAAAAAAAACTTTGGATTATGTAAATGCTCAAAAAGTTCAAAACTCACAAAACATTTTTTATCATTAGGCAATTCATGACCATGAATCTCTTCCATAAATTTTTCAATAACTTGAAATCCTTTCTTTTTGCATATTTCTGCCAAATGAACAGATGGTTCAATTATCAGAGGCTTAATATCCATGATTTTCATTATTTCCTCATCAAACACTCCGTAACCTCCTCCAATATCGACAATATAATCAAATGAACCTGAATTACTAAGAGACAATATTTTTTCTTTTATTAACTCAGCTTTAGGTTTCCATAATTTTTCACGCCTCGCAGCTTCAGTGATTTTATAAAAAGTGGTTGCCCAAAATTTTGTAGAAGGAGAATCTGTATAATATGCATTAAAAGCTTGTATTTCAGGCCTCGGGCTAACGTATATTGTTTGACATTTTGGACATAAATTATAATTAAATCCTTGCTTTGAAACCCAAAGATCACCTGAATAATCACAAGCTGGACAATTAATGTCAAATTTTAAAGCATTTTTAAAATAATTATTAGCGTCTATAGCTGTAAGCTTAAGATACTCATTGAAAATATTTTCTGGTCTAATTTCTTCTTCAGTGATTTTCATAAAAATATTATAACGCTATTACATTACAAGGCACCCCACTGGCTTCCTTTATTTGTAAAGGAGCTATTATAACTTTATTTGGTTTTTCAAAAAGCTTTTCTAAATTCATGTCTTCTAAGATCAGAATTTCATTATTGATTAAAAAATTTAGGTGTGCCTTTTTCCCTTCTGCTCTGTCTAGCTTACTTGTTAAAGATATCATGTCAAATCCAAAAACTCTTAATTTTGGAAAATTTTGTCTAAATGATGTAGCTAAATTTGCTGGGATTATTGGCTGATTCGACCAGTATAATTTTTTACCTCTATTGACTCCAAAACCAGTTTTTAGTATAAGGATTTCAATATCACTTTCCAGCTTATATAAATTATCTTTTACATCTTCGATATTACAAGTTAAAAGGCCGACTTTATTAAAAATCCAAAAGGAAGCAGGATAGTCATTGCACTTCTTAGCTGAAGTTGAAAAATGAAAAGGAAAATCTATGTGTGTTCCAATGTGTCCAGGAAATTCCAAAGTTTGGTCATTAGAGGTGTCTCCATTTATAATTGATTTGGAGTGGCTAATATTTACACTATTAGTTTTTCCTCCATAAGCTGGGGTGTCTAAATCTAAAAAATACGATAAATAAGTTGGTGACATTTATTTAGCTTTTAAAAAATTTGAATAATCTAATATGGTTTCTCTTAACCAGTCATTATTTTCAATATATCGTTTTTCGACTTTTCCAGGACCTTTTGATAGGATAGCCCCGATTTTATCTCCTTTGTTCTTTTTATCTTTTGATAACGCATTCAAATAATTGAATATATTTTCATCTGTAAATTCAAATTCAGGAAGATTTTTTTGGAGTATCTCATGCATTAACTTGAAGCTATGAGGGTCTAATAACTCAAGTTTCATAGAAATATAATTTGCTAAATCCATACCTAAGGTAACAGATTGGCCATGAGAGATTGAATAATTAGTTATTGCCTCTAATGCATGACCAAATGTATGACCATAATTAAATATATGTCTTATAGATTCGTCAAACTCGTCTATTTCAATGACTTTTTTTTTAATATTTAAACTGTTTTTTATGAAGTATTCTAATCTAGACCTGTCAAAAATTATTTCATTTATTTGATCTGAAATTTCTTTTGCAAGATTTATTCCATCTGTAAAAAAATAATGTAGCATTTCTCCAATACCTGATCGAATTTCAGATTCTGGAAGCGTATTAAGAAATTCATTGTAGATGTATATTTGTTTTGGCGGGTTAAAAGTACCAAGTAAATTTTTATATGAATCAAAATTTATTGAACTTTTACTTCCAATACAGCTATCACTTTGAGCTAACAAGGTTGTAGGAAAAAATTCCCAACTTACTCCTCTAAAGAGAATAGAGGATATAAATGCTACTATGTCTTGTGTTACTCCTCCACCAATTGCTATTAATTTATTATCTTTTCTAACATGCAATTCAATTAAGTTCTTAATCACAAATTGACAATATTCTATTGTTTTGCTTCTTTCGCCAGATTCTATAATTACTAATCTTGAACTAGACTTTATTAACTTAAAGCTCTCAGAAAAAAGGTTTAGAACATTTTTGTCAATAATAAAAATTGATTTATTGTCATTAATCTGACTAAGCTGATTATTTAAATCAGTTATGAAATCCACTTTATAAGTGCCTGAAATTCTAGACTTAATTATTAAGCTATTAAACATTTGTAAACCCTCCATCAACTATAATGTTTTGACCTGTTAAATATGTATTTAAATCACTCAACAAAAAAACCACAGTACTTGAAATGTCAATTGTTTCAGCCATTCTTTGAATAGGAATTTGAGAAGACAAAGCTTCTCGCTCTATTTTAGACAAATTTATTTTAGTTAGGTCAGTTAAAACAAATCCAGGTGATACAGTGTTTACTAAAATATTATATCTAGCTAAATCATTTGAACATCCTAATGTGAGTCCATGAATGCCAGATTTTGTTGCTGAATATATTGCGCGTTTCTCCTTGCTAATAGTTCCAAAAATTGAAGATATATTTATAATCCTTCCATATTTATTATTAATCATTGTTGGTGAAATCTCTTTTATCAATCTATAGGGAGAGGTTAAATTCACTTCCAACATTTCTTCCCAATCAGATAAATTTGAATTTTGTATATGATTTAATCTATTAATACCCGCATTATTAACCAAGCAATCTATTCGTTTATACTTTGCTATTTTTTTAATAAATGAGTTTAGAGAACTAGACTCAAGAAAGTCTAGGTAAAAGTATTTCTTTTTAGTCTTTTGTCTAAAAGCTTGCTCATTTAGTGATTCAACCTCATCTAACTTTGTGCCTGTTATTAATACTGTTGCCCCTAGGCTATGTAAATCATCTGCAATTTGCTTTCCAATACCCCTAGTGCCCCCAGTTACAATTATAACTTTTCCTTTGAAATTTAGTTTCATTCTGATTAATAATTAAGTTATGGCTTTTCAATATTATACCTAGCCCTCCAGTCTTCATCTTCAAAATATATGCTATAAACTAATTTCATAGTTTCAAGAGCATCTGAGCTGCTTCCTGACTCTATTTTGGTTTTATTAATAATAGCATCAATGAATTCATAAATTTCATCCCTCCATGAATTGTCCTCTAAATATTTAAATGTACTAGACTCCATTTGCCCATTATTAGACTCCTTTTCTCTTTTCCCAAATTTAATTTTTTCCTCACCATAGCTTTTTGAACCAGAAAGAATTCCTGATAATTCAATATACCCCTCAGTTAAAGATATATCTAAACTAAATTTATGTTGCCACTGTGTGGCTGAAGAATTCAACATTGCAATTCTTCCAAATTCATCTTTCAGTAGAGCGTAAGCATTATCCTCTACATCATGTTTCCAATAATCATTAGAAACATAACTTTTCACTTCTACAAATTCTCCGCAGAATAACCTCATTAAATCTAACATATGAATCCCCTGATCCAATAGTATTCCCCCTCCTGCTAACTCTCTTTTAGATCTCCACCCGCCTGAAAATGGTATTACTTTACTTTTACCATATACTCCCCTCAAATTAATTATCTTACCCAATTCACCTGATTGAATAATTTTTAAAGCTTTCTTTATGCTTTCATGGTATCTGTGATTAAACCCATATTTTAACTTTAAATCTATATTTTCTTTCTCTGCTTGAATTACAGCTTGAATATCACCTAAATTCATACCAGGAGGCTTCTCGCAAAACACATGCAATCCTTTATTTAATCCTGCAATTGTAACTTGTGCTGCAACATTATTTGTCAAACAAACAAACAAAACATCTAAATTTAATTTCAGTAATTCGTCTATACTTTTGAAATAAGAAATTTCTCCATTTTTAAAATAATCTTCTTTAAAGATTTGATCACATATTCCTATTACTTCAATTTGAGGATGATCCTTAAAAAAAAAATGTCTTCGCTGACCAACAATTCCATATCCTGCAATACCCGCTTTAAGTTTATTCATAAATCTTTAATTTATATTTTGAAAATCAACTAAATGTTCTATTGCTGACATTCCCATTGCAAGCACTGCTTCATTTGAGTTTCCTCCAATATGTGGTGTGCAAATTATATTATCCAATTTTAGAAGTTCCGAATCCTCTGGTGGTTCTTTTTCGTAAACATCTAAAGCAGCTCCAGCAATAATTTTATTTTTAAGAGCAAATTTTAAATCTTTTTCATTTATAATTTCTCCCCTTGCAGTATTAATTAATAAAGCAGTTTTTTTCATTTTCTCCATCACACTTAAGTTAATCAAATTATCTGTTTCAAAGTTTAATGGAGTGTGAATTGATATGATATCAGATTTAGTGTAAATTATTTCTTTTTCTACTTGTGTTATGTCTTTTTGTTTTAGATCTTTTAATTCATAAATATCGTTAATCAAAATATTACAATTAAATGGCTTTAAAAGTTTTATTACTTCTTTTCCTATACATCCAGCTCCTATTATTCCGATAGTTTTCCCTGTCAATTGAAGTCCCCCACTCTTGTTCCAAACGTTTTTTTTCAATTGATTAGAAGTTAAATATAAGTTCCTGGATAATGCTAACATGAAACCTAATGTCATCTCTGCTACTGATCTTTTATTTACTCCGCCAGTCCATCCAACTTTGATATTTCTTTCATCACAAGCTTTTAAATCTATATTATCTAGACCAACACCATATTTTGCGATAATTTTAAGATTCGGCAACTGATCTAATAATTCTGGCGTTATTTTTTCAAGTCCAACGACTATTCCATCTGCATCTTTATAAAAATTAACTAACTCATTTTCAGGAATGCGAATGCCTTCTTCATTAATTACAACATCTTGAAAATGTTTTTTTAACTCATTAACTAAGGTCTTGTTATTGGAAAAAGCAATTGTTGATACTCTTATTTTCATGGTTTAAGCCATTTTATATATATTATATAATTTATCCTTTTTCATTTTAACAATAACATTATTTAAATCTTCTATTGTATCTACTGAGTCAGCAGGGTAATTAGTAGTAGTCATTTTTATGGGGAATTGGTGCTCCAAAAATCTATTCATATCAATTGACTCAATTATTTCTAAATTAGTAGATGGTAATGATATAAATTTCAATATTGCATTTCTGGTAAAAGCAATTAAACCTAGTTGCCTATAATAATCGATTGGCATAGTATACTTTGAGGGTGATGGCAAAAGTTCTCTAGACATATATAAAGCATTCCCTTTGAGGCTTGTAACTACCTTAACAAAATTTGTATTCCTAGCCTCTTCTATACTGTTTAAGCGCGACATTAAGTTTGAAACTTGATTATCTCCACTTAAGAGAGGCTTAACAGCTTCATTGATCATCTCTGGGTCTATTAAAGGCTCATCCCCCTGAATCATGACAACTATATCAAATTTTCGATTGGTCTGTCTTTCAATATTAATAAGAGCTTCAGCAGACCTTTCTGTTGCTCTTTCATGAATATTAGAAGTCATAATAGCTTTACCTCCAATACTAAAAATGTAATCATAAATTATTTGATCACATGTAGCAACATAAACATCGTCTAATAATAACGACATTTTACTTCTAAAATAACAATGACCAATCATTGGCATACCCTCGATCAATTCCATTGGCTTATTTGGCAGCCTTGTAGCAGCCATTCTTGCGGGAATTATTCCTATAACTTTCATTTAATTGTTTTTTATCATCTTTAATTGATTTCTTACCATAGTACCTAAAAACATAGCATCAAATCCAAATGCTATGAAATTGTATCCTTTTTCAATTTTTTCTTCAACTAATAAATAGTCTGGTGGTGTTACATGAAAACCAATCAATTTATTATATTTTTTAGCTGTTTCCTCATAAGTACAAATTGCTTTCTGAACTTCTACTGCACCCCAATCTCCAGGTTTACCCATAGAGCCTGATAAGTCGTATGGACCAATAAATGTGCCATCTACTCCCTCTATTTGAATAATGGAATCAAGTTCTTCTATAGCATTAATGTGTTCTATTTGAACAATAAGTGTTATTTCTTTAGATTTAATGTCACGATACGATTCAAATTCAAATCCATAAGATTGCGCTCTCGCTAGCCCAACTCCCCTTTTCCCTTCTGGAGGGTATTTAACCGATTCAACTGCTTTTTGAGCCTCTAATACGGAATTAACTGATGGAACTATAATGCCATCTGCTCCTGCATCTAAAACTCTTTTTATGATTCTAGCATTGTTTTCACCAACCCTAACAAATGCTCTTAAACCTTTACTTTGAATGGCTAAAATTAATTGTTGTGTTTCTGAGTAATCTATTGTGGAGTGCTCTAAATCAACACACAACCAATCAAATCCAGCATCAGCCATTATTTCAGCAACAGATGTGTTATTTAAGGTGATCCATGAACCTATTGATGTTCTTTTTACCATAATATCATTATAAATTAAAATTACTAGAATCCATATTCTGAAAATCTCCTCTATCCCACTCGAATATTTCCATAAATTCATCTAAAATAGAATGAAGAAAAATTTGATGTATACATTCAACCATTCCATATGTTTTCATTGGAACATAGATGGAATTGTTGGCGGATTTTATAGACTTATTATTGCTTTTTAAACCAGATAAAGCTAATGTGTTGATACCTTGGGTCCTACAATATTCTAAAACATTTACAATATTTTGGCTATTTCCACTAGAGCTAATTGTTATCACTAAATCATTCTTTTTTACACATTCAATTTTCAGGTACTCAACCATTGCTCTTTCAAAAGAAAAATCGTTAGATAACGCAGTTAAAAAAGCACTATCACTTAAGCTTTTAGATTTAATTTTACCATTTTTAGAAAAGTCTAAAGCCATGTGATTAGCAAAAGCAGCACTAGCTCCATTTCCAAAGAAAAAAATATTGTTATTATTTTCACTTATATCTCTCAATGAACTTTTTATATTTTTAAAAAAAATATTTGGAGAAACAATCTTATTATCAATAAAAAATTGGGATTTTAACAACCCTAAATGAATGTTTTCTATATACTTTTCGTAGTATTCTTTTGACATTTTAAATGATTCTTTTAAAAATTAGACATCTATGATTATTAATGTTTAATCCTTGATTTAAATCTGTCTCTTATACACATCTGACGCTGCCGACGAATAGAGAGG
>OJHK01001140.1_pt1 | contig 13305 bp, 9 predicted proteins | sample 1595161 | NCBI WGS metagenome assembly OJHK01 (sample SAMN05416842, study PRJEB24817) | seawater metagenome | isolation source: Sea water | place: Canada:Atlantic | collected 2013-07 | reverse complement strand
TATAAGCCATTCGTCAGTCGTATTTTTAATTGCCCAAGATAACTTACGATAACTTACTAATAAGATAACTAAAAAAATAAATAAGCCAACGAAACCTTGATCACCTAATACTTGAAAGTAAATACTATGAGCTGCCTTTGGCCTATCAACTCTATAATCACCGGTATCAATAATAAAATTAAGACGATAAAAATCTGCTTCATACAAGTACCAAACACCTGGGTTTTGTCCTGCCTTAAAACCACCACCAAAAAGAGGATGGTCTATTGCCATTAATACCGCTTGCTTCCATGCTACAACTCTCCCAAGAAAAGAGTTATCTTGTTCCATAGTGTTGATAGTGTCCATACGATTTGTCCATTCATCAGAAACAAAAATACTACCGATGCCAACACTTAAAATTAAAAAGATAGAGACCAACAACTTCCGCTTGCTTTGCAAGAAAAAATACCCCCCAATAACAATTAAACCTAATAACCCCCCCCGAGAAAAGGAACCAATAATTGCGACTACATTGAAAATAACAGCACTAATCAAAGCGATTTTCAGCCATTTATGTTTCGTTTGTGACAATAAAAAAATAATTAAAGGTAACGTCATATTTACCGCCAGTGCTAATTCATTACGATCACTCAAGCGACTGCCAGGAATCCCTTCAACAGTATGCCCTCCGGCAGTTACTATGTACTTTAATCCTTCAGCAGCACCAAAATATGCAGCAGATAAGGTAACAGCCCAAATAAAAACATTAATATGATGTTTGGTTTTTATTGTTAAAATACACAGAACATAAAAAATAATTATTTTAAAGAATACATTCCATTCAAACCAAACAATACTGGGGTTTGAAATAGTAAAAATACTGGAGATGGTAGTCCACAGAAAGAAGAATAAAATTAAGATCGTTAAAGCAGAACCTTCTGTTTTTATTTTATTCTGTTGAAATACATAGGATAAAATAGTTGCTAATGCTATTAATAGGTTATACCGAAATGATGATGCAAACCCCCAAACCCAACCATTAGGAAAAAACATTGCACTCCATATCCATAGAGAGACACCAATATATGGGCGCTTAAAAATAAAATACAATAAAAAAGGAAAGACTAGTACCAATAATATATCGCGCATTATTCGTCATCACCTTCATTGTTAACAGCCCAATAACATAAAAATGCGAGTGAAATAATATTCACACCAAATAATAAACTATCCATTTAACACAACTCCTTTTTATTATTCATAGCTATTTCACTCAGTAGATTATATTGTTGCTCTGTTGTTTTTTGCCACCCGTAGTGCTCTGAAAAAAAACGAATTTCTTCGTTGTTCAGTTCTTTTGATAAAACCGATTTTAACGCTTTAACAATACTATCACTACTTCTATCACTTAATAGTTCGCCGACTTCTGGTGAATAAATGACTTCTTTACTACCACCAACATTCGTTGCAATTACTGGTGTTCCGCATGCTATTGCCTCCAACAGCACGTTAGGCATACCTTCCCTACTGGATGCTAACACTAACGCATCGGCACGGGCATAATAACCAGGCAGTTCATGTTGCTGAATGTTACCAGTGAAATGCACTCTATCTGTTAAATTTAGTGTTATCACTTGCTGCTGTAATTTAGCCTTTAACATACCATCACCAATAATAATGAGTTTTATGTGAGGCAATAAAACTAATGCATCAATCACAAAATGGTGCCCTTTAAGTTCAATGAGGTTACCGACACTTAAAATCAAACTTTCATCACTTTCAATAGAAAAAGGTAGTTGTGGCTTATGCGTATTAGGGTGAAAAAAACTTAAATCAACTCCATTTCTTAATACTACTGGTGGTTTTGCTAATGGGGCAAGTTTTACCATTTCATCAGCCAACGCTTTTGAAACAGCTGCACTGGCTTGTATGTTAGTTAATGCCTTAACAATCCGCTTTTTTGCGATTGGATTGTCAGGAATAACATTTATGTCACTGCCTCGAGCTGTGACCATGACAGGAATATTCAACTTTTTTCCTATCCAGCTTGCGACTACGCCATCAGGATAAAAATAGTGGGAATCAATAACATCAATTGAAAAACCTTCTTCTTGAGTTTTTTCAATACTGGCTAAGCATGTTTTATATAAAAAATATGGCGTAAAATTCATACCTATTTTAGGTATGACTAAATATTTAGGATGAAAAACATCTACTCCTGATCGCATTTCCTGTTGCAACACCCCACTGTAATGCTTATACCCGTTAATAGGTAACCAAGAAGGAAAATAAGGTACTGGCGCAACGACCTTTACCTTAGCGTCAGGATAACGTTTCACTAACTCTTTCACTCTATTTTCAATGAAGATACCATGTCTATGCTGGACATTATTAGGGTAAAGAGTTGTTAACACGAGAATATTCATTAGCTTTTATTTTCAATTATTTTTTGATAAAGCGGTAAGTAATTACTGACGCTGTTTTTCCAGTTACGAACACTCTCCACATAGGTTCGACCGTTTAATAACACACTATTAAGTTTATTTTTATCAGTTAACAATTCAACTAAGCGTTTGGCAAGCTCAACACTATCGCCTGCTTTGAATAAGAAACCTGTTTCATTATCCGTAATTAACTCTTTATGACCACCGACATCAGACGCAATGACAGGTTTACCTTGCGCCATTGCTTCTAACGGTTTTAATGGCGTCACTAAATCAGTTAAACGCATTGGTTTACGAGGGTAAACAAGCAAATCAACTAAGCTATAGTACTTTCCTACTTCGCTATGCGGTACTCGCCCAGTGAATATAACTTTACCTTCCAAGCCTAATAGCGTTACTTGTTGCTTAAGGTTTTGCTCTTGCGGGCCACCTCCAACGAGTAATAAGCGTGCATTGGCGTTTTTCGCCAAAACTGCCGGCATGGCGGCAATAGCGAGATCTAACCCTTCATAAGCGTAAAAGGAACCTAAAAAACCTAAAACATCACAGTTAGTTAACTCTAATGTTGCAGCTAAATCAGCATTATTGGCTTTATCTTGCGGTGTAATCACATCAAATTGTTCAATATTAACCGCATTAGCAATAACCGTAAATTTACTTTCATCGAAACCTCTATTGATGAGGTCACCACGTAAGCCTTCACAAATCGTAGTCACTGCATTGGCATTTTTAACAACATGTGTTTCCATTTCACGCGTTAAGCGATAACGTAAATCGTCTTCTTTACAAGTACCGTGGTCAACAGCGGCATCTTCCCAAAAAGCTCTGATTTCATATACAACGGGTAATCCTGATTTTCTTCCTGCCTTTAATGCGGCTAAGCCATTTAATGCCGGAGAGTGCGCATGAATGACATCCGGTTTTTCAATGTCGATAACTTCAAGGATCCTTTTAACTATTGGTCCTATGTAGGACATCTGGTTCAATACAGGAAGTTTCGACATTAACCCCGAGATAGGTGCACTACGATAAAACTTAAGCCCGTCAACCTCTTCTATTTCAGCTTGGTCGTTGCCGTGCTTTGGACTAGTGACATGGCAGGTTTCAATGCCTAAGGCATGCTGTTGCTTTAGTATTGATCTACTGCGAAAAGTATAACCACTATGTAGCGGGATTGAATGGTCAAATACATGTAAAATTTTCATAACTTTCAAACCCTTTATGCTTCTTCAGCTTGTTTATAAAAAGAAGCAAACATCAACAATGTCCATAGCGGTGCACTATATTCTTTTCGACCTGATTGATGATCATCTAACCATTTTTCAATCGTTTTCATATTAAATAAACCACTACTTTTCATTTGTTCACTTAATAAGGCATCGCGTAACTTCTGTTTCAAAGGACCTCTAAACCAATCAGATAATGGAACTCTAAAGCCCATTTTCTTACGATAAAGTACATCATGCGGAAGGTGCGGTTCCATGGCTTTTTTCAAAATGTATTTACCACAGCCGTTCTTAATTTTTAGATCTGTAGGTATTTTTGCTGTCCATTCGACAAATTTATGGTCTAAAAATGGCACACGCACTTCGAGACTGTGTGCCATGCTAGCACGATCAACTTTTGTTAAAATATCACCAACCAAATAAGTTTTAATATCTAAGTATTGAATGAGAGATAACGGGTCATTACCATCAAAGTTGGCCTGGTGCTCTCTAAAAACTTCAAGCGCTGTATAACCTTTCAGTTCTTGGTATAACTCATCTGAAAATAATGCTTTACGTTGAGCATCATTAAGCAGAGATACACCATGGAAATATCCTTCAGCAGTATCCATTGCTAGTGATTGGAACGTTGTTTTAGCGCGTAAAAATTGTGGAGCCCAATCAAGCTTAGGGTATAACTTACCTAAGGTACCAAATAATGGTTTGCGAATTGAATAAGGTAAGATTGAACGCACTTTTTCTTCGTTCATCATTAAGCCATAACGACGGTAGCCCGCTAACAATTCATCAGCGCCATCACCCGATAAACATACAGTGACCTTCTCACGTGCTAACTGACATACTCTATAAGTAGGCATGGCAGAGCTATCAGCGTAAGGTTCATCATATAAACCTGCTAATAAGTCTACGAGGTCAAAGTCATCGCTAGCAATTATTTGTTCTTGGTGATCGGTCTTATAATCTTTGGCGACCATGCGAGCAAAATCAGTTTCATTGTAATCTTTAACGTCAAAACCAATGGAGCAGGTTGTGACTGGCTTATTTGTTGTATCAGTTGCTGTAGCATTTGATTTCTCTTTTGAAAGCTGTGACATCATGGCAACAACGGCACTTGAGTCAACACCACCGGATAAGAAAGAACCTAATGGAACATCAGCATTCATATGACTATCTACTGCGCTCTTAAACTGATCAACCATAGTTTCAAGGTAATCTTCTTCAGGCATTTCTACTTGCTGAGCGTAACTAACATCCCAGTATTTTTCAATTTTAGGGGTTTTATCTCCAACACTTATCGTTAAGTTATGTCCTGGGGGTAATTTAGCCACATCTTGATAAATAGTATGTGGTTCAGCTGCGTAGCCCAAAGCAAAATATTGCTCAATGGCTTTTGCATCAATTTTCTTGCTCAAACCGGGTATCAAAGTGATACTTTTCAGCTCTGAAGCGAAGTAAAGAGTGCCATCAATCATGGCATAAAATAAGGGTTTAATACCTAAACGGTCACGCGAAATGAACAAACTTTGCTGTGTTTTTTGCCAAATAGCAAAAGTGAACATGCCTTGTAATTTTTCAACACAAGCAGCCCCCCATTGCATATAAGCATGTAAAATAACTTCAGTATCACTATGGTTATGAAAAATATGGCCCAATGCTTCAAGCTCAACGCGTGTCTGCTTAAAGTTATAGACCTCACCATTAAAAATCAGTACATATTCACCATCATCACTTGCCATAGGCTGCTGACCTGACGATAAGTCAATGATTGATAAACGTCTATGCCCCAGAGCCACATGTTCATCCAAGTATTCACCACCCTCATCAGGTCCACGGTGAAATTGTGCCTGATTCATTTGTGATAATAACTGTTGGTCTATCACAGAGTCGTTAACAGAACTGCTTAATGAGCTATCGGATGTATTCGCTGCTGAAAAATGTATAAAACCCGTAATACCGCACATTCTATTACTGTCCTTTAACTAGTGCTTTATATTGCTGTAAATAAGCATGCACCATGTGTTTTTCATTAAAATTTTTCAATACTTTGGCACGAGCATTTTCACCGTGTTCAAGAATTAATTCGGGTTGATTTATATAACGTAATAAACCTTGTGCTAAAGCAGCTGAATCACTTTTATCAACTAAAAACCCTTCTTTAGCCTCTTCAACAACTTCGGGAATCCCACCCACTCGTGTTGCTACTATCGGTGTTTTTGCCGACATAGCTTCCAAAATTGTCATAGGAATGCCTTCTGCAATAGAAGATAAAACAAAAACATCTGTTTGCGATAATATTTGCGCTATATCATCACGAGCACCAAGAAAGCTTACGGTATTCAAGCCATTTTCATCACAATACTGTTCTAATTTTTCACGTTGTTCACCATCACCAACGATAGCAAGTTCAGGCATTTTTTCGCGGCCAATTTCTTGATTGATTAATGCAAAAGCGTTTAACAAATTAAGATGATCTTTTACCGGTGTAATTCGGGCAACAATAGCAAAACGTAATTGTCGACTCTCTATTTTAGGGACATTAAAACGCTCTGTGTTAATACCATTTTGAATAAGTAAGGTTTTTTTTGCTGGTATACCAACTGAATTTATTAGCCATCGATGTAAGTCCTCACTCACACTGACGTAGCTATGAATAAAGCTAGACATGAGTTTACGTAATAAATTATGTTTTTTATTCAAACCTTGTGGATCGGCAATATCACGACCATGCTCAGCATGAATATGACCTTTAACCCCGGCAAGCCAAGCAATGGGGTGGTATTCAATTGTAGGCAGATTATAGGTATGCAATATAGTGGGTTTTATTTTTTTTAAAAGCTTATAAAGTTTAAAGTGAATACCTAAATCACTACCTTGCTTTTTACCTAAACAATAAACTTCAATTGGATTATCTTCTGACTGAGAAAAATGATTAGCATCAGTTAATGAAATAATAATGTGTTTAAAATTTTCACTTTGCATTTGGTTAATACAATTAAGCATAACTCGCTCTAATCCACCAATATCTAAACGGTATATAAGGTGAACTATCACTGATGTTTGCTGTATATCATCACCTAACATAATCATCTATTCCCTGTAGATTCATTAGAGACAAGTTTAGGAAAATAAACGTCCAAAAAGGCTTTTTCTAATTGATTATCCGCAATATCAGTATCTATTTGTCCTGCCAATGAGATAGCTCTGATTTCACTTACGTCAGACTGACGAGACAAGCTATTCCAAGCTTGCATTAATTTAGCTTTATTTTCATTTACAGCATAAAAATCACCAATTTTATACTGGTAAAGGTAACTTCTCGGTTGACCATTGATACTACGAAGATGAACCAACATCACTGGCTTATCATCAATTGATAGCTCTTTAGTGCTCACTACTGTCCAGCGGTCATGATTATGAGTTATATTCTCCCATGAAATCATTTCTCCTTCAGTTTGTTTATTACCATATACAGCTCTAAAAACCTCAAGACCTGAACTTGTTTCTTCATGTGCTTTTTGTAAAGCATTAGAGAAATGAATTCCCCAAGATGAACTTGTAACCTTTTTATTTTCACTTGTTAAGTTTATATCTGCAAAATTTTCTTTTTGCTCACTAACGGTGTTAATCGTTGGAATTGAATGTAATAAATAAAAAGCTATCACCAGAAAAGACAATGTAGTTACTGTTATTCCAGCATATATTGAGCCAGACTTCTTCTTGATTTTTTCAGTAACTTGTCGGTCTTTTACATCAAGTTTATCCACTTCTTTATCTGCAAAAAAACCACCAATCCAGAACATCAACATGATTATCAGGCCAAAGAACAACCAGCCATAAATAAGATGATCTGCTCCTGTGGCGTATTCCATATCTGAATAATAGGCAATAGCGACTATGCCATAAGCACGTATACCATTGGCTAAAATAGGTAAAAGCAAAGCAAAAGCAAAAAATATAACCTGCTTATGTGTTTTTCGATAAGTTAAATATCCGTATAAAGTGCCTACTGCTGCAGAAGCAATCAAGTAGCGAATACCTGAGCAGGCAACAGCAACTTCAAACATACCTGTGGGTATTTGAATATACAAACCATCAACATAAACAGGTATACCATTCAACTTTAAAAAGAAAACGGTAAACCATGCAGTTACGTCTTGCAGCCAAGGGATAAGATTTTCCCCCATAGGTACAGCAAATAATAAATATGCTAAGGGGAATTTATAGCGCCACGTCAATTTATTACCGAATAACATCCATAATAAAAAAATAAGTGAGCTAACTGCTGATAGTTGCCCTAGAACATCTATATCTGCCGCATAGGCAAATAAACCGAGACATAATGATATAGCTAAAGGAGGTAAAGCTAGCCAACTAGGTTGCAAGGTGCTTACCAATAAATGTTTTTTATCTCGCCATAAAAGCCATAAACTAATGGGTAAAATAAAGTAACCATGAGCAAACGTATCTGAGCGTGACCAAATGGCTTCCATGCCTGCTAAAGCATCTTTATAGACCATCGCCCAAGCAAGTATCAGTAACGAAAAAATAGCCAAAAATCGATTATCTGTTATCTTCATTGATGACTTTCCTTAGTAGAAAAATAATTCACTAATGGCTGTAAGGTTTTTTGCCAAGTAAAGTGTTCTAAAATCCATTGTCTATTAGTTAATGTCTTAGGCTGTTCGCTTAGCAGTGCCAAACAAGCCTGTGCAAAAGTATTTTTATCATCAGTAATGACCACACCATCAGATTTTTTTGCATTAATGCCTTCCATCGCCATCGTTGTGACGACAATCGCTTTATTAAGTGACATTGCTTCGAGTACTTTATTTTGAATACCTCGAGCTATTTGCAATGGCGCAACAATACACTGAGCTTTATCTATAAAAGGCCTGACATCATGCACACGTCCAGTCACAACAATACCTTTATTGTTTTTAGCTAAAGCCTTAACGTCGCTATTGGGGTTTCCGCCAACAATACAAAAAACGGCTTTTGGTTGTTCTACTAATATTAGCGGCCAAACATGTTCGACAAACCATAAGACCGCATCAATATTTGCCCAATAATCCATCGCTCCAGTAAAACTAATAAAAGGTACAGTAGGTACTATGCTTTCTTCTGAGAAACTGACTTCAGGATTAAAGAAATCAACATCAACACCATTAAGTAAACCGTGAACTTTATCTTGCTGGATTTGTGGTTGATGAGCACGAAAGAGTTGTGCTTCATCTGGTGAAACAAATAAACTATGCGTGAATTGCGCACAAATAACATTTTCGACTCGTGCCAATAACTTATATTCACGATTAAAAAACCACTTTGCTATACCGACTTTTTTATTCGAATATTGACGCCATTTATCTGAGTCTACGTCCACAAAATCAATAACTCGTTCTAATGCACTGTATTCATCATCTTTGCTGCTATTCCCTTGAACATATTGCGCCATAGAGGAAGAGTAAATAAATACTTTTTCAATATTATGCTGAGCAATAACTCGATGAGTCCATTGCTGCATTCGTTTATCAAAATAATACGGTAACGTAATAGGCTTATTGGTTAAAAAACCGGTTAAGCCTTTAATTTTTGAAAGCGTTTTATGCTGGTCGAGATGAAAAATAGAAGCACAGTATTTTTGTAAACCTGAAACATATTGTTTATCAAATGGGTCATCGATAAAGCAGCCTAAATGAACCTCATACTGTTCACTCAGTTTTTTTAATATATTAAACGAACGTATTTTATCGCCTTTATTCGGCGGAAAAGGAATACGATGACACAAGAACAACAACGGCTCTTTCTGAGTACTATGTTCTTCATTCCTAGCATTAACCTGATCAGTTGAATGACTCATCGGCTTATCCTAGAAATTTAGATAAAAATGGACCAACTATTTGACTCACTTTTAGTGGTAATTTTTGCCACAACTCAATGAATAATTTGTATTTCGGGTTATTTGGGCTAAGATTTGGCAATTCAGTTGCGTTGACTAGGTGGTAATAATAATAGAGTGACTTAGGTTCCATGCCCCAATTTTTCTTATATTTATAAGGACCACTATCATTTTTACTACGACCAAAATCATACCAATGATAACCCTTTTCACTCGCGTTACACATTACTTGGTAATACATATAATCTGCACTTTTAAGGCCACGGGCACTATCATTACCGCCACCATAGTAAGGTAATACTTGCTCGTTGAAGTAAAAATTCATTACTGCACTTGATAACTGGTCATCTTTACTTTTAATAACAGCAATATCAATATTTTCGCCGAAAACATCTACTAGGTTATCAAAGTAGGCTTTACTAAAAATTGGCGTGCCTAAATTACGGTAACTCGTTGACAATAGATGATAAAAATCTTGTAAATTCTTCTTACCTGGCTCAAGCGAAAAGTTAAGTTCATTTTTGAGTGAGTGTCGAATAACCGCACGTTGCTTCTTCTTTATTGACGCGAGGATTTTCTCATTGTCTTCCGCTAGTTCACAACCAAAAGCACTGTGTGCTTGCTTTAAGAGTAACGTTGACTCTTGCTTTTCTTGATACCGTAGCTCTAAATAATCAACTGATAATTTGTCAGCTAATAAACAGGCTTCTTGCTCTAATTGACGAGCTAACTCGGAAGTATCCGCAATAGCCCCGCCATAAACACAAAAAGGTGTTGAAATGAGTGCATGGCCAAATAACTTACTTTTCACCTCTACTAAAGGTAAAACACCAACAATACTGCCATCAATTTCTATAAACAAAAAATAGCAATCATGATTAAAGCTTTTTGATATCACTTGCTGCCAACCACTTAAGTGGAAAAAGCTACCTTGTTGATGATTTTTAACATAGTGATCCCACGTCGAAAAGTCAGATGATGTGAGTTGTTTAATTGCATTATTTGTAATAGAAATATTATTCAAGTGTCCATTCTCTTTATATTTAACTTAAAGGTGAGCTCACCACCATAGCACTATAACTGTTTACTTCTTATTCAAGTAAACACTTTTCATCGTGTCCCACTGGTAATCTTCTAACAAGCGTTCAACTTTACCTTCCATTCGAGATAAGTTTAAATAATGACGAAGTCTAGATTTTATCGAGGCACCTGCAACGCGAGGTTGCTCCGGATCTATTTCCCAGGGATGAAAATAAAAACTGTAAGGCTGTTGTTCGGTATTTAAGTAATTATCAATACGTCTTTTTGACAACCAATAAGGATAGAGGCGAAAATAGCCACCACCACCAATACCCGTATTACGTTCATTTTTTCGAACTGTCGGTACCGGTATTTCAATGATGCCTTCATCTCTTTGATAGGTAAAACGTGGCCAGTTAGGCACACCATATAAATCATGTTCAATAGGATAAGTGCTCGAACTGTACTCAAAGCCCAATTCAGCTAACGTCTCATACACCCAAGTATTGCTATCGTTAATAGAAAAGCTTGGTGCGCGATAACCAATAATTGCTTGCCCTGAAGTATCTTCGAGTATTTGCTTACTTTTACTCACATCGGCCAAAAACTGCTCAGGAGTCATTTCAGTTGCACGTTGGTGAGCAAAGCCATGACTCGCCAGTTCATGCCCTTGGTCAACAATTGCTTTAATTAAATTAGGGCAACGCTCTGCTACCCAACCTAGAGTAAAAAACGTGCATTTAGCCTGCTTTTGTTCAAACAGTTCTAATAATCGATAAGTGTTCGCTTCAACACGAAGCTCAAGGTTGTTCCAATCCGCCTTATCAATCGCCTTTTCAAAGGCAGAGACATGGAAGTAATCTTCAACATCTACCGTTAATGCCTGTATTTTAGGTAATGGCGTTATTTTATTTGCTGGTTGCATTCTCATTAACGCCCTTTACCAAACAACACAATCTCAACCGTACGAATTAAGATTAATATGTCTAAAAGAAAGCTACGATGCTTAATATAATACAAATCGTATTTTAACTTTTCTAAAGAATCAGCCTCCGTAGCGCCGTAAGGGTATTTTAATTGCGCCCAACCTGTTAAACCTGGTTTAACATTATGACGCTCATTATAATAAGGGATATTCTTAATAAGACTTTGCACAAACTGAGGTCGCTCTGGTCTAGGGCCAACGAATCCCATATGCCCATGCAATACATTCCAAATTTGTGGCAGTTCATCAATACGATATTTACGTAAATACTGACCTACCTTTGTAATACGATTATCGTTTTCACTCGCCATTTGGGCACCGTGCTTTTCTGCATCTAAACGCATACTACGAAATTTAATCATATTAAACGGTTCGCCATCTAAGCCAACACGTTCTTGCTTATAAAAAATTGGCGCATTAAAGCCTTCGGTAATTTTCATGCACAATGCAGTAATAAACATCACTGGCCACGTCAGTAATAATAAGATCAAAGCCATACTTGCATTAAAGATCCAATCTAAAGTATTACGTAAATAATTATTTGAAGCGAAGCCATTAGAATAAATGACCCAACTTGGATAAATAAGGTTAACAGCGATTTGACCGGTTTCACGCTCAATAAAATCCAATATATCTATAATTTCAATACCGCGTATCTTACAAGCAAACAATTCATCTACAGGTAAGTTATTTCGACGCTCATCATTCGCAACAACTATCTCATCAATGCCGTGAGCTAAGGTGTATTCAACTAATGATTCATTAAGAGTAATGCGTGTTTCGCGCTTGATTCCATCTTGTGAGTCACCGTCCATGATAACAAAACCATGAACGGTAAAATCTTGTCTATCAACATCACGGCGCATACGTCTTTCGATAATTGATGCTCGTTGACCAGAGCCTAAGACTAAAATATTACGCTTGCCAAAACCAAAGAAGTCTATTTTAAAGGTAAAATAACGAAAAGAACTCACTAGGAAAACACTAAGTGAAGAGGCTATAGCCAATAACTCTATTGGTAGGTGATAAACGCCATAAAAAGGGTTGATAAGTGTGGTTGCACAAAATCCGACTGAAACACACATCAACATGCGACGAAATATGCCTCGAAAACTTTCTCTCAGCTTGGAATTGTATAATCCTAGCGCTAAGGCACTTAATTGATTTAGCAGTGCAAATATAACGGCATAAAACAATAAGAAACCATCAGACACCACGAAAAAATCAACAATTTGATATTCTCCGTTCAAGTGAACAGCTAATAATAAAGCACCAACAAATAAAATTTGCTCTACAATAATTAAAGATTTAGTACCTGTTGATAAATCACGAAATTTAGAACTAGACATAGCTGACTAGGTTCCCTTTAAATAAAATTTGTTAAAATGCAATTTTCTACTGAAAAAACTGCGCTGATTCTAACAAAAAATGCACTAAAGTTAACGATTAATTTACACTTGTTAATTTACATTGCTAAAAGACAATGAAATACCATACAATCACACATAGTAATTAAATCAAATTGTATTAAAAAAGGTGTAAATTATGGATAATCGCTTTGCCAGCTCATTAAAAGTAGCTTTGCTATTGCTAGCAACTTTTCTTTCAGGCTGTAGTTCACACAATACGTTACCTAGTGCTACTTTGCACCCATCTAATACAGCCGATATAAATAGTTATAAATATTTAATAGGCTCTGGTGATGTGCTGTCTCTTATACACATCTCCGAGCCCACCAGACCTCTCTACATC
>OJHK01001138.1_pt1 | contig 13348 bp, 9 predicted proteins | sample 1595161 | NCBI WGS metagenome assembly OJHK01 (sample SAMN05416842, study PRJEB24817) | seawater metagenome | isolation source: Sea water | place: Canada:Atlantic | collected 2013-07 | reverse complement strand
TCTCTTGTTTTTTAGCGTATTTTAGAATTTCATTTTCTAAAAAATCTCCTTTCAAGGCTGGAAACCCTAAGACTTTTTGATGGTCTTTTGCTTTGTTAATGATCCCTGAAATGGTTCCTCCAGTTCCGACACACGAACAAATATAATCAAACTGACTGTCTTCTGTTGTTAAAATTTCTTCACAGCCTTTTATTGCCAACTCATTGGTTCCTCCTTCTGGGATACTATAAAAGTCGCCATGTTTTTCTTGAAGTGTTTCTATAAACTGAGGCCTTGTTTTCTCTCGGTAGTATTCTCTAGAAATAAATTCAAATTTCATTCCGTATTCAGAAGCCTTTCTTAAGGTAGAATTGTTGGCAAGTGTTTTCGCAACATCTTTTCCCAACTCATCACCTCTAATAATTCCAATAGTTCTAAAACCACGTAATGTCCCTGCAACAGCGGTTGCAACAATATGATTGGAAAATGCACCGCCAAAAGTAAGCAGTGTTTTCTTTTGCTGATTTGTAGCTTCTTGAAGGTTGTATTTTAATTTTCTAAACTTATTTCCAGAAACCAACGGATGAATTTGATCTTCTCTTTTGATATACAATTCAATATTTTTTTCTTTCAAAACCGAAAGAACAATATGTTGATTTTGAGTTTTAATAATATTATTAAAAAAAAAATGCTTGTCTAAACTCAAAGTTAAAAATTAGTTTACACAAAGCTAAGAGATATAAATTTCACAAACCTGTTTTAAAATGAAAAACTAACTTTGATATTTTTTTAAAAAAAACTAACTTTGAAAAAAAAAAAAATGAAAAAAACTTTATTGATAATTTTGCTTTGCTTTCTTACTATAAATATTCAAGGTCAAAGCAAAAAAGAATCGATTCTTGAAACCATAGAAGGAAGTTATGATCGGGCTCCAAATACGGCAAATTTAGCTAAATACTTAAACAAATTAAAAGGTGATATAAAAAATATAAGCAAATCCTTTAAATCTTTAAGGGGGGCCGTTAGCAACAATAATAGAAGCAATAAGAAGAAACATGCACAAGCTATAAAAAATAAAACAGAAGTTTTAATGAGTAATTGTTTATTGTCATACAAATACGCTGAGAACATCACCACAAAATTAAAAATCAGCTCAGAACAAAAGCAAAAAATGTTTTCTTTAAAAACAGAAATATCATATTTATATAAATCTGGAGAATCCCTAGGAAAAACTTGTGATTTCTTGATTAACAAACCGGGGAAACTTACGCCTAAAAAATTTAACTCAATGGTAGATTCATATCAATTAGGTAAAGAATATAACAGATTGATGAAAAAAACAAAAGTTTTATTAAGAATCGCTATTACGGAATCATATCAATAAAAAAAAAGTCTTAAAAATCAGTAACCTCTTGTTCTACTTGCTCCCAATCTGACATTAGAGAGTCTAGTTGGGCTTTTTTAGCTTTGTATTTTTCAAAGAAATTAGGTTTGCTAGAGACTTCATCATAATTTTCTGCTAATTGTAAATCTATCTTTGCAATTTCAGTTTCTAAATCGCTAATCTGAGTTTCAATTTTAGACAACTTATTTTTTAGTTTCCTCAGTTGCTTCTCTTGATCTCTGGTTAATTCATGTGCTTTCTTTGAAGTACTTTTATCTACTTTTACAACCGTTCTTTTTTCTGCTTCACGCAGATTTTCCATCTTGTGCTGCTCAAGGAAATAATCGATATCTCCCAAATATTCTTTAATAACTTTATCTTTAAAACCAAAAACGGTTGATGTTAAACCTTGTAAGAAATCTCTATCATGAGATACTAAAATTAAGGTTCCATTAAATTGTCTTAACGCTTCTTTTAGCACATTTTTAGAGGCAATATCTAAGTGATTTGTTGGCTCATCCATGATTAAAACATTAAAAGGCGATAACAATAATTTACACAATGCCAATCTATTTCTCTCACCTCCAGAAAGCACTTTTGCCTTTTTATCTACGGCATCACCACCAAACAAGAACGACCCTAACATATCTCTCACTCGCATTCTGTTACCATCGGTAGCAGCATCTTCCATGATTTCTAAGACAGTTTTTTCTGGCGGCAAATGTTCCGACTGATTTTGAGCAAAATATCCAATTTCTACATTGTGTCCTAGTTTTAGATATCCTTCAAAAGGAATTTCACCAACCATCATTTTTGCTAAAGTAGATTTCCCTTGCCCGTTTTGTCCTACAAAAGCAATTTTACTACTTCTCTCTATGAGAAGATCTACATTTTCAAGCACATGTTTATCTCCATAACTTTTACTAATTTTTTCTGCCTCAACAACAATCTTTCCTGGTTCTTTTGAGATTGCAAAACGAACATTCATTGCAGCATTATCATCTTGATCAACTTCAATAAGCTCTACCTTATCTAATTGTTTCATTAACGATTGTGCCATAGAAGCTTTACTTGCCTTCGCTTTAAACTTATTAATTAAAAGCTGTTTTTGTTTGATTTCTTTTTCTTGATTCTTCTGTGCTTGTAGCTGTTTTTCTTTTATTTCTCCTCTCAATAATAAAAACTGAGAATAGGGTTTTTTATAATCGTAAATCTGACCTAAAGAAATTTCTATAGTTCTATTGGTTACATTGTCTAAAAACATTTTATCATGTGAAACCAATACAATGGCTCCTCCGTATGATTTTAAGAAGTTTTCTAACCAAATAATAGATTCTATATCTAAGTGGTTGGTTGGCTCATCTAATAATAGAATATCATTGTTTTGTAACAAAAGTTTTGCCAATTCTATACGCATTCTCCAACCTCCTGAAAAGGTATCGGTGAGTTTATCAAAATCTTCTCTTTGAAACCCTAATCCTTGTAATATTTTCTCTGTATCTCCCTGATAATTATATCCACCCAACAATTCATAACGCTCTGTTAGGTCTGTTAGGTCAATAATTAACTGACTATATGCTTCACTTTCGTAATCTGTTCTAGTAGCTAATTGTTCATTTATAGCGTCTAGTTTTAACTCAATTTCTTTAATTTCTTCAAATGCCTGATAGGCTTCTTCTAAGATGGTTCTTCCTTCAACAAATTCTATATCTTGACGCAAAAAACCTATCTCAATATCTTTATCAAAAGCCATGGTTCCTGCACTACTTTCAATATCTTTTGAGAGTACTTTTAATAGGGTAGATTTTCCTGCTCCATTTTTACCTATTAATCCTATTCTATCTCCTTTATTTAATTTAAAAGTAATTCCTGAAAACAAATCTGTCCCCATAAAAGAGACCGTCAAATTGTGTACGTTAAGCATTAAATTTTATCATTTTTTATGGTGCAAAACTAGGTAAAAAAAGAATACAATCGTATTTCTAAATTTTCATGTTTTTATGGATCATTAGTAACATGGTATTGTCTCAAGTATTATAGTTTAATGAATTAAACCAAACAAGACTATTTTGTTTTGGATTTAAGTATTTTTACACCTACTAACAATTAAAAAAAGGTTCATTACAAAAATCATAATGCTAAAAAAAGGAACTAAAATCTATAGTGTTTTAAGAGGGAAATGCCCACGTTGTCATGAAGGTGGTTTTTTTAAATACTCATTTACAATGAATCTTTTTAGGGTAAATAAAATTAAAAAGACATGCTCTTATTGTGATCTTAAATATATGATTGAACCTGCTTTTTATTTTGGAGCTTTGTACGTGAGTTATGGAGTAACTGTTGCATTATGTATAGTAACTTTTATTATTTCAAAATTAATATTGAATCTTGCTCTTTTAACATCTTTTGTCACAATTTTTGTAGTTCTGATACTTTTTATTCCAATAAACCTTAGGCTTTCCAGAATTCTTTGGATTAATCTGTTTGTAAGCTATAAACCCTAAGTTATTTTTTAACAAATCTTTTAATATCTATTTCTTGATCTAGTTTTTCACCATATTCTAAATGATGAAATAAATTCTTAGCAACCGTTGGCGCTATCATAACTCCACGAGTTCCTAAGCCATTTAAGACACTTAATTGACTGTGTTTAGCATGTACGCCAACCATTGGCCTTCTGTCTTTCACAGCTGGTCTTATACCTGCTGACTGCTCGACTATACTATATGGAACAGTAATTACTTTTTTTAATTTTTCAATTAACTCTTCTTTTCCCTCTTTAGAAGGTATAGATGTTTTGTCTTTATGATTAAAAGTAGCCCCAACTTTGTAATGATTGTTTCCTAATGGAAGAACAAATAATGTTGATTTTAATAGAAAGTCAATTTCTAATTCAGGAGCGAGAATAGTAATGATTTCTCCTTTAACTTCCTCTAAAGGCAAATGATTAAAGTAGGGATTCTTTTTTAGTCCGAAGCCTTCGCAAAAAATAATTTTAGCTGCTTCAAGGCTATGGTATTTTAGGGAAGTATTTTCAAAAAGGATGTCTTTGTGATTAAATTTTTCAAATCGAATCCAATTATTTTCTTGTAAATACTTTCTGTAAGTTTCTACCAATTTAAGAGTGTCTATTCTACCACCTTCTTTTACATTTCCAAAAAGATGATTACCTACAACTCCTCTATAGGCTTGATTGTCTAATTCTGGGTCTAGGAATGGTGCTACAGTTGGTTTATCAAATGCTGAAAACCAATTATTTTGGTCTTCTATAGATTTGAAGGCTTTTTTAATAGTAAATTTTTGATCAAAAGTTTGATCAAATTTTTTTTCTAATTTTTCATAAAAAGGAAGTGCTATAGCTAGCTGTTCTTTTGCATTCCAAACTGGGGAAAATCGTTTTAAAATAACCGGGTTATAAACACCTCCTGCAACTAAAGAAGATGTCTGTGAAGCATCTTCAAAGACAATGAAACTTTTATTAGCTGTAATCAATTCTTCTACAAAAGCTAATCCTGCTAAACCCAAACCAACAATAATATAATCTACTTTCACAATTCAAAAATACTCTTTTACAATAAAAAAGCGTTTCGAAATTCGAAACGCTTTTTAAAATTTATATTATTATAGAATTAATAATTCCACATATCTATCTCTTTATCTCTGATAGACTCCTTTATTCTATCTGCCTCTAGCAGCTGAAATAATGAATTCCCTCTAATATAATCTGCAATTTTCCTGTTCCCGTACATGTTTTCTTCGCGTACAATTACAGAGCTAAATCTTCTTGCATTTAAAAGGTGGTCATAAGAAATTGGTTGAGATACATTTTTTGGGTTAAAAACCTTTGCCTTATGTAAAATATTTCTAGCTGAAGGATAAAAGACCCAGAAAAGTTCATATAATTCTTCGTCTTCAATGTCTGGCAACCCTAAGGTTAATACATCTTTACCCATTGGCGCTAATGCTAGTAACCTATATTTTAGTTCACCCAAACGTTTGTCAAAGTACCACATACCTTTGATCATATACCCTTCAATATCTTGGGTTTGAATTCTAAAAGTATCTGGATAATCTCCATTTAAACGAATGTTAACTAATTTTTCATCAATTTCTGAACCTGTTATTTTTGATGTAAAAAAAGAATCTGAATAAACATTTTTAAGATCGCCTCTTCTAATTCCTTTTAAAAGAGTGTCAAATAAAGAACGCCTGTCATTAGATATATTAGCTGTATCTATTGGGAAGTAATAAGGAAGATTAATTTTTTGATTTAAATCTACAAATTCCCAAACTACTTTAGACCAAAGAATGTCTCTGTCATCTATAAAACCATAAGCTAATGGACTATCATTGTCTGCAGCTATTTTCTCTTTGGTTTGCTTACCAATCTGTTCTACCTTGGTAGCATTTAACAAATTGGATTGAGCACTTATATAGTTTGTAACTAAAAGTGCAATAACAACTGTGTAAAAAAGCTTCCTAATCATACTGCTTATAATTTTATTCTTCTAATTCGTAATAGATATACTTACCGGTAATACTTTCTTAATTCTAGTTCCTTTAAGTTTTTCAAAGGCTTGAATATCAAAAATAGTAACTAAATCTCCTCTTCTTGCTTTTGCAAGGGCTTTTTTTGCTCTAGCGTCTAATTTATCTCCTGAAACTTTTACTGCTAATTGCCCTGGCACCTTAATGGTAAACCCTTTTACAACTAACTGTAAGTCAAAAACAAAATCTGGTAGAGCAGCACCTATTGGAACATTGCTTAAACTAGATTTTGGCATTGGAACAATTCCAAAATCATTTCTAACAGTTCCTGCTGCGGCTGGAATATCTTTAATTCTAAATATCTTAGGTGTGTTAATTTTTTTTCCACTACTTAATTTTGCAGAAACGTTAATTTTAACTTCGGTTCCTTTTCCTGGGTTTAAAATATATTTTCCATTACCTGTTTTTGTTAATGTATTACCATTTCCAACATTAGGAGTAATGTCTTTATCTCCAACGCCTGGCACTGAAATAGAAATAGGATTGTCTAGACCTCTATACACTACATTCATTTTGTCTGCAGAGATAACTGCTTCACTAGGCTCTGCTATTACTGAATAAGAGCTTTCAAACGGAATGTCTTGAGCTTCACCATCTTGCATGAATGTGATTGTTCCTTTAATATTATTTGAACCTACATTCCCAGCAGGGATATCAACCATAACTTGTCCATCTTTTACTTTGCTAGTAGCATCCCTTCCGTTTAAAATAACTTTGGTAGGTTTTAAAGTGGCATCGTAACGACCTAAAACAACTTTTCCTGTTACTTTCTCTCCGGAAAAATATGCTGTTTTATCGAGTGCAACAATACCATTATAATTGGTTAAAGAAACTTCACTTTCTAATTGACCACCTAAAAGATTTGTATAAATCTCAGCTTCAGTATTTTTTACATCTCCTTGGATTTGAGTAATATTTGCAATAGAAGTAATCATTGGCATTCCTTCATACCTACTGTAAATCCAAGGAATTTCAATAGGGTTGTCTTCAGTAGCTTTTTCAGGATCTGTATTAAATCGTTTTTTGATATTAGTTATCAAATCTGGGTTAGCGTTTGCTCCAAGAATAGATAATAATTGATCTCTATAGGTGTTAATATTGCTAACAAATTCTTCTCCTTTATCAGTTAATCCTTCGCCTTTAAAAAACATTTCATCTAATCTATCTCCACCACTCATGGCTTCATAATTAGTTTTATCTTCCTCGTCAGTGTCTGACAGAATAGAATCTTTCAAAGCACTCATGTAAATGAATAAGTTTTCAGATAATTTGTTGATTTCTTGTGCTTTCGTATTTAAATCTGCAAACTTATCTGGTTGATCACTTGCTTTAGTATTTAAACTTGTTAAAATGTTATCAATGTTTGTAGAAGATGCTACATTTGCATCTTCAATTTTTTCTTTCATAAAACCAAATGATGATAATACTTTTTTATCCATTTGCATTGCCAACATTGCAATAAAAATTAGATACATTAAATTAATCATCTTTTGCCTTGGGGATAGTTTTCCTCCTGCCATGTGAATTAGTTTTTTAAGTTATTAAATAGATGAACTAATTATTTGCTAGACATTGCAGAAAGCATCCCTCCATAAACTCCGTTAAGAGAAGACAAGTTACTTGCTAATGATTCCATTTGTTCTTTTAAACGTTCAGAATTTTCAATCATTGAATTGTTTAATTCTGATTGTTTGTTAGAATTCTCCATTTGTACTTGGTATAAACCGTTCAGAGATTCCATTTGAGTAGCTGCTAATTCTACTTGATCATTATATTTTGCTGTAGAAGAGATAGACTCTGAAGCTACACTTAAACCTTCAGCAGCTGTGTGAAAACTTTTAATACTATTTCCTAAATTGGTCATTAATTCAGTATCTACTTGAGCTTCTTTTAATAAATTATCTAATTTTTGAGATAACATTCCTTGCATTCCTGTTCCTTCTTCATCTGCATCACCAAGCTCTGGATATACTTTCGTCCAGTCCAAATCATCTTCAATTGGTTCAAATGCTGATATAGCAAATACAAGGGCCTCAACAGCCATACCAATTGTTAACATTATCCCTCCAGTTAAGAAGCCAATAGTGATATGTTGTATCTTAAATAAAGCTCCTAAAATTACAATTGCAGCTCCGATACCGTAAGCCATATTAAAAATTTTCTTTGTTGTTTTTGATTGTGCCATAATTTAAATTTATTTATTAGAGGGGGGGTTAGGTTAAGTGAATTAATTTTTTGTTAGTTTATTAGATCCCATAGAACTCTGAACAGTCCTGAAACCAATATAACTTCTTGCAGTATCTGCATATTCAAAATCTCTGGTACTAACTTCTAAAAAGTAGGCTACGTCTTTCCAAGAACCACCTCTTATTATTTTTCTCTTATTATTTCTATCTTCTACATTAGAGTTCATAGTGGATCCCATATAATAAGAAGCTGTATTGAAAGATGAATTTGTCCATTCCGCAACATTACCAGACATATTATACAAACCATAATCATTTGCATTAAAAGACTGAACTTCTACAGTGTAAAGAGCTCCATCTAGCGCATAATTTCCTCTTACTGGTTTAAAATTAGCTAAGAAACAACCTCTATCGCTTATAGTATTTGGGCCTCCCCAAGGGTACTTTGAAAATTCAAGACCTCCTCTTGCTGCATATTCCCATTCGGCTTCGGTTGGCAATCTAAAACTAGGTACAGAAACAAAACTTTTTTTATCCCGCATTTTATCATTTTTATTTTTAGTCCTCCAATTACAAAAAGCTTGAGCTTGGAGCCAACTTACACCTACAACAGGATAATCTTGATAAGCAGGATGAAAGAAATAATCTTGATGCATTGGGTCATTGTAGGAATAGTTAAAATCTTTTATCCATACAGTTGTGTCCGGATAAACATTAACAGTCTCATTTATTAAAAAACTCCTTCTATTGTCAGAACCTTTAGCAGCTGCGTTTCCATCAAACCATGAGTATGTGTAATTTAACTTTTTAGTATTGAAAGTTCTAATTCCGTCTCTGGCTTCATTCTTTTTTATATAAAGAGAATCCATTACTTCGGTATAGTATTCATCTGGATATTCACTAGTATCCCATATAATATCATTTTCCTTGTTAAGTGGTTTTAATGAATCTAGACCCGTTCCAAGATCATAATAATTTTCAAACATGTATTTTTGGTAAGCAGTTTGATTGGTTGTATCTGAAACAGCAAATGCATAATCATAGATACCTCCTGTTATTGGCGCACCATTTTCATCAATTAAACTTCCTCCCGATGCAAAATCTGCCATAAAAGCTAGTTCTGTTCTTACAATAGAGTCTTTAACCCAGTCTACAAACTGTTTGTATTCTGAATTAGAAATCTCAGTTTCGTCCATATAAAATTGACTTAAACTAACTGTTCTTGCAGGAGCACTCATAGTACCTGTTAAATCTTCATCTTGACGCCCCATCGTAAAAGAACCACCAGGAATAGGGACCATTCCAAAAGGTCTTTCACTAAACCATTTAAATTTAGATTTAACTCCTACTAACTCGCCTCTGTCATTGGAGCCACACCCATACATAATGGTAATTACAAACACATATAATATTGTTTTCTTCATATTTTATTGTCTTTCCAGGAAAAGTTAGTAAACCTATAATTTTTTTTGTTAAAACACAACGAAATAAGTGTGTTTTAACCTAAAGATTATAAATGTCTTTTGCTCAAAGCATTTTTCTTTGCGCTTTAAACCATCTATCTGGAATTTGTTGATTTGTTGTTTCTAAATAATCGTTATAGGTACATGGTATTAACGCATGTCTTTTATATTTATTATCTTTTATTAAATTAATCTCCATCCACCATCTTCCTGTCTTATTGCTTTTGTGAAAATTTATTGGATCATCATCTTCTAATAAAACAGTAAACTTTTGATAGTCATCTTTTGTGCTAAAGGGATAGTCTTTTGCTCTAAAATTAACGCCCTCTATAAAATACCATATCATTTGAGCTATTAAATGGGCTGTTTGATAGTTAGCGTCATATGTTGAATTGTACTCATAAATACCAAAGGATGTTACCTTATCACTTATTCCTGCATATCTAGAAATTGCACAAATTTCTTCTCCATAAAAACCATTTGGAGACACATTATTATTAGCAGGAGCATCACTTTGCCTAACAGCACCAATATCTATACTAACAATATCTGCATCCCTAAAAACTGGCTCTACAATCTCTAAGTCTTTAGCTTCCCCTAATCTGTAGGCATCAAAATTTAACCCTTGAATTAAATTAATTTCTTCTTGAGAATTAAAATAAGTTTGATATCCAATATTACTATAATTAAAAAGATTACTTGGTACCTCCATAATTATCTTACTTAAATATGATTTTGAAGACAATTCATCTTCAAGATTACCCAAATCAAACATACTATCTACTGCTACTAAATTTACAGTTTGCTCTAATGCATCGTATGCCTTATAGTTTGAAAAGGTGGTGTCCTGACCACCACCAATAATAATTGGAATAATATTTAGTTTTAATAAATCAGCAATAACTTTAGTAACTGCAAAATGAGTATCTGAAGTTGAATCACCTTTTTTTATGTTTCCTATATCTGCTATTGAAGTATTCCAATTCCCAGGAAATAGCTGGTATAAATGTCTGCGAATATGATGTAAATCTTTACCACTCCCTAAATTATCTTCGGTATTTCTATCTTCTTCAACACCAAGAATAGCAATATTAATACCTATTAAATCTGGAAACCCATCTGTTTGAGTATGTACTTGCATAATTGCGCCAAGAGAGTTTTGTGGCAACAATACAGAATGTGCAACTACGGAGTCTTTTATAGGGATTAAAAAATCAGCGTTCATTTATTCTTAATAATAAGTTTGCAAGATAATGATTTATTATTTCTTTTGTGATGGTTTTTTCTTAGCTAACTTCTTTTTTACTGTCTTTTTTTTGGGAGTTTTTGATTCAATCATCTTAACTGCTTCTTCTTTTGTAATTGCATCAATTTTTGTGGTTTTTGGCAGTTCAATTTTTATTTTTCCTTTCAAAACATGAAACCTACCCCAACGTGCTTTTTCTACTCTTATTCCAACATCTTCCCAATGATGAATTAGCTTATCTTTTTCTTTTTGTATCTTTTCTTCAATTAATTCTGTCATGTCAGTTGGTGAGAGATTGTCAAAATCATATCTTTTATTGACATTAATAAACATTGAATTCCATTTAAGAAATGGTCCAAATCGTCCAACTCCTTTTTGAATCGGTAACTCATCATGGAAACCAACCGGAGCATCTGCTTTTCGCTTAGCTTCAATTAACGCTACTGCCCTATCTAAATCTACAGACATTGGGTTCTCTCCTTTATCTAAAGAAACAAACATACTATCAAAACGAATGTATGGGCCAAACCGTCCATTTGCAACTACTACTTCATTGTTTTCATAATCACCAATTGTTTTTGGTAATAAAAATAATTCTAAAGCCTCTTCTATGGTTATGGTTCCTAAATTTTGATCTTTATTCAAACTTGCAAATTGTTTTTCTTCATCTTCTGGTGCTCCAATTTGAGCTATTGGTCCAAATTTACCAAGACGAACTAAAACTGTTTTGCCAGATTCTGGATGATTTCCTAAAATACGCTCTCCACTTTCTCTTTCTGCATTTTCTTTTACGTCTTCTACATTTTCATGAAATTTTGAATAGAAACCTTTAATCATCTCTGTCCAGTTTTCATCTCCTTCAGATATATCATCAAACGAAGATTCTACTTTAGCTGTAAATCCAAAATCTAGAATGTTAGAAAAGTTTGTTACCAGAAAATCATTTACGATATTACCAATGTCAGTTGGTATCAATTTATTTTTATCAGCACCTGTTTTCTCCGTTAATGTTTGAGTGTTTAATGATTCTTTTGTTAAAATTATTTGCTCATATATTCTTTCTAACCCTTCATTTTGTCCTTTCTCTACGTACCCTCTTCTTTGTACTGTAGAAATTGTAGGCGCATACGTAGAGGGTCTTCCTATTCCTAATTCTTCTAGCTGCTTTACCAAAGATGCTTCAGTAAACCTGTATGGCGGACTTGTAAAACGCTGTGTTGCATTGATAAAGTTATACCCTAGATGCTCTCCAATTTTTAAATTAGGTAACATTCCTGCTTTTTCTTCATCTTCATTATCATTTCCTTCTAAATATACCTTTAGAAAACCATCAAAGTTTATCATTTCACCATTTGCAGTAAAAATTTTCTCATTATCAGAATTCTCAATCTTAACGTTTGTACGTTCTAATTGCGCATCACTCATTTGTGAAGCCAATGTTCTCTTCCAAATTAAATCATATAACCTATTTTGATCATACTCTTTATCAATAGAATGCAATTTCATGTTGGTTGGTCTAATAGCTTCGTGAGCTTCTTGAGCTCCTTTTACCTTAGACTTAAAAACGCGTTGCTTGCTATATTCTTTTCCGTAAAAATTAGTGATTTCTTCTTCAGCTGCATCCCTTGCATCTACAGATAAGTTTACACTATCTGTTCTCATATAAGTAATCAGACCTGCTTCATACAAGCGCTGAGCAACCTGCATGGTTTTACCTACTGGATACCCTAATTTTCTTGACGCTTCTTGCTGTAAGGTTGAGGTTGTAAAAGGTGCTGCGGGAGATTTTTTTGCTGGTTTTTTTGATAAATCAGCTATTGAAAATTCTGAAGTAGAACATGACTTTAAAAATGCTTCTGCAGATGTCTTTGATTCAAAATTCTTTGGAATAATTGCTTTAAAAGATTTTCCTTCGGTATTAAAAAACTGAGCAACTACCTTATAATGTGTATCAGCTTTAAATTGCTGAATACTTCTTTCTTTTTCAACAATTAATCTAACAGCAACAGATTGAACTCTTCCTGCAGATAAGCCTCCTTTAACTTTTCTCCATAATACTGGAGATAATTCGTAGCCTACTAATCTATCTAAAACTCTTCTTGCCTGTTGAGCATTCACCATATTATAGTCAATATCTCTAGGATTCTCTACGGCTTTTAGAATTGCTTTCTTAGTAATTTCATGAAAAACAATACGTTTTGTGTTTTTGTCTTCTAAGTTTAACTGCTCTTTCAAATGCCATGCAATTGCCTCTCCTTCTCTGTCCTCATCACTAGCCAACCAAACAATATCTGCTTTTTTTGCCAAAGCTTTTAACTTCTTAACAACTGGCTTTTTATCATCTGAAATGATATATTTTGGGCTAAAATCTCCGTCAACATCAATCCCTAATTCTTTGGATGGTAAGTCTGCAATATGACCATAACTTGATTCTACTTGAAAGTCTTTCCCTAAAAATTTTTCAATAGTTTTTGCCTTTGCTGGTGACTCTACAATCTGTCTCTTATACACATCTCCGAGCCCACGAGACCTCTCTACATCT
>OJHK01001128.1_pt1 | contig 13445 bp, 10 predicted proteins | sample 1595161 | NCBI WGS metagenome assembly OJHK01 (sample SAMN05416842, study PRJEB24817) | seawater metagenome | isolation source: Sea water | place: Canada:Atlantic | collected 2013-07 | reverse complement strand
GGGCGCTCGCTGATGAACGGAAGGCGCTGCACAAAACCGTTCAGGAAAAGCGACGCCTGATCCGCCAGAATAAGACACAAGAAGAAAACCTTGGCCGCGAGGTGACAAAACTGGCTGGCCAAGCGCGGTCACTGGATAGTTTTATTTCAGCACTTACAGCGCGGGAGGCTGCGGTCGCCTCCGCCCGTCGTGCGATTGCGGCCAGACAGGCTGCGGAAACCCGACGACATCGTGAAGACCTGAAACGTGAGCGGGCGGAACGGGCTCGGCGGCAGGCTCTTGCCCGGAGACCGCAACCAACGCCGGAACCATCCAACCGGCGGGCGGCGATCCCAGCCCCAGAAGCGCCGCCACCCCAGCGGGCAGGGCGTGAACCGCCTGTAGCCGCACTCACTGGACCACCACTTACTTTGACGGGGCTTGCTGGCAAACAGAACGATCTAGCCCCGCCCGTAGCTGGGCAGATCGTAGCCCGATTTGGGCAGGGCGAGGGAGTGATGTCCCGTGGGTTGGTCTATGCAGCCGTTGCGGGGGCAGATGTGTTTGCGCCGTTTGATGGCAAAATCGCCTATGCCGGACCCTTTCGAGGCTATGGCAAGGTAGCGTTAATCGACCATGGGCGAGGGTATCACACGCTTTTGACCGGGCTCGACCGAATTGACGTTACCGTTGGCGATTGGGTGCTTGGCGGGGAGCCGCTGGGCGCTCTTGGTCAAGGTGTCGGTAGGAAAGCAGGTCGTAGGGGTTCCGGGGCCGGGGCGCCTAAGCTATATGTGGAACTAAGAAAAAACGGCGAGCCGGTCGATCCAGGACCATGGTTCGTTCGCCGAACATGAGGACGCCACTGCGCCATGGGTAAAATCTCTCTCGCTGCCGCCATTCTCGCACTCGGTTTGGCTGGCTCTGCGCCCGCCTTGGCGCAAGACGCCGCCAAGAAGGAAACGAGCGCTGACACGTATAAGCAGCTGGAACTCTTCGGGACTGTGCTTGAACGCATCCGCGCCGATTATGTGGAGGAGGTCAGCGACGAAGAGCTGATCAAAGCCGCCATCAACGGCATGCTGACATCACTTGACCCCCATTCCTCATATCTCGACGAGAAGGGTCGCGAGCGCCTGGACGTTGATACCAAAGGCGAGTTTGGTGGCCTCGGCATCGAAGTCACCATGGAAGGCGGCTACGTCAAAGTCGTATCGCCGATTGATGATACGCCAGCCGCTAAAGCTGGAATACAGCCCAATGATTTGATTGTGGCGCTAGATGGCAAGCCTGTTCGTGGCATGTCGCTGGCGAAAGCAGTTGAGCATATGCGCGGCAAAGTCGGCGAAAAGATTGTGCTGACGATCCGCCGGGGCGATCAAGCGCCGTTTGATGTGGATGTCATTCGCGACGTTATTAAGGTCAGCCCAGTTCGCTCTCGCGCAGAAGGCAATATCGGCTACGTCCGAATCACCAGCTTCAGCCGCCAGACAGAACCAAACTTGGCGAAAGCCATCGATAAGCTGAAAGGCGAGCTTGGCGATAAGCTTGAAGGCTTCATTATTGACCTGCGCAATAATCCAGGCGGTCTGTTAGATCAGGCCATCGCGGTGACAGATGCGTTCTTGGACAAGGGCGAAATCGTCTCGACTCGCGGTCGGGATAAGAAAAAAGCCCAACGCCATAACGCCAACCCAGGTGACTTGACGGGCGGCTTGCCGATTGTCGTGCTCATCAACGGCGGCTCTGCTTCTGCCTCTGAAATTGTAGCGGGTGCGCTGCAAGATCATGGTCGGGCAATCCTGGTTGGGCAGAAGACCTTCGGCAAAGGCTCTGTCCAGACAGTCCAGCGCATTCCTGGCCATGGTGCCGTGCGCCTGACCATTGCGCGCTACTACACGCCGTCTGGTAGCTCGATCCAGGCGACGGGTATTGAGCCAGATATCGCAGTGAAGCCTGCCAAGATTGAGGAAATCGACGTAACGGGCCGCCGCCGTGAAGCCGATCTTAGCGGCGCGCTTCAGAACGAAGACCCCGACGAGGACAAAGACGAAGACGTGAAGCCTGACCCAAAAGCGGAGCGTGCGGCTGCTGAAGCTGCTGCGGCGCAAAAGGACTATCAGCTCATTCGCGCCATTGATGTGCTGCGGGGCATTGCTATCTACCGCCAATCCACGACAGAGCAGAAGTAGCAAGCGCTTGGAATGCCGACCGCTCCGCCGTAAAAGACAGCGCGCTCGTTTGAATGACTGGCAAAAGGAGAGGCGCATTGCATAACCGCGCCTTAACGCTTGCCTGGGTCTGCGTGCTGCTGTTGTTCGGCGGCGTGATACTCTGGGCTGAACTTAGCTATGACGGTTTGTCTGGCGGGGCTGCTGATTCGGGGACAGCCGCAACAGGGACAGTAATTGAACCCGACACTGATGCGACGGGATCAGATCGCGGCGCTGCGATCGTTGGGGCCGAAGCAACGGGTACAGGGCCTGCTGGGCAGGCTGAGGCTGTAATCCAAGCACCTGCGAAACCACCTGCCACATCAACAGCGCGCACTGCGCAACCGACACCTACGCCGACACCTGCCACCCGCCCAGCTCCGCCACGCGTTGCGTTTGCAGCGGCGAAGCCAGTGGATGATGGCCGGCCCCGGATTGCCATCGTTATGGGCCAGATCGGCATCGGCAATGCCCGGTCTCGTCACGCGATTGAGCGCTTGCCGCCGCAGATTACATTCGCCATCGTAGCCTATTCCGATAGTGCGGCTGCATGGATTCGGGACGCGCGGGCCAATGGGCATGAGACGCTGTTGGCGATCCCGATGGAACCAATTGACTATCCCCGCCACGACCCAGGCCCAAAGCCGCGGCTCATCGACCTGGATGATTTAGAGAATCTCTCGCGTCTTGAAAAAGCGCTTTCGGGGCTTAGCGGCTATGTCGGCTTGCTATCCCATATGGGATCACGCTTCCTGGCGAACCCAGACAGGCTGCGGCCCATCTTGGCGGCGACGGCGGACAAGGGTTTGATTTTCCTCGATAGCCGGTCCGGTCCTGATAGTGCGGTGTCTGCACTTGCACCTACCGTTGATCTCCATGTCGCACTGAATGACCGTTTTATTGACGATGTGCCTTCCCGTGATGCGATCGATAAGCGGCTGGGTGAGTTGGAAGCGATTGCTGAGCGCCGTGGATTCGCCGTTGGCTTAGCGACACCCTATCCCGTCAGCATCGAACGTCTGCGCGCCTGGGCGGCAAGCTTGGACGAGCGCGGCTTTGTCTTAACCCCACTGACCGGCGTCGCCCGGCGGCTGGACCCATGATTGGACCCATTGAATGAATGCCGCCTCCGCCGATACCGGCTCGCCGCCCGATGTGAAGCGGGGCTACCGGCCATGCGTTGGCCTAATGGTCGTGGCACCGGGGCGTGGTGTGTTTATCGGCGAGCGAGTTGGCGTTCCAAACGGATGGCAGATGCCGCAAGGCGGGATTGACCCAGGGGAAGTACCCGTTGAAGCCGCCATGCGTGAGCTTGAGGAAGAGACCGGCCTTGAGGACGCAAGCATCGTCCGCACGCATCCAAACTGGCTGAATTATGACCTGCCCTCTTGGGCGTTAGGTCGCCGCACCCGTTGGATCGGACAGACCCAGAAATGGTATCTGCTTCGTTATGACGGGCCAGATAGCGCCATTGATCTGGCGCGGCATCAGGTGGAGTTCGATAGCTGGCGCTGGGGCCAAGTTGATGAAGTGCTGGGCCTGATCGTAGATTTCAAGCGCGAAGTGTATCGCCGCATGCTCGACGATTTTGCAGCCCCGGCCAAAGCAATTATTGAGGGACGTTCAATTGATGGCTGAAGCCACCCCGCTGCCGCTTGCAGGCGTGCGTGTTCTAGAATTCTGCCAAACAATCATGGGGCCAACCGCTGGCATGCTCATGGCAGACCTTGGCGCCGATGTAATCAAGATCGAGCCCGCACCCGATGGCGACAAAACACGCCGCTTACCTGGTTTTGCCGCCGGGTTTTTTGCTGGATTTAACCGCAACAAGCGGTCCGTGGCGCTGAACCTGAAATCCCCAGACGGGCAGGCGGCAGCGCATCGGTTAGTCGAGACGGCAGACGTCGTAATCGAAAACTATGCGCCGGGCACAATGGCGAAACTTGGCTGTGATTATGAGACGCTAAAGGCTGTGAACCCGCGCGTGGTTTTCTGCGCGCTGAAAGGGTTTCTATCTGGCCCCTATGAGCATCGCTTGGCGCTCGACGAAGTGGTGCAGTTTATGGCTGGCATGGCTTACATGACAGGTCCACCGGGTCGTCCGCTGCGGGCTGGGGCCAGCATTATCGACATCATGGGCGGCACATATGCCGTCATTGGCATCATGTGCGCGCTCAAAGACCGGGAAACGACGGGTGAGGGGCAGCATGTGCAAAGTGCGCTGTTCGAATCGACGGCCTTCTTAATGACCCAGCATCTGGCCGGTGAAGCCATTACCGGTACTGAGACACCGCCTATGCCCGCACGTTTGGGCGCTTGGGCCGTGTATGAGCCGTTCGAAACTAAGGACGGGCGTCATGTGTTCCTGGGCCTTACCAGTGACAATCACTGGAACCGGTTTAGGGATAAGTTCGGCCTGGACCACTTGAAGGACGATCCGAACTACGCGTCGAACGAAGCGCGCGTGGACATGCGCCCGGTCACATTGCCAATGATCGCCGCGATCATGAAACAGTATGATCATGATGAGATGTTGGCCCTACTAGAAGCCATCGAGGTGCCATTCTCGCCGGTCGCCAAACCGTCAAACCTGTTCGATGATCCGCAACTGAATGCTGGCGGCCGCATGCTGAATGTCCGGATGCCTACCGGCACCATGACCAAGCTACCGCGCTTGCCGATTGAAGTCGGCAATCATGATTTCGGCCTCCGCCGTCAACCACCTGAGCCTGGTGAGCATACTGCGGAAGCGCTTGCGGAAGCCGGATTCACGGCTGAAGAAATTGCTGCCCTAGTCAAGAGCGGCGCCGTGAAATTGGGATCAGTCTGACGTGTCGAACAACCATATCCATCCGGACGGCCCTGTCGCTGCGTTGAAGGCCATGGTCGCTAGCGGTGAAATGCGCCCGGATCCAATGCAGCTAAAAGCAGCGGAACGGCTGGAGGCGCTAACCGACCGCCTTAAAGGGTATAAGCCGCAACCGAAGCAGAAAAAGTCCAGTGGGTTTCTGGCCCGCCTTGGCTTGAACGGTGGTTCTGGCGACGTCCAAGCAACACCAAAGGGCCTGTATGTGTTCGGCCCCGTGGGGCGCGGCAAATCGATGTTGATGGATCTTGTATTCGATCATGCCGATGTCGCCCGCAAGCGCCGCGTTCATTTCCACGCATTCATGCAGGACGTGCAGAAGCTGGCCCATGCCCGGCGGCAATCTGGCAAAGATGGGGATCCGATTCCCGCAATTGCCAAGGAAGTCGCTGATACGGCCTGGCTGCTCGCTTTTGATGAGTTTCAGGTGGACAATATTGCGGATGCAATGACCCTCGGGCGCCTGTTTGAAGGTCTTTTTGATCAAGGCGTTGTCGTCGTCGCAACATCAAACGCGGCCCCAACAGAGCTCTATAAGGATGGATTGCAGCGGGACCGTTTCTTGCCATTCCTGGATATCTTCGCTGAACATGTTGAAGTGATGGAACTGGACGGTGGTGCCGATTACCGTCTGGACCGCCTAAAAGGCCAGTCCGTTTATCATGTGCCGCCTGGGCCAGAGGCAGAAGCTGCGCTCGCCAAAGCTTTCGCGGATTTAACAGATGACGCAGCACCGGAACCGTTCGAGATCACAGTTCGTGGCCGGAAGATCGAAGCACCCAAAGCCGCCCGTGGCGTCGCTTGGTTCACGTTCGAGGAGCTTTGCAAGCGTCCCTATGGCCCGGCAGACTACCTCGCGATGACTGAGGTTTTTCACACGCTTATCATTTCTGGCATCCCGGTGATGAAGCCTGATGACCGGAATGAGGCCCGCCGCCTCGTGACGTGCATTGATGCCTGTTACGAGCACAAAGTGAACGTGATCTGCTCAGCAGAAGCCAAGCCAGACGACCTCTATGTCAAAGGTGTAGGCGATTTCGAATTCCGCCGCTGCGCTTCGCGGCTAATAGAAATGCAGGCAGAAGACTACATGCGCATTCCGCACGTGCATGGCGTGATCTGATTAATCGCAAAATAATCTAGGAAATCGGCGTTTTCCTTGCGACTCGTTAGGAATGAGAGTAGTAAGCCAACGCACATGTATCGGGGGGCTGTGGCTCTCTTTTCCCTAAAGCTACACGGAGCATTTTCACCATGGCACGCAACAAGATCGCGCTTGTGGGCGCTGGCAATATCGGCGGCACACTGGCCCATCTCATTGGTTTGAAAGAACTGGGTGACGTTATCCTGTTCGATATCGTTGAAGGCGTGCCTCAGGGCAAAGCGCTGGATCTGGCTCAATCTTCACCAGTTGAAGGCTTTGATTGCGCTATGAAGGGCGCTAACGACTATGCTGATATCGCTGGCGCGGATGTGGTGATCGTCACCGCTGGCGTCGCGCGTAAGCCCGGCATGAGCCGCGATGACCTCGTCGGCATCAACACAAAAGTCATGGGCTCTGTCGGCGCTGGCCTTAAGGCCCATTGCCCAGACGCCTTCGTCATCTGCATCACCAACCCGCTAGATGCGATGGTTGCGATGCTGCAAGAAGCCTCTGGCTTGCCGACCAATAAGGTCGTTGGTATGGCGGGTGTTCTGGATAGCGCGCGCTTCCGTCTGTTCCTGGCTGAAGAATTCAACGTTTCCGTTGAAGACGTGACGGCATTCGTGCTCGGCGGCCATGGTGACACCATGGTGCCTTCGACACGCTATTCCACAGTCGCTGGCATTCCGGTTCCTGACCTGATCAAGATGGGCTGGTCCACGCAAGCAAAGATTGACCAGATCGTGCAGCGCACCCGTGATGGTGGCGCTGAAATCGTCGGCCTGCTTGGCACGGGCTCGGCTTTCTATGCACCGGCATCCTCTGCTGTTCAGATGGCGGAAAGCTATTTGAAGGATAAGCGTCGGGTTCTGCCTTGCGCCGCCTACCTCAACGGCGAATATGGCTGTGACGGTCTTTATGTCGGCGTTCCGGTTGTGCTTGGCCAGAACGGTGTTGAGAAGATTGTCGAGATCGAACTAGATGCTGAAGAAAAGGCCAACTTCGACAAGTCTGTCGCAGCGGTCAAAGAACTTGTCAGCGTCTCTAAGAAAATGCGGGATGTGGGCTGAGCCTGACATCTATTTCAATCAACCCACATAAGGGGGCGATATGAACGTGCACGAGCATCAGGCTAAAGGCCTGCTTGCCAAATACGGCGTGTCTGTACCAAAGGGCCATCCGGCCTTTACGGTCGACGAAGCCGTTAAAGGCGCGGAAGACCTTGGCGGTCCGGTTTATGTCGTAAAGGCGCAGATCCATGCTGGCGGTCGCGGCAAAGGCGGCGGCGTTAAGGTCGTTAAGTCTGTGGCGGAAGTGAAAGTGGAAGCGGAGCGTATGCTCGGCATGACGCTGATCACGCATCAGACCGGGCCTGAAGGCAAAGAAGTCGGCCGGCTTTATGTCGAAGATGGCTGCGATATCGCTCGTGAACTGTATCTCTCCATGCTGGTAGATCGCGGCGTTGGCCGTGTCACTGTCATGGCGTCCACGGAAGGCGGCATGGATATTGAGGAAGTGGCTGAGGCCACGCCTGAGAAAATCCACACCATCGTTCTGGACCCCCTTGTGGGCATGTCCGGGTTCCAAGCGCGCCGTATTGCGTTTGCGCTGGGCATGGAAGGCAAGCAGGTCGGTTCCGCCGTCAAGCTGCTGCAGAGTCTCTATCAAGCGTTCAACGAGCTTGACGCCAGCATGATTGAAATCAATCCGCTGGTCGTAACGGGCGCTGGTGATGTCATGGCGCTCGACGCCAAGATGAACTTTGACGACAACGCGCTGTTCCGCCACCCAGATATCGAAGCGCTGCGTGACGTCTCCGAAGAAAACCCCGTAGAGCGGGAAGCCGAAGAGGCTGAGCTGAACTATGTGGCGCTCGATGGCGAAATCGGCTGCATGGTGAATGGCGCAGGCCTGGCTATGGCGACGATGGACATCATCAAGCTGAACGGCGCTGAGCCTGCCAACTTCTTGGATGTAGGCGGCGGGGCGGATAAAGAGCGCGTCATTAAGGCGTTCAAGATCATTCTCTCCGATCCGTCGGTGAAAGCCATTCTGGTCAACATCTTCGGCGGCATCATGCGCTGCGATATTATCGCAGAAGGCGTAGTTGCGGCGGCCAAAGAAGTTGGCCTAAGCGTCCCGCTCGTCGTGCGCCTCGAAGGAACGAATGTGGAGCAGGGCAAGGAAATCATGGCGAACTCGGGCATCGATATTGTGTCCGCTGATAACCTCGGCGATGCGGCTGAGAAAGTCGTCAAAGCAATGCGGGAGGCAGCTTAATGGCGGTCCTAGTCAACAAGGCGACCCGGGTTATTTGCCAGGGTTTCACTGGCAGCCAAGGCACGTTCCACTCCGGCACCGCCATTGAATACGGCACGAACATGGTCGGCGGCGTTGCCCCCGGCAAAGGTGGCCAAACGCATTTGGGTTTGCCCGTGTTCAACACCGTTCAGGAAGCACAAGACACTGAAGGCGTCGACGCCAGCGTGATCTACGTGCCGCCACCCTTCGCGGCGGATGCCATCCTGGAAGCCATTGACGCCGAAGTGCCGCTGGTGATCTGCATCACCGAAGGCATTCCGGTCGTGGACATGGTGAAGGTGAAGCGGGCGCTTGAAGGCTCCAAGAGCCGCCTGATCGGGCCAAACTGCCCGGGCGTCATCACGCCGGATGAATGCAAGATCGGCATTATGCCCGGCCACATTCACCAGCGTGGGATTATCGGCGTTGTTTCTCGTTCCGGTACACTGACCTACGAAGCGGTTGCACAGACAACGGCGGCTGGCCTCGGCCAGACCACCCGCATCGGCATCGGCGGCGATCCGGTCAACGGCACCAACTTCATTGATTGCTTAGAACTGTTTCTCGCCGACGAGGAAACTCAAGGCATCATCATGATCGGTGAAATCGGCGGATCTGCGGAAGAAGAAGCGGCGGAATTCTATCGCCAATCCAAATCTTCCAAGCCCATGGTCGGCTTTATCGCTGGTGCCACGGCTCCTCCAGGTAAGCGGATGGGCCATGCGGGCGCCATCATCGCCGGCGGCAAAGGGACGGCGGAAGCAAAATTTGAGGCTTTCCGTCAGTCCGGCATCACGGTGAGCGAAAGCCCAGCGGGCCTTGGCGAAACTATGTTGAAAGCAATGGGTCGTTAACCATATTAGTTGAAGGCTCCATGCAACACACTTCAGGCACAACGGTAAGAGGGGGCGCATAAGGCCTCATTCGGCTGCGCCCAAAAAAATTAGATGGCAAGCGACGTAAGCGGCATGACCATCGATCGGCTGACGGCTGATCGCACCAGTTACCTGTATGGGCCTAACGGGGCCTATATTGCTGAACTGTACGATCAGTATTTGGCCGATCCCGGCAGTGTGGACGACAGCTGGGCGACGCTGTTCGCTGATCTGCGGGGCGATGCAGATGCAATCCTGGAAGAAGTCGATGGTCCTGGTTGGGGCATTGAGGCGAAGCAGGCTAGGGCAAACGTTAAAGCGAGTGGCAAGGGTGCAGCCAAAACCAACGGTGCTTTAGCACCCAGCGTTGACGCCGCGTCCGTCCGCGCCGCCACTTTGGATTCTATCCGTGCGTTGATGCTGATTCGTGCTTACCGAATTCGTGGGCATCTCTATGCAGAGCTGGACCCGCTTGGTCTGCACGAAATCGAGTACCACCCTGAGCTCGACTATAAGACCTACGGCTTTGATGAAGCTGATCTCGACCGTGATATTTTCATCGACAACGTATTGGGCATGGAATCGGCGACCCTTCGCACAATCATGGACGCCGTGCAGGCGACCTATTGCGATAAAATCGGCGTTGAGTTCATGCATATTCAGGATCCGGACCAGAAGTCCTGGATCCAGCGTCGCATTGAAGAACCGCGCAATCACACGGACTTCACGGATCGCGGCAAGGTCGCGATCCTGGAACGGATTACGGCCTCCGAAGCATTTGAACAGTTCCTCGACCGGCGCTTCGTCGGCGCTAAGCGTTTTGGTCTGGAAGGCGGCGAGGCATTGGTTCCGCTGCTTGAACAGATTATCAAGCGCGGCAGCCAATTGGGTCTCGAAGAACTCGTTATGGGCATGGCCCATCGTGGTCGCTTGAACCTTCTTGCGAACGTGTTCGATAAGCCGTTCCGGAACATCTTCTCTGAGTTCCAGGGCACGCCTGCTAACCCGGAAGATGTTCAGGGCTCTGGCGATGTGAAGTACCATCTCGGCACCTCATCGGACCGTGAGTTTGACGGCAAGACTGTGCATCTTTCGCTGACGCCAAACCCTTCGCACTTGGAAGTCGTTAATCCGGTCGTGATTGGGCGTGTCCGCGCGAAGCAGCGCCAACGCAAGGATAAAGAACGCAACCGCGTTATGGGTATTCTGCTCCATGGCGATGCGGCATTTATTGGCCAGGGCCTTGTTGCTGAAACCTTCGAGCTTTCCGAGCTGAAGGGCTACCAGACGGGCGGCACGATCCACGTCGTCATTAATAACCAGATTGGCTTCACAACGTCGCCGACTGATGCTCGTTCTGGCCCGTATTGTTCTGAAATGGCGAAAATCATTCAGGCACCGGTGTTTCACGTGAATGGCGATGACCCGGAAGCGGTTGTGCATGTGGCGCGGCTGGCGACTGAATTCCGCTATCACTTCAAGCAAGACATCGTCATCGACATGTATTGCTACCGGCGCCAGGGCCATAACGAAGGCGATGAGCCCGCGTTCACCCAACCACAGATGTATGCCGCCATCGCTAAGCACCCAACCACCCGGAAGGTCTATGCCGACCGTTTGGTGGCGGAAGGTACGATCACTGAAGCGCAAGCCGATAAGTTGGTCGATAACTTCAAGGCGCATCTGGAAGAAGATTTCAAAGCCGCCCAAAGCTATAAGCCGAACAAGGCTGATTGGCTGGAAGGCGCCTGGACCGGCATGGATATCGCCAAAGGCGATGACCGCCGGGGCGATACAGCGCTGACCATGAAAGAGCTTCTGGAGATTGGTAAGCGCATCACGACGGTGGACGGAGGCTTCAATCTGAACCGTAAGATAGCCCGCCAGTTCGATGCGAAATGGGAAGCGATCCAGGGCAAGGCCGGGATTGATTGGGCGACGGCTGAAGCTTTGGCCTTTGGCGGCTGCGCGATTGAAGGCACGCCAGTTCGGCTTTCTGGCCAGGATTGTGGTCGCGGCACATTCTCCCAACGTCATGCGACGCTGACGGACCAGGACACCGGCGAGAAGTTTACGCCGCTGCAACATATCCGCGAAGATCAGGCGAAGGTCGATATCCTGGATAGTCCGCTCGCCGAAATGTCGGTGCTCGGCTTCGAATATGGCTACACCACCGCAGAGCCGAAGGCGCTGGTGATGTGGGAAGCGCAGTTTGGTGATTTTGCCAACGGTGCTCAGGTCATCATCGATCAATTCATCACATCAGGTGAACTGAAATGGCTGCGCATGTCCGGCATTACGATGTTGCTGCCACATGGCTATGAGGGGCAGGGGCCAGAGCATTCCTCGGCTCGGCTCGAACGCTATCTGCAGATGTGCGCTGAGGACAACATGCAGGTCTGCGTGCCGACAACACCGGCCAACTACTTCCATATGCTGCGCCGTCAGGTTTGCCGGAACTTCCGTAAGCCGTTGATCGTCATGACGCCAAAATCGCTGTTGCGGCATAAGGCATGTGTTTCAAATATCAAGGAATTCGGTCCTGGCTCATCCTTCCATCGTGTCATTCATGATGAAGGCAAGCTGGCTGCGAACTCCAAGGTCAAACGCGTCGTCTTGTGCGCTGGTAAGGTCTACTACGATCTGGCTGCCGCCCGTGATGAGCGTGAGATCAAGGATGTTGCGATTCTTCGGGTTGAGCAGCTCTATCCGTTCCCGATTAAATCTATCGGTGCGGAGCTGAAGAAATACCCGAATGCTGAGATCGTTTGGTGTCAGGAAGAGCCTGAAAATATGGGCGCCTGGCGCTTTATTGACCGCAAGCTCGAAGCGGCGATGGCTGAAGTGCCGAAGCTGAAGGTCGCGCGCCCGCGTTATGTGGGTCGTGCGGAAGCGGCCTCTACAGCGACTGGCGTTATGAAGCGTCATATTGCAGAGCAGGCGAAACTGGTCGATGACGCGTTAACGCTCTAGGTTTGAAAAGAACTCTGGGCGTGCGCGCCCGTAGGTAGGAATGAATTATGGCTGTCGAAATCGTCGTGCCCGTACTGGGCGAATCTGTTACAGAGGCGACTATCGCCCGTTGGATCAAGCAATCTGGCGACGCCGTTAAGGCGGATGAGCCAATCGTCGAGCTTGAAACGGATAAAGTCACAGTAGAGGTCCCAGCACCCGCAAGCGGTGTACTGGGCGATCTCAAAGTGGCTGAGGGCGACAATGTAGAAGTTGGCGCATTGCTCGCCAGCATTGATGAAAGCGGCACACCAGCGCCAGCCAAGGCAGCGCCAAAGGCCGAAGCCCCGAAAGCAGAAGCCGCCAAAGTCCCTGCGCCAGCCGCTGCAGCGCCAAAACCAGCGCCTGCTGCGCCCGCAGCTGCACCCCAGCCTGCTATATCTATGTCTCCCGCAGCCCTTGCGGCCGGCGCACCGCCTATGCCGCCTTCTGTAAAGAAGCTTGTGGCTGAGAACGGTCTTGATCCCAATGCAATTCCTGCTTCTGGCCGTGGCGGTCGCCTGACCAAGGCTGACGTGCTCGACTTCCTCGCCAGCGGCGGCAAGGATGTGTTTGCTCTTGCTGAGCCTGAGGCTGATCGTTCTGAAGAGCGGGTGAAAATGTCCCGCCTGCGCCGTCGCATCGCTGAGCGTCTCAAAGAAGCCCAGAACACTGCGGCCATGCTTACCACCTTCAACGAGGTGGATATGACGGCGATCCTGGCCGCCCGCAAAGAATACAAGGACGACTTCGAGAAGCGTCATGATGTGCGCCTCGGCTTCATGTCTTTCTTCGTGAAGGCCGCTATTCAAGGTCTTCGGGACGTACCTGCCGTCAACGCACAGATTGATGGCGATGAGGTCGTCTACAAGAATTACTATGATGTCGGCGTTGCTGTCGGCACGGAAAATGGCCTCGTTGTGCCAATTATCCGCAATGCTGAAACGCTCAGCCTCGCCGGGATTGAAAAATCCATTGGCGGCTTTGCGAAGAAGGCACGGGACGGCAAACTCAGTATGGCTGATATGTCGGGCCTGTCTCTTATACACATCTGACGCTGCCGACGAATAGAGAGG
>OJHK01001123.1_pt1 | contig 13480 bp, 8 predicted proteins | sample 1595161 | NCBI WGS metagenome assembly OJHK01 (sample SAMN05416842, study PRJEB24817) | seawater metagenome | isolation source: Sea water | place: Canada:Atlantic | collected 2013-07 | reverse complement strand
ACGAGATGTAGAGAGGTCTCGTGGGCTCGGAGATGTGTATAAGAGACAGCTTATTCCCAGATAATGACCAATCATTAAAATTGCCGACAATATGAACAGTATCGGCGACGTTATAGTTAGCCGGCGGAGTGACAATGATCGATAACTTATCATTAGTTATTGCAGCGCTTGAGTATGCTGATGTGTGTACTAACACCAGCAGTAATATTATCGATAAGTTAACTTTCATTTATAAATTTCTCTCTGTTACACCGACTTTATCTTAATTAAATTTAACAAAAACGACACTAGATAATGGCGGTACAGTAAAGCCTTCTACCGTTACTTTACTTTGTTTAACTACCTCATCACTGCCCATTTTTTGAATTGGATGTAATTGATATCCTTGTGTGTTGGTTGTATCAGAAACAAACGACTGCGTTTTATCACTGGTATTGAAAATGATCAGTAAACTTTGATATTTACTGTCAACTGCTTGGCCTTGTGTATCATCAATTTTCATTACTAACAAACCTGTTTGTAGCTTTGTGCTTTTATCGGCATCCTGCTTTGATAGTGCAGTATTTAGAAAGCTCACTTTATCAATAATGCTCTGCTCAGTGGTTAACCTAAACAATGGACTACTCATGCGTATTGCTAACATATCGATAAAAGCGTTACTACTGCGTTGAATTTGCTCAGCGTTAACCTGATCGCGCCCTTGGTGCCCGACAAGCACTTCTTTTATTAACGGCCAGTTGGCCTGATCTTTTTCGGCCGGAGGTAACCCTACATTATAGAAGTTGTTTTGCTTGGAAAAATCAACACGATTAAACCAGTCGCCATAGTCATAACTATCACGAAGAAATGATTTAGATCGCATAAATTCTGAGCCCATGTGAATAAAAGGGATACCTTGAGCGAATAAGGCAAAAGACAAGCTTTGCACATGCATTCTGACTCTATCTTCGGTTGAAACATCGAACGCTAAGCGATATTGGCTGTTATCCCAAAGCGTTTGATTATCATGCTTAGAAACATAATTGATGGTGTCCGCTGGATCTAATGCATAGCCCGTAGGTTGGTCACCGTAAGGAATATCTTTACCTAAGATAGTTTCATCATTGACACTTTTTAGCGGGAAGTTAATTAGGTTCCCTGCTAGGCCAATGCGCAACTGATCCATACGTAAGGCATAGTCAGCTTGCATTTTTGCTTTATCTTGATTTTCTTCAGGGTGTTTATTATTGGCCTGCTTGTCATTAGGGAAGGTTAAAAGACCATTACCTACGCCTTGAGAATCTCGAGTATTATTACCACCACCACGAACTGCATCACGTAATCTATCTGAGAACGTCCCTATTTCGCTACCACCTAATTCTAACTGGCTGGCTTGTATAAATTGACTATTACTCGCTACTTCACCAAAGTTCCAACCTTCACCGTAAAAGTAAGTATCCTTATCGACTTGGCGCACTGCTTCTCTTGCCGCTAACATGACGTCTTTTGGTTGATGTCCCATTAAATCAAAGCGAAAACCGTCGATTTTATAATCACGAGCCCAAACCACTAACGAATCTGTCATTAGTTTTGCCATCATTACACGTTCTGTCGCGGTATTATCACAACAAGTCGATTGTTCAATGGCGCCGGTTATAGGGTCTAATCGGTGATAATAAGTAGGCACTATTTTATCTAATACTGAATTAGGCTCCAATCCAGCTTGGTGAGTATGGTTATAAACCACATCCATAATCACTCTAAAGCCCATACCATGTAGGCTTTGAACCATTTCTCTAAATTCTACTAAGCGTGAAACCCCCTTAGCATTAACGGCGTAACTTCCTTCAGGCACTGTGTAATGAAAAGGGTCATAACCCCAATTGTAGTTATCAACTTCACGTAACTCACTGACAAACTGCTGTACTTGCTCTCCTTCAACGGCATAGCTCTGTAATAATGACTTTATTGACTGTTTTTCATCGTAAGATTGCTGACATAGGCTGATATTTTTTGTAATGGCACAAACCTTAGCCAAGTTATCATCTATATCAAGGTGTTTACTGTCATCTTCATTGATCGTCGCGATATCAAAAGTAGGTAATAAATGAATGTTATTTAACCCTGCAACTTGCAAAGCTTTTAAATGTTGAATGCCATCAGAGTTTTCCTCGCTAAAAGCTTTATATTTACCTTTAAAGCCAGAATCACTAAGGCGTTGTTCATTTGCACTAAAGTCACGAATATGTGTTTCATAAAAAACATTATCTTCGATATTTTTCACGGTAGGTATTTGCTGAGTAAGCCAGTTTTTTGGTTGAGTAACCGCATCATTCAAATCAACAACCTGTGAGTACTTACTATTTACAGATAAGCTTAAAGAGTATGGGTCAGTGACAGATAGAGATTCAATTCTCTTTGATGCCGGATGATAAACATCAAGCTGATACTTATAATAAGCGTAACTTGCTTGGTTATCTGATATTACCTGCCAAATACCTGTATTGGTATCTTCTACCATATCAAGTTTGCCACTTGAGATAGCTTGTAAGTTGTCATCAAAAAGTTGTACAGAAACCGCTTGCGCTGTGGGTGCCCAGAGTTTAAAACTAACAGCAGTGTGGATACCCTCACCTTTTTGGTTGCTGACAATGCTTGCACCTAAATCAGTCACTTCATCTGCATCATTTTCGCCCTGAGTATAAAGTGCATCAATTATCGCCCCTGTTTGTACGTAAGCAATTTCTTTAGCTTGTTTACTTGTATTAAGAGCAGATTCAACGGTTGTATCAATGGTCGCATCGCTGGCAACCACCATGATTTGTTGTTTTAACCAACGCTTACTTTGATCTGGTGTTAATTGCACTTCAAATGCTTGAAAGTCAGCTAAATGCGGAAACTTTGTAGCTACTTTTTCAGGGAAGATAACTGGTAATAAATCAATAGCTTTAAAACCAACTGAGTTTTTTCTAAGTAATTGGTATTGATATTTATTAACTGATTTTGGCAGTACCAATATCTTGGTGGTTAACCAATGAGCTGAGGTATCACTAGGTACTTTATCTAGGTCGGTTGTTTTAAAGGTACTTGCCTTAATAGCATTGGTCTTGGCTACGATACCCACGTCTTGCTTATCTAGCTGAGGGGGTTGAGGCGATTCACTTGGTTCACCACAAGCACTAACTAACAAAGTGGTAGAAAGCGCAAGAAAAACTGCGCGGCTAGGGCTTGAAATAGAATGATGTATAGAAGACATTTTCATAATAAACGAGTCGTTAAAATTGTTATGGATATTAACTTACGCGTTCAGAGATCAGATAAACACTAGTTTTCCCCTGTTACATACGTATTCAATATCAAGACGATTTGGCTAACGAGGATTTACTGATGTATCTAGCCAAGTCTTCGATGACGACTCCCCTATTTCGTTAAGGTAACCTTTAACAAACTCGATAAATACCTGAGTGCGTTTAGGGAGATCTTTTCGCTTAGGATAAACAATAAATACCCCAGAATTGGGAAACTCATCAAGTTTTGCCACAACTTTCATCTTACCTGCAACAACTAGAGCCTTAGCGTTAAAATGAGGCATAAGACAAAGACCTAAACCTTCAGCACACATCTTCGCCATTGCTTCTCCATCATCAACAATGGTTACCATTTTAGGTTCAACATTAATATGACGACCTTGATAGTTGAAATTGATCGGCATTGTCTTACCCGTTTGCTTAAAACGAAATAACACCCAAGGAAAAACAACAAGTCCTTCATTGGTAACATCAATCTTTTGGGTTGTTACTAAATCACTGCTCGCACATATTACAAACGTCATTGGTGACAGTTTTTGTGCTACTAAACGGCTATCATTTAAGGTACCACTCCTGATGGAGACATCTACTGCATTACTGATCATATCGACATATTGATCATTAAAACTGACATCTAACTGGATGTCAGGATAAGCCTTTTTAAATTTACTCAGCATAGGCAACATATACACACGCCCATACGATACCGGTAAATTAATTTTAAGCGCACCACTGTAACTATTATTGGCTGATTTCAACTCGTGTTCACACGATTCGAGTTGTTGATAGAGCGAGCCCACAGTATCTGCGTACTTTTGCCCTGCAGAAGTTAAACTTAATTGCCGAGTAGAGCGATAAAGCAATTGTAAACCGAGCTGATATTCTAATCTTTTAATCGCTTTACTGACTGTTGATGGATCTGTTGCATGTTTTTTAGCTGTTGCTGAAAAGCTGCCTGTTTCGATAGTCGACATAAACAAAGCGATGGTTTTAAATTTGTCCATGGTGATCTTAATAACAAATCAATTAATGAATTATATTCACTAATATAATTCATTATCGGCACTTCTGATAATAATTGTTTGACGTAAACTAAATCTCATTGAAAAACTAACTTTCAAAACTTATTAATAATTCAATAAACTACCATTACAAAGTCAGCTTAAAACAGTTATCTGTAACTAAGTCATCTTTAATTACCTAAAACAAATTGCCAAGAGATCCTTTATGTTTATGCTCAAAAAACTACTAATGTCCATTACCCTCACATTACTTATCAGCGCAACTTCTATGGTACACGCGAGTAATCTATCGCAACAGTTATTAACTATGCCAATGACTCTGACCACAGGGGAAGAGGTTACCTTGGCACAATATCAAGGTAAAAAGCCGGTATATTTAAAGTTTTGGGCTACCTGGTGCAAACCATGTATCGAACAGATGCCCCATTTTGAACAAATTAGTCAGCAACATGGAAACGATTTAGCCGTAATCGCCATTAATTTAGGCATAAATGATAATTTAGCGGCAGTAAAAAAAGTACAAAAAGAATTTAATCTATCGATGCCGATGGCTATAGATAGCAAGGGCGATTTAGCGCAAGCGTTTAGATTGCTTGGCACCCCGTATCACCTATTGTTTGATAAACAAATGAACCTAGTGCACATCGGTCACAAAGCTGACTCGGTACTTGATAACAAAATTGCCCTTATCAGCGCCACCAAGGAATTAGACTTACTGGCGAACAATGCCATTACCGAAACTGAAGTACCTCTGGATTTGGATCTTGATGACACTAAAACACACGCTTTTTTATTCACGGCTACTTGGTGTGATTGGTACTTTCAAGACACTCGCCCCAACGCATCACAGCAATGCATCGCAGCGCAAAATTCAGTAAACAACTTAACTGAACAATTCAACGAGTTTGTATGGCAAGGCATTATTTCAAGACTTTGGACGGGTCCAACTGAATTAGCTAATTACACCAAAAAATACCAAGTTAGACATCCCATTGCAATTGACGTTAGCAATAGCATGTTTCATCAATATGGTATTAAAGAATTTCCGAGTTTAGTAGTGGTAAAAAATGGTGTCGTTATATTAAAGACCTCTGACTTTTCTAAACCCAAATCGTTAGCAAAACAATTATCCAAGCTTTAAACCGATTAAGTTACCGCAAAGATTAAATTGTACCTCCAATCAAATAGTAGGTTTGTTGAGTAGTATCAATCAGATTACTCAATGAGCCTGGATTAAGCTCTACCTATCCAATTTTCATAATAACTCTTAGGTTAACTTTACACTCCCTTGGATTATTACTGATACTATAGCGAGATACTCGCTACTCCAACATAATCTGTGCTCTTGAAAGCAATGACACTACTTCTCTGAATTGAACTTAATCTCTCCCTGCCGTCGTTTCTATCTTCCTTTTACAGGCAAACATAGTCGCTGAACGCTATCTAGCACGTAAAATATCCCCTTAACTGATGACTTGTTTATTTTTGAAACAATCGTTGCATACGTATTCAATGAGTTTGGAGGACTTAGCTACGCTCTGAATACGTATGCAACGACTATCCATCGGTAATTTGCCCCTTTATATTAAAGTTGTTCACAAATAATAACCAATCGATACATGTGACCACATAACTACATACGAAAAACACAAACATATAATTATTAGGTTAAACGGAAATTAGCTTATAAAATTAATCATGGATGGCTAGGGGAGAATATTCAATGCTACATTTTAAACCAAGCAAAATGACGTTAGCTTTACTTTCAAGTGGCTTAATGGCATTAAGCACTGCAAGTTTTGCTGCAGAAGAAATTAAAGCTGCAGAAAAAAACGCAGAAGAAGAAGTTGAAGTAATTCAAGTAACAGGTATTCGTGGTGCTTTACAAAGAGCACAAGCGATTAAAATGAGCTCAAATTCAATTGTTGAAGTTCTTTCTGCTGAAGATATAGGTAAATTACCCGATACCAGTGTTGCCGAATCATTAGCACGCCTTCCTGGTGTTACGGGTGAGCGTCGTAACGGCCGTACAAGTGGTCTATCAGTACGTGGCTTCAATGAAAACTATATTGGTACTTCATTAAACGGTCGTGAGTTACTTGGTATGGGTGATAACCGTGGCGTAGAGTTTGATTTATACCCAACTGAAATTGTATCTAACATCGTAGTATATAAAACACCTGAAGCCGGTCTTATCGCGCAAGGCATTGGTGGTACTATTGATTTACAAACTGTTAGCCCATTAAATTCAGATGCTTCGATGACACTTAATGCTGTTTACGAACAAAATGAAAAAGATTCAGCTAACCCAGATTATGATAACAATGGTCATCGTTTATCGTTCAACTATGTCGATCAATTTATGGACGATACCTTAGGCCTAGCTTTTGTTGTTTCTAATCAAGAAACACCTCGTCAAGAAGAGAACTTCCGTGGTTGGGGTTATGCTGATGTTGGTTATGCAAGTTGTGATGATAATGGTGAAAACTGTGTAAAAAAACAAGATTTAAATGGTAATGACATAGATCCGGCTACAAAAGTTTTAGGTGGCCATGATTCATTTGCCCGCTCTGCTTTGATGGAACGTAGTTCAGTCGCTGCAATTGTTGAATATCAACCTAATGACCAACTTAGCGTTAAATTCGATGCCTTATATATAGATTTTAATGAAAGTGATGTTCGTCGTGGCCTTGAAGAAGGTGGCCCGGTATGGGGTGGTGTCAACTACGATGTTGCATCAATTGAAAGTGGTTTAGTTACTTCGGGTCAGTGGGACGGTTTCCATTCAGTAGTTCGTAATGACGCCAGAACACAAGAATCTGAACTGACTACCTTTGGCTTAAATGTTGAATACGCCTTAAATGATAATTGGTCAACCGTATTAGATATATCAACAGGTGATGTTGATAAATCAATCATCGATTTAGAGAGCTATTCAGGTACTGGCCGTGCTGGTGTTGATGGACGTCCATCAGCTGCTCGTTCATGGGAAATGACGTCAACAGGCGTTATGTATAGCGCTCATCCAACGCTTCCAGGCGTTGACTATACTGATGAAAGCCTTATGCGTCTTGCAGGTCCTCAATCATGGGGTGCACCTGTTATTGGTAGTGATGCACAAGATGGTTTTGTTAACCGTCCTGTATTCGAAGAAGAATTAGACAGTGTTCGTTTTGAAGTTAACGGTGTAGTTGAATACAGTATTATTAGCGGTATCAGCATGGGCGTTAACTACTCTGAACGTAGTAAAAGCAAAATCAATGAAGGTGATTACCTAACATCTCCAGAATACCCGGGTGCAGGAGCTATTCCTGATGTTTTAGGTGTTGCAGGTTTAGACTTCATTGGTATTGATGGTGTCCTTGCCTACGACAGTTTAGGTTTATACAAAAGTGGTTATTACACAGCAACAGAAGCTTCTTTAGTGCAAACTGATCGCTTAGGTGATACTTATACCGTTGATGAAGAAACATTAACGTTATACGCAAAACTTGATTTTGAGGCTGATTTTGCTGGCATCTACATGACAGGTAACTTTGGTATTCAATACATTGACGTTGACCAATCTTCAACAGGTTTTTCAACGGTTGAAAATGCACAAGCTTATGTAGTATCTACACCTGTAAGTGGCGGTGCTTCATACTCAGATGTGTTACCGACATTAAACTTAAATTTTGAAATTGCTGAAAATCAATTTATTCGTACTGGTTTATCAAAAGTACAAAGTCGCCCACGTATGGATGATATGCGTCCTAATGCCCGTGCTACTTTTGCTTATAACGATAATCAAATTCAAAGTTCAAACCCACAAAATGGTCCATGGACAGGCAGTGCTGGTAACCCGATGTTAGAGCCTTTAACAGCAAACCAGTTTGATCTTTCTTACGAAAACTACTTTGCTGAAGATGGTTATTTTGCAGCAACCTTTTTCTATAAAGATTTAACTAACTGGCATAGAACTTCAGATGCACTAACTGATTTTTCTGATGTATATATCCCTGAGATACATAAAGACTCTAATGGTGATGCTCCTGCAACGTTGGATGGTTTTGTTAGTACCACCACAGATGGTTTTGAAGGTTTTGTTCGTGGTTACGAATTACAAGCCAGTGTCCCATTACGTGTAATGCATGACGCTTTAGATGGTTTTGGTTTAGTCATAAGTGGAACATTCCTAGATGGTAAACTTAGTGATGGTGGTAAAGTACCTGGACTTTCTGAAGAAAGTTATTCATTAACCGCTTACTATGAAAGAAATGGCTTCGAAGTTCGTATTGCCGGTACAAAACGTGATGAGTTCTTAACTGAAACACGCGGAGGCAGCCTTGCTTTGGAAGCAACTGATGATTTAGGTGCCGAAATTTGGGATGCACAAATCAGTTATGACTTCGATGAATCTGGCATTGAATCACTACAAGGGTTACGTGTTTCATTCCAAGCTCAGAACATTACCGACGAAAAGACTATTCAAGCTGAAGCAAATGATGGAAGACAAATAACCTCTTATCAATCATTTGGTGCTAACTACTCGTTAGGTCTTAACTACTCCTTCTAGTAAGGTTTTAGTTAACATAAAACCTGTCAGTGTACTGACAGGTTTTTTTTTAAGTGACTTTTGCACTATAAAGCGGTTAGGGTTTGTAGGTCTTACATTTTACCCTCCACTCTTGATTACTTTTAAGAGTCCAAGACGAATGAGTGTAGTGCAAAATTCATTTGATTTAATCACACGTTATTTATAAGAGAGACTCAAGCATGAATAGTCCAATTAAAAAGGTAGTGGTATTAGGTGGCGGTACTTCTGGGTGGATTTCAGCTGCATTATTGAAAAAAATACTCGGCACGGCTATTCAGCTTGAATTGGTCGAGTCTGATGCTATCGGCACTATTGGTGTTGGCGAAGCTACCATTCCACCAATCAAGCACTTAAACAATGTTTTAGGCATAAACGAAGCAGAGTTTTTACGTGAAACCAAAGCGACCATTAAACTTGGTATTAACTTTGAAAACTGGAAAAGCCAGGGACACAGCTATTTACATAGTTTTGGTGCAGCAGGAAAAAGCTTAGCCTTTTGTCATTTTCATCACCTATTAAAACGCGCCAATCAATTAGAAGATGATAGTAATTTATGGCAATACGATTTGAATTATTTGGCTGCTAAAGCAGGTAAGTTTGCCCAAATCAAAAGTAAAGACCCTATCATTGAATTACCTTACGCCTATCATTTTGACGCTGGTCTTTATGCAAAATTTTTACGAAAGTTTAGTGAAAAACTGGGCGTTATCAGAACAGAGGGTTTAGTCGAGCACGTTGAACAGTGCCCTAACTCTGGACATATAACGTCTCTTAAGTTGAAAAATGGACAAACCGTTACCGGTGATCTATTTATCGACTGTTCAGGTTTTAAAGGATTACTTATTCAAGAGAAGCTTCGCACTGGTTATGAAGATTGGAGTCATTTACTACAATGTGACCGTGCGATTGCAGTACCTTCAGAGCGATTAGAAAAAACCTTACCTTATACACGTTCTATAGCTCATGCCGCAGGCTGGCAGTGGCGTATTCCATTGCAGCATCGTAATGGTAATGGCTTAGTTTACAGCAGTAGCCATTGTAGTGAACAACAAGCTATGGATACCATAATGGGAAACTTAGACAGTAAAGCCATTGCTGATCCTAAAGTTATTAAGTTTCAAACTGGTCGACGTTACCAACAGTGGAACAAAAATGTTATCGCTATTGGACTATCCAGTGGTTTTTTAGAACCGCTCGAGTCCACCAGCATTCACCTTGTGCAATCTGCGGTTGTCCGCTTAGCACATCTTTTTCCTCATCAGGGTATTGATAGCAGCTTAGTTAATGAGTTCAACAAGCAATCTGCTACTGAATTTGAACAAATCAGAGACTTTTTAGTACTGCATTATCATGCGACAGAACGAACAGACAGTGACTTTTGGCAAGATATGCGTCAAATGAAAATACCGGACAGTCTCGCCCATAAAATAGAAATATTTAAACAAAGCGGACGACTATTTAGAGAACAAAATGATTTGTTCACCGATAGTTCATGGCTGCAAGTCATGTTGGGACAAGGCATCGTACCGCAGGATTATCATCCAATCGCCAATATGATGTCTGATGAAAAGCTCGCCGAGATGCTGAGAAAAGTGAAAGAAATAAAGCAAGCACCTATCGATAAACTGCCCAGTCATGATGAGTTTTTGAGAGTGTTTTGTCGCCAATAAATATAAATGAAAGTAATATAGCAAGCAGGAAAAATGACCAATGTGATATCAGCTAAACACGAAGTCAATTATTAATGTAAAAAAATTAATATTCATAATGTTAATAGCTTAACCGATGACAGTTTAGATCAGGATCAGCGACATGGCATAACACCAATCGCTTGGTGCCCATTAGGCGGACTCGCCTACCCAGCTTGGGGAAATGCTTTTTTACAGTTGATGAGCAACGTATTGAAATTGAATTAGCACGCCAAGCTGGGCAATATAACTGCTCACCTTTCCAGCTTATATTAGCTTGGTTGTTAAAACATCCGGCCAACATAAGTCCTATCATTGGTTCAACTATACCAATTCGAATTGTTGCTGCAAAACAAGCCTTAGCGATTGATTATGATCATGCTGATTGGTATCGCTTACTTGAAGCTAGAAATTATTTCCCACAGCTTTAAACGAGAGTAGCTTATAGGTAACTCACCAGATACTTATTGTTATGAGCGTAACTTATTTTACGCTCTTATCCCATTAACATAGATACATTTAGGCAAGCTATACTGATCATCTACTGGCTTTAATTCAATTATCTCTATCTTACCAACAACATCTGATTCTATATTTTTGTGTATTTCATAATAGAAACGCCATGCTTTGTTTAACGAGATCAATTCAATATATGGGTAACTTGTAATCTGCCAATTACCTATTAGTTGATCATTTTCATTGTAAGCATCATTTGCATATAAGAATTGGTAAGTTGCATCACTATTTAACCTAAGTTTTATCGTACTTTTACATTTTTTACTTTCATATTCGTTGGCAAGGTCTTGCACCGTGACTTGATCATTTTTCACCACCCCATCAGGTAGTAAAAGCAAACCAACGCTATTTTTTGTGTAATAGTGATTACCAGAAAAAATAGGCTTTACGCTAGAAATGCCCCACCCCGATTGTTCAAGTGAATCGATCAAAACATTTATACTGTTCTCTCCTTCTACAAAGGGTGAATAGAGTAATGTCGACTGTTCAATATCGTCAGGAAAAACAAGCGTGTTAGCGACTACATCAAATCCCAACGCCTCTAAGTTTTTAGTAACCCCTTGAGTTTCTTCTGCTGATAAATAACGCGTATATAGATGAACTTTTGTTGAGGAACATGCCGCAGTAAAAAAGCATATTAGTACAACATATATAATCTTCATTCTTTACAATCCTTGATGTCTAAAGAGTAACAGCAGATAAAATAACAATTGACACCAGTGATTACAAGTGTAATCTATAGCTATTGATTACATTTGTAATAGTTAATTATTCTGGAAGTAAGATGACTGAAATAAGTAATGCTGAATTTGAGGTATTAGAAGCCCTCTGGCAAAACTATCCTGCTAGTGCAAACGAGATAATTGCCAAACTGAACGAAAACGGCGATACCAATACTTATGGTACTGATGAGGTAAACCAAGGAAAGCAGTGGCACGATAAAACAGTAAAAACATTGCTCAATCGCCTCGTGAAAAAAAAAGCGGTAGGTTTTGAAAAACAGCAACGTCATTATTTATATTCACCTTTATTAGAGCGTGAAGCCTACACATTAAAAGAGAGTAAAAGTTTAATCGAACGTATGTTTAGTGGAAAAATAGCGCCCTTAGTCGCAGGGTTTGCTAAACAAAATGATTTAAATAAAGATGACATCAGCGCGCTAAAATCATTGATTTCTGACTGGGAGAAAAATAATGATTAGCGCTTTAGCGAATTCATTACTACCGCTAACGATTTTATTATCACTGATGTTACTTATCCGTCAACCGTTAAGAAAGAGCATGGATGCCAATACTGTTTATAACTTGTGGCTGGTTATTCCGTTAAGTTTAGTGCTTTATTTCTTCCCTTTACCTTGGCAGAATTTAAGCTGGCTAAGCATCAATGAGCTCGGTAGTATTGAATCACAAAATGGTTTGATACAGCGTTACCTAGTTTCGCCAAGCCAGAGTATTACCCATCAATTATCAACGGATAACCTACTTGGCTTATGGCTTAGTAGTACTTGGGTTTTAGGTTTTACTCTGCTTGTTAGTTACTGGGGTTTAACACAACATAACTATCGCAAGGCGTTAAAACTCGAATTATTGCCTGCTAGCAAACATCAACAACAAATCTTTGACAGTAATGCAAAGGCATTAATGCTTGCACAAAGTAGTCATATTCATAGCCCAATACTTATCGGGTTATTCAATCAAATTTTAGTTATTCCTGAGGATTTTGAGATACTTTACACGCCTGAGCAGCAACAGCTGATCATCAGTCATGAAGTATGTCATTTTTCTCAGCACCATATGTGGGCGAACCAACTAGCGCTTTTGCTCTTAGCACTATTTTGGTTCAATCCGCTAGCTTGGCGTGCTTATGCAGCATTTCGTCAAGATCAAGAGCATTCCTGTGACCAAGTTGTTTTAGCGCAAAAGCATACTCAGTCCAGGATCCAATACTGTAAAGCACTGGTATTAGCTGCGGAAACATCACCACCCAATGCTTTTACTTTACTTAGTTTCAAGCAAAACGGAGAACAACATTTTATGTTTACGCGAATTGAACAAATAAAGCAGATGTCAAAAGCCTTCTCAGCAAAGAGCACCATCTCTAAAGTGGCAAAATTAAGCTTGGTTACCCTAGTATCAAGTTCATTACTGGCTGGCGTTAGTTATGCAGGTCATCAGTTACATCAAGATGAAAGCAGTAAGACTGGCCTTAAAAAAATTGTCAACAGTGTATCTCCTACCATGAGAATAGAGCCGAAATACCCTATTGAAGCAGCAAAAGCAGGAACAGAAGGCTCAGTAGTCTTAAAGTTTGATGTAGAAGCCGATGGCTCAGTAAGTCATGTAGCTGTCTCTTATACACATCTCCGAGCCCACGAGACCTCTCTACATCTCG
>OJHK01001121.1_pt1 | contig 13509 bp, 8 predicted proteins | sample 1595161 | NCBI WGS metagenome assembly OJHK01 (sample SAMN05416842, study PRJEB24817) | seawater metagenome | isolation source: Sea water | place: Canada:Atlantic | collected 2013-07 | reverse complement strand
TTTCCAGATAACAATAAACATGCAACCCCTGCGGATTGGATTGCGTTAGCTGAAAATTTATATCAAGCATCCATTGATGACTCGATTGACGGTAGTAAGATCCCAACTATGTGGGGGACTGATGCAGTACATGGCCATAACAATGTTATTGGTGCTACTTTATTTCCACATAATATAGGCTTAGGAGCAGCGAATAATCCTGAACTTATTGAAAATATTGCTAGCATTACCGCAAAAGAAGTTATGGTGACAGGGATTGATTGGGTTTTTGCTCCAACGGTTGCCGTTGTTCGTGATGATCGTTGGGGTCGTACTTATGAAGGTTATTCTGAAGACCCTGAAATAGTTAAAAGTTATGCTAGTGCTATTGTTAAAGGGCTTCAAGGGACTGTGGATGAAGACTTTTTGGGTGAACAACGAGTCATCAGTACCGTTAAACATTTTATTGGCGACGGTGGCACAGAAAATGGCGATGACCAAGGTGATAATTTAGCAAGTGAAGAAGAGTTATTTAAATTGCATGCCCAAGGTTATGTTGGCGGCTTAACGGCGGGTGCGCAATCAGTTATGGCATCATTTAATAGCTGGCACGGTGTTAAAAGTCATGGCAATAAATATCTTATGACTGATGTATTAAAAGATCGTATGGGATTTGATGGCTTTGTGGTTGGCGATTGGAATGGTCATGGGCAAGTTAAAGGGTGTAGCAATGAGAGTTGCCCACAAGCGGTTAATGCCGGTTTGGATATTTTTATGGTGCCAACAAGTGCATGGAAACCATTGTATGAAAACACCATCACGCAAGTTAACAATGGTGAAATTAATCTCACGAGAATTGATGATGCCGTCAGTCGAATTTTACGGGTGAAAATTCGTGCCGGTTTATTTAGTAAACCGAGTCCTGAAAATCGCCCATTATCGGGTGAAACTGAATTAATTGGCTCAGCCGCACACCGTAAAGTTGCTCGCCAAGCAGTAAGAGAGTCTTTAGTTTTATTGAAAAATAAAGGTAATTTATTGCCACTAAAGCCGAGTCAAAATATCTTAGTTACCGGTGATGGAGCAGATAATATCGGTAAGCAATCAGGTGGCTGGAGCATTACTTGGCAAGGTACCGGTAATACTAATACTGATTTCCCAGGCGGCAGCTCCATCTACTCAGGCATTAAACAAGCAGTGAACGCCGCGGGCGGTAAAGTACAACTAAATGTCGCAGGTGAATTTAATAAGAAACCTGATGTTGCCATTGTTGTCTTTGGTGAGGAGCCTTACGCAGAAGGTAATGGTGATTTAGACAATCTTGAGTATCAACGTGGCAATAAAACTGATCTAGCGCTATTAAATAAGTTAAAAGCACAAAGTATTCCAGTCGTTGCTGTGTTCATTAGTGGACGTCCTATGTGGGTAAATGCTGAACTTAATGCATCCGATGCTTTTGTTGCTGCGTGGTTGCCAGGTTCAGAAGGCAATGGAGTCGCTGATGTTTTATTCAGCCAAACCGATGGTAGTGTGAATCATGACTTCAAAGGAAAACTTTCTTATTCATGGCCTGCGCATTCAGATCAAACGACAGTTAATCGATTTGATCAAAACTACGCACCGTTATTACCTTATGGTTTTGGTTTATCTTATGGTGAAGCTAATTTGTTAGCTGACGATTTGTCGGAAATTCCAGCGACAAAGTCAAACAATGAATTAACGGTGAAAGCCTTGTTTGATAGAAGTGTTAAAGCACCTTTCCATTTGTTTTTATCTAATGAAAAAGGTAGTACGGAATTAACGTCTAGTGTTTTGGTTTTAGATGCTATTTCGGTGAAAACAACTGACCGTAACGTTCAAGAAGACTCACTTATTGTGAATTGGAAAGATGCAGCTAAAGGAAGTATTCATTTAACTTCAGCATTTCCATCGGACTTACGTTCCTTTAACGAAGCTAATGGTGTGCTAAGTTTTGATGTAAATATTAACCAATACCCGAGTAAAACTGCGGTGGTTGAAATGAACTGCGAGCAAGAATGTCAAGGTGTTGTGGATATCACTCAAGTAATAAATACACTGACATTAAGTGAATGGCACACAATTAATGTTCCATTGTCTTGTTTTAAAGCATCAGGAACAGATATGGCTAAAATATTTACGCCATTCAAATTAACAAGTACAGGAAGCTTTAGCTTAACGCTTGGTAATATTTATATAAAACCTGGGAGTAAAGCTGACTTAGCCAATGTAGTTTCATGCTCAGATTAATAGTTTAACGGGTACTTTGACTGTAATTTCATTTGATATAAAAATTACAGTCTTTGTTCGCTTGATGACTTTACGAGATGAAAGGCAATTGAAAAGTATATTTTTAAATCACCTGGTGTCTCTTAGAACTGTAATAGTTTAATAAAATAACCAACATAATAATTAACATAAGGTCGAATTATGAAAGAGTTGTCAAAAGTGATAATTATAACTTGTGTTGCCATCGGCTTAACCGCTTGTGGTGGAGGTAGTTCTGAATCAACAGCAGCTGAAGAATCAACAACAGCTGAAGAATCAACAACTCCAGGTAACTCAACAGCACCTGATAGCATAACTGACGTTAATACTGAAAGCCCCCAAGATCCTACCGAAATGGTATTAATCAGTGATCAATGGCAACTGGTTTGGCAAGATGAGTTTGATAACGAAACCATTGATTTGACTAAATGGACGTTTGAAGTGAACTGTTTTGGCGGCGGCAATGATGAGCAACAGTGCTATACCGACCGTGCTGAAAATGCTTTTATTGAAGAAGGCGTTTTGAAAATAGTCGCTTTGAAGGAAAACTTTACCGGTCCAGCAGCTCAGGATGATGATGCAAATTATAATCCAAATAATACCCGTACTTTACCTTATACCTCCGCTAGATTACGTAGTAAAAATAAAGGTGATTGGACATTTGGTCGCTTTGAAATCCGTGCGAAATTACCCCAAGGTCAAGGGACTTGGCCTGCTATTTGGATGTTACCTACTGAGTGGGCATATGGTGGTTGGGCTGGCTCTGGTGAAATCGATATTATGGAAGCGGTTAACTTAAAAGCTAAATCTGATGAAAGTGGTGCTAGAGCAGAGCAAGAAGAATCAAGAATTCATGGCACATTGCATTATGGCCGAGCATGGCCTGAAAATGTTTACTCAGGAAAAACGTTTCATTTACCTGATGGCTTAAACCCAGCAGATGATTATCATGAATATGCTGTGGAGTGGCAAGAGGGGGAAATTCGTTGGTATGTTGACGATATTCATTTTGCCACACAACGTGAAACTGGATGGTACTCACAATATATGAATAGTGATGGGATTTTAATTGATGGTGAAAATAGTGCCCCATTTGATCAAGGTTTTCATTTGTTGTTAAATTTTGCTGTAGGTGGTGCTTGGGCTGCTACTGTGAATGAGAAAGGCATAGATGAAAGCGTTTTTCCTCAATCATTAGATATTGATTATGTCAGAGTTTATGAGTGTTCTGTTTCTCCTAAGACGGGAGCAGGTTGTGAGGCTATTAGTGAAGGAGCTATGTTAGTAGAAGGCCACAAAGCCCAAGCACTTCACGATTAAACATAGCTCTTATTGAGAAAAATTACTGGGGATTTTTTAATGATAAGATGATTTTTCTTTCTATATCCATTAATAAATCAAGAATATCGGCAACACCAATAAAGCGCCCAAAACAAGGTTGACCAAATAGAGGGTTGTTTTCACCTTTTTGTCTGTTATCAATGATTGCACCCCGCCATCTTGCCGGGTGTGCTGGCTCTTTATGATTGAATTGAAACCTATTTAAGTGGGAAGATGCATTTCGAATATGCCTAAAAAATTCAAAAATCTCAGAGCCATCGTTAAAGTTTTTAACAGATTCATAAGCGGTATTGGCTAACATCATACAGCAGGATGCAATATGTCTACTTTTGTTTAAATCCCCTTTATTGGCCTGTTGCCTTAACCTAAATGGCACCATATGTTTACTCTCTGCGAAAGCGCCAGGAAAGCTTAATACTTGGTTAGCAGAGTGGTAAATATTCAAGTCTTCCTCGAATATGACCGGACAGCCACAAAGTGAAATTGAGAAGCTAGTAACAAGGTCATAAAAAAAAAGGTCTTTGTTAAACTCATAGGTTTCTATTTCTACTTTCACTGTTTACGTCCTTAATGAATAGTGGCAATAACAGCCTATAAGGAAGTATCAATTATCTTGAGTTATATGCAAGCTAATATTTCTAAAAGTATCAACCCAGTAAATGCCTTTGTTTATTGCTAAGTAGTCTAAGAGTTGTTGATGAACTTCAGTTGAAATCGCGAGATGATCTGCGCCAATTCCGTGAAAAGTAAAGCTAGCAATACTATTGTTTTTTGCGGCCTGTTTTACCAGCGCTATTAGCGCCTGACCAGTAACTCTTGAAGGCGCAATGACGGGAGCATTCATAGGGTTAAAATATTTCATAGAGGCGGGTATAACGCCTATATGACTTTTAATGCCAACAAAGTAAGGTGCGATTTCAGGCAGTAAGTCTCTGCCTTCAACAATGTTATCGGTGCAGGGTAAAGTAAAGGTCCTGATTTTTTGACCGTCAATTGCAGTTAATAACTGATTAGCCTCGATAATTTCTTTTGTTATCTGCGCCATAGTTTTGTTATCAAGGTTGTTATTTTTATCTACCCATTGCCGATTAGGTAAAGAAGCTCGACAGGCATGATTAATCGTATGATTGCCTAGCTCGTGACCTTGTTTGGCAATGGCACGCCAGTCCTCCCATCTTTCATTGACTGATTTTGCGCTCAAGGTCAGATAAAAAGAGCCTTTAAATCCATAGTGGTTAAGCGCAGGGATAGCGTTGTCTAATTGACTTGCTAAAGCGTCATCGTAAGATAAGCTAACCGCCGCTTTAGCACCATTGGGCCAATTAAATTTGTAATCAGAATTGTCAGTACTTTTAAGGTCAGCCATGGCATTAGCCGCGATAAAAAAAGTCACAAAGGTATAAGCAAGAAAGAATAAATTAAATGCTTTGAGTAATTTTACCACACATCAAATTCCTCTAACCGTCGCTCTGATAAAAAGCGTTAAGAATAACAAATTTGTGCACAACACTAGGTATGACAAAACTGTTCAATGAAAGAGGCGTGATTAGGCAACTGATTAACTGTGCCATCGACATTCGCTTTGATATGTTCAAGAAAGCGTTTTAGCTCATCATCTGACATGTTATCAACGATTGGGTGGTAGTTTTTAGGTAATAAACCCTGACCTATCATTACCTGCATCCATGAATCATCAAAGAGTTCGTTATTTTCTCGGAAAAATCGACCTGTTTCCTTAAACAACTTAATTTTAGTGGCTAAGGTGTCAGGTATTGGCATATTACTGCAATGTCGCCAAAAGTTACTGTCTTGTCGATTAGTTACGCTGTAATGCAATATTATAAAGTCTCTAATGCTGGCGGTATCAAATTTAGTTTGTTTATTGAATTCATCAATATCACTTTGCTGAATCCCAGTGTGCGGGAACATTCTCATTAAGCGGACTACTGCTTGTTGAATTAGGTGAATACTGGTTGATTCTAACGGTTCTAAAAAGCCGCTTGATAAGCCAACTGCCACACAGTTTTTATTCCAGTGTTGTCGACGAGTGCCTGTTCTAAATTTTATCACTCGCGGCTCTGTGATTACTTCACCAACAAGGTTATTCATTAAGGTACTCTTTGCTTCATCATCAGTGACAAATTTACTACTAAAGACAATGCCATTACCAACACGATGTTGTAGTGGAATTCTCCATTGCCAGCCAAAATCATGAGCAATAGAGCGAGTATAGGGAATAGGGTTAGCAACAGATTTTGTTTGTACCGCAATGGCTGAATCACAAGGTAACCAATGTGACCAATCCTCAAATCCAGTGTGTAGGGCTTGTTCAATTAATAAAGCGCGCTGTCCAGTACAGTCAAGAAACAAATCACCTTCAATGACTTTACCCGATGCTAAGGTAAGTGAGTCAATATAGCCTGACTCAGGGTTTAGGTTAACCTTATCTATTTTTCCTTCGACACGTTTAGTGCCATGTTGTTCACTAATCTTTCTGAGGAATTGACCATATAATGTCGCATCAATATGATAGGCGTAATTAAGACCATTATTCGGTAGTTGGGCAAACTTCTCTGCACTTGCAGCCGCTTTTTCAAGACAATAGTCACCATATTCACCAGCAATACCTTTTTGTTGCCCTTTAAGCCAAAAGTGTTGAAAACCTGCCGCCCAACAATCTTTACCTGTGGTGCCGAAAGCATGAATATAATCTTCATTTTTATCACGCCAGTTTTCAAAACTAATCCCGAGTTTAAAGGTGCCGTGAGTCGCTTTAAGAAAGTCGGCTTCGTTAATATTAAGTAGCTGATGAAAGTACTGTAAAGTAGGGATTGTTGCTTCACCAACGCCTACGGTGGCTATTTCATCAGACTCGACTAAAGTAATATCTAAATTCTTGCCTAGCAACTTTGATAGTGCGGCCGCAGCCATCCAGCCTGCAGTTCCACCACCAGCAATTACCACTTTGTTTATTTTATTTGTATTCATAGCGTATGACCTTTTCAATAAGATGCTTCTCTAAAAGATTGAGCTAAAACTTATTCTATTTGTTTAGCTTGTTCAGCAACATAGATCTAATTTGTCTAGATGACTTATCATCCATTGGATTTAACACACCAAGTTGTTCATTAGGAATATGAGACAATGCAGTTGAGTCGTTGTTAAATATGTAATATTTAAACATTTCAAACCATGCCTCTTTTTGCTCATGGGGGAGGTTTTTTATATTTAACAGTGCATGCATCATTGCATCTATTGGTGCTCCCATGTGTGAGCTAGTTGTTTGCCACCAGTAATTAACCAAAATATTAAATGAACTTAGGCTTTCTACATGATGCCACCACATACTGGGTAAAAATAAAGCGTCACCGGCATCAAGTTCTGCAACCTGAGCTTGTTGCAGAGCCTTTTCAAACTTAGGAAACTTAACCCAATCTGGCTGATGAAAATCAACCAAACTGACCGCTTGTCCTGCAGGGGTATTATCCAGTGGTCCTATATATAAATTCTCTAGTTGCTCCGGTGGAAATAAAGTAAAACGTCTTTTACCCGTAATGCAACAGGCTATATTATTAGGCACATCATGGTGAGCGGCGATACGACTCTGGTTACTGAGCCAAATACTCATCAGTGGTTTAAATTTACTTAAAGCGCTTAGATCATTTTCACTGCGAAAGCCGGGCAATAATTGATCTACATGGGCAGAGCCAACATAAATGCCGGGCACTCTTTTCTCGTCAATTTGCTCAGAGAGCTGCTCTAACAGTTTGTCGAGGAGAGTATCCAGTTGACTATATTGTTTACAAAAATTTAGTTGTGATAAGTCGTGTTGATAAAAGTAGCGACCATTGATCTCAGGCTTAGCAGTAAAAGCGCCTATGGGCAGGCCTTGATAAAATTTTTTTAGATAATCAACACTACTGTTGGCTGAGGTTTCCGACAACTTTACCAATGGCCAACTACTGACTAAATTTTTAAGTATCAAGGGCTCATGAGAACATAATATCTCGGGTGGGATATTATCTGGCGTGCAACCATGGATCTCTCTGACCTGAGCGCAGTTGTTGATTATTTTTCTAAATATCTTGGAGATAACAAATACCTGCTAAATTAATAGATTGGATTGAAGATCAGATGTTATAATCCAAGCCATGTATGACTTACTCTTTTCTTCACTGATGGTACAGTTACTTATCTTTTAACTGGATCAATGCATTAAGGTTAGCATGTGAAGCAATAACCATATAGATCAACATTAACAATCCAGACTTGTTTAATTGCTCTAGAACTTCACCAGATAACTCCCTAAGCTTATCCTCATTAATGGTATAAAAACCAGATAAGCGATTATTAGTGCCATTTTTTAATTGAATATCTAAATTAAAGGCCTCAAATAAGTCATGCTCTTTTAAGGTATCAAAAAATAACTGCGTTGAAATCTTACTGTCATGGATAGCCTTAAGAATTGAGCTTATTTTACTAATGTATTCACTGTTACCACCGTTAGGTAAAAATATGTCTGTACCATGTTCTTTACTCACTCTTGGACTGTCCAAGTCCAGATGAATTACTTGATTATTGACTGTTTCACCTTGTTCTATTTGGCTTTGTTGACCAATTAAAAAGGGTTCTCTTTGAACCATAAGCGGAACATAACTGGCCTGCCACTTTTCATTTTGTATAAATAAATTCTCATTTTCGTCAAAGCCAAATAACGCTAATGCGGTATAGTTATTGGCACTATTATCTTTATGAAAAAAAATAGGGTAATCGGCTTGGAGTTCTTTGAACTCGAATGGATAGACCACACTATACATAGTGTTATTGCCATATTGGTCAGATTTATCTGTGATGATTTTTAAATCGTGATGATCAATATTATTTAATAAAACGTGATTAGCCATGTGGACTCCAGTTTGTTAGATGCTGCGGACGTTATTGTTGTTGCCACGAGCAAGTATATGGTTAATTAATTGGCGATTTTTCGGTAAACCAGCTAAGTACTTTTCGCAAAGTTGTCTATTTTCAACGGCATATTTTTCAGCAAGCGCTGTATTATCATAATGGGTGCTCGTGCTTCTTTTCTCAGTTAAAAAGCCCATGCCATACAAAATATACTGATAACTCGCTGCCGGGAATATTTCTTCTATTTCGCTAAAGTCATTATAAGATGGCGCTTGAAAACGCCACAATTTGATAAGTTCTTGCAAGCGTTGAGGCACAGACTCTGCTGATTGATTATCTCGCCAATATTGGCTGTCAGTTCGTTTACTTAATAAGTAATGCAGTTTTAAAAACTCGATAATACGTTGCCAACGATAGTGAAAACGTTGGTTAAATCGTTTTGCCGTGATGTCAATTATGCTCATATTGGCTGGTAATTCTTTGGCGATCATGTTGGCAGACAGTTCAACGAGTGCCAGTGCCGAGGCTTCCAAAGGCTCTAAAAAACCTGCTGCCATGCCAACAGCAACACAGTTTTTATGCCAAAATTTTTCTCTGTGCCCAGGCGTAAAGGAAATTTTTCGTATAACGGTTTCGTTAATGATTTGCTCGGGCAAATCCTGCTTCAAGTAATCGCGTAACGTTGTTTCAGCTTCACTGTCAGTTAAGTAATCGCTTGCATAGACATAACCAATACCTCTTCTGGTGGGTAAACCTATATCCCATATCCAACCCGCTTTTTGTGCGGTTGATATGGTATGAGAGGCAATAGGTGCGTCAGGTGAACTATAAGGGACCTGTACAGCGAGTGCCGTATCATTAAAAAGAATATTCTTTTTGCTGATGAAGGGAACTTGATAATGCTGCCCCAATAAAATGGATTTACTACCTGAACAATCGACAAATAATTGTGCTGAAATATCGCCATTTCTTTTTGTTGTAACCGAGGTTATATTTTCCTCAATCTCACCGTTAACTTTGATGACATCGTCACTGATGTGTTGGACGCCTAACTTTTCTATGCAGTGTTGCTGTAATAGTGCAGAAAACTTTCCGGCATTTAAATGATAACCATAATTAGCGACTCCAGCATATTCAGGCGTTTGTTGTTGTTTTGGTGCACAACCGTGATCACACAAATAAGGTTGAAAGCTAATGGCGTGAGCGAAAGGAATATGGTTATTTAATTGTTGCCAATTGGCCGAAATATTTGTTTGGCCAAAGCCATGAGGAGCAATAAAAGGGTGATAATAACTATCGTTTATTTGACCAGTATTCCAGCCAATGAATTGAGAGCCTTGCTTAAAAGATGCATCAGTACAACGGAAAAAATCATCCTCAGAGATACCTATTTTTTCTAAGGTATTTCTCATTGTTGGCCAAGTTCCTTCGCCAACACCAATAGGTTTAATATCGGGTGATTCAATTAAGGTAATGCTTACACCATCGGGGAGATGGCTGTTGTGTTGTGCTGAAACAATACCAGCAGTTAACCAACCGGCTGTACCACCGCCAACGATAACTATATTTTTTAAGGCTTCATTCATAACAAGAATCACAGTAATGGTTAATGGTTATTGGTTGTTAGTGCAAAGTTTTTCTACTATTGGCTAATATCCTTTTCAGGTCAACAATTTCTGATTTAAGTAATCAGCCGCTGCAAAGAACGGCTGACTATTTAAGTTTAGCGTTATGCTCGTGAGCAAATATTGCTTAGAACTTGTAACGCATTCCTATGTTATAACGAGGACCTGTTTGTTGAATATTTAAAGTCATCAATTCATGACGACCAAACATTCTCGTGGTCTCATCTGTTATGTTTATGCCTTCAGCAAATACAGTGAGGTTTTCGTTAAACTCATAACTTAGGTTAACATCCCATTGACCATATTCTTCGGTATAAACCGGGTTAGGACCAACACCATCTACAGTCGCGTTTAAGAAGGTATCACGCCAGTTATAAGCAACACGAACTTGAATGCCATCTTTATCATAGAAACCAACAAAGTTAGCAGAATCACTTAAGCCAAGTAGTGGTGATTGACCTTCTCCGCTAATATCGCCGTTGTCATATTCAAGATCGCTATCAACGTAAGTGTAGTTAACGATAGTACCAAAACCAGATTCACCGAATAAATGCTGTACGGCAAATTCAAAGCCTGTTACTTCATTTTTATCTTGGTTAACTGGCTGTGAAAATCTTACGTCAACAATATCGTTCTCTGTTGGATGACCCCAGATTTTTGCACCTTCACCTGTGCCTGCATTAGGTGGCGTGATGTAATCATCATTTGGGTTTTGATTTTGGATTTCACCACGAATAGCTGCACTGTTATTAGCATCGGCTGCAGGTAAGGCGGCAACAGCATCATTAAAACGTTGACCTTGTACTGGACTTGTCACATCAAACGGTGAAGAGTTAGTGAAGGTTGTAGCAATAAAGTTGTCAACATCTTTTCTGAAGTAGCCAATGGAAGCGTAACTCGCATCACCATAATAATATTCAAATGAAATATCATAATTGGTTGACTCAATCGGCATTAATCCTGGGTTACCTTGACTACCCGTCGCTTCTTCAATGTTCACGCCATCTAATCGACCGCCTGCGGTTAAGTTTCCATATCCTGGACGTGTTAATGTTTGACTGAATGAGGCGCGAATAATTAAATCTTCAATAATTTCGTAATCAGCGTCTATGCTTGGCAAGAAGTAATCGTAATCACCTGTACCCTCATAGAAAACGGCATCACCACGCTGAATATCAAATTCATTATCAGAAATCCAACCAATAGCTTCAATATCAGGTAGCAATGTGGTGGCTGTTACATCAGTTTTTTCATAACGCACACCAACCGTTACATTTAACGGCATTTCTGCAACTTCAAATGTTAAATTAGCTTGCACAAAAGCGCTGGTAGTTTCTTCTACGGTGCGTCTGTCGGTAGTATAAGTACTAGGAGCACACACTGATGTACCACAAGGCCAAGCTGGATCTGCTGCACTACCATCTGCATTAAGTGGTACGCCGTAGTTCGACCCTACAATGTCAGCCATTGTTTGAAAGTCTACATCCCAAAAAGCATTGATCATATTGCTTTTGTCACCAGGCAGGTTATCAAAACGGTCAACCATAGTACTTTGGCTTGCTAGCAACATCTCATTAGGAATATCGTCATAATCACCAACGCCACCCCAAGTAGCTCGTTCTGCTATAGCAAAAGCGTTACGGTTTTCAACTTTATTATGTCCAATGCCAAAATCAATACTTTCAACTACGCCTGCATCAAAGGTATAACTACCGTCAAGCTGTACTTGTTCAATCTCAGACTTCATATAACTATTTCTGAAACTAGTACCGGTAGTTCTTACACCGTCAGGTGTTAAGCCACTTGTACCTGATAATGAGTTGTTTGGGTTTGGATAATCGGCATTAGCGTAATCAGCAGCGTTGAGTTCGCTAGGAAATTTAACTGAAACTACTGGAAATTTTGAAGAAAAATCTATTGCAGTTTCACCGCGGATGTTGGTCGCCATTTGAATGGTATTACTGTTACCGTATATACTGTCTGGTTTAGATTCAGCACTTGAACTATGATAATCAAAGCTAAATGACAAATTATCATTTACTAAGTACTCTAAATTCAAGCCAACGGATTGATTTTCACTTACTGACGCACTTTGCTCTACTTGGCTAACTAAATCGGCGTGGTTTAAATCGTTTTCGTTAAGACCAAAAGGAGGGGAGTCATTCGAAACACCGGTATTATTTTCAGAAATAAAAATTGGTGCAGCAACATTTGAACTATTAGGGTCAGTCCATTCACTAGCATTATGACCAAAGTTCATCCATACCGAGTGAATATTTTGATTTACTTCAACTTCATTTTTAGAGTAAGTATAATCGAAAGTAGCGGTTAGATTATCAACAGGTCGGTACTGTAAGGTTAATTGACCATTGGTGCGTGTGCGTTCTGTTTCACTAAAGCCATAAAGAGCATTTTGAGGTACAGCATAAATAACACCATCAGCTGGAGCATTGATATGTTCAGGACCGTCACCTATAGCGCCCCAACCACCTACGCCACCTGTCTGTGGACGCCAGCCATTATCTACACCCGCACGTGCTAAGCCACTTTGTCGGTTTTGATAACTACCTGTCAGGGCAACACCAAACTTACCATCAGCATATGTATTACTGTATAGGCCTGAAAGTTCCGGTGTTAAGCTATCACCATCTTGGCTTGAAGTATCATGAACGCCTTTAACACCAATTGATGCCTGTTGACCTCCAAGGTTTAGCGGTTTGAGAGTAACTAAATTAATAGTAGAACCGATGCCCCCTGTTGCTACTGAAGCTCTACCTGTTTTATACACTTCAACAGAGCTGATACCTTCTGAGGCAATGTTACCAAAATCAAATGACCGTGAATCAGAAGCACTGGTTGCATCGATTGATGAAGATGGCATTTGACGGCCGTTTAAGGTGACTAAGTTATAGTCAGGACCAAAACCACGAACTGTTACTTTAGAGCCTTCACCATTTTCTCTATCAATAGAGACACCAGAGATGCGCTGTAATGATTCAGCTAAATTAGTATCAGGAAATTTCCCCATATCTTCGGCAGATATAGCATCTACAACACCTTTTGAAGTCCGTTTAATATCCATCGATTTAGTTAAGCTACCCCGAATACCTGTTACAGCGATGACTTCAATTTCATCATTGTCTTTTAAGCTAGCCTCTTCTGCTGACATTACAGGTAATGCAGTAGCGCCTAATATCAATGATAGGCTCGTTGCAATTCTTGTTTTAGTAAATATTTTCTGACTCATGTTACATCCCCAGTGTAGTGGACCACTTTATAGTTATATGTATTGGTTAAGCGCTTACATTGCAACACAGAAAAATATAACCTGTCTCTTATACACATCTGACGCTGCCGACGAATAGAGAGGTGT
>OJHK01001120.1_pt1 | contig 13519 bp, 8 predicted proteins | sample 1595161 | NCBI WGS metagenome assembly OJHK01 (sample SAMN05416842, study PRJEB24817) | seawater metagenome | isolation source: Sea water | place: Canada:Atlantic | collected 2013-07 | reverse complement strand
CTCTATTCGTCGGCAGCGTCAGATGTGTATAAGAGACAGCATTATCCAGCGTTCAGGTTATTTCAATAAACCGTTTTTGTTTTAAGTTAGTCATCTCTAAAAAGTAAATAATTTATTTCTAAGCCTTATCCGTTCGAAAATCCACATAACTCGTTAGCGAGTAAGCTAAAAATTTCCTTAAAAATATTTATATTTATTTTTTTACTTTTCAAATTAATGTCCTAGTCTTTATTTATACGTTGAACAATTTTTGATGTGTTTTAGCTTTTTCAAAATGCTGGTGGTCAATAAATATGGATGTTTATTTAAAAAAGATTTTTAGTGCATTTCGTTTGCTTGTTATTTTTCAAATGCTTGTTACATCATTTAATGTGAAAGCAGTAGAAACATGTGAAGCTGTCTTTGTTGCGAGCAGTGGTGTAGCGACAATTAATAGCGCAGATGCAGAGTTAATTAACTTTATTACCGGTGGGCTACTGGGGCTTAATATAAAACTCTCTGTTGCTGACACCGAATATAGTGCTTTATTAGCGGCAGGTATAGAGTTAGAAAGTTACTTAGATACTTTAGCGGTTGACCTTAGTGTTGCAAATAAATCTGATGCTGTTGCTGCAAACATATCTTTAGTGCAAGCCATTGATGCCGCCATAACGGTATTACAAGTCCAAGGCGGTAATACACTCGCCATTGCAACCCTAAATTCGATTAAAGTTCAGGCGCCCGTTGGTACTTTTTCATTTTCTGATGTTATAGATTTAAACGCAGAAGATAGCGCCGTATTATCTACTACCGTTAATTTGCTAGACTTTCACATGTTAATAGTACAAGCATTTAACCATCAAAATGCTATTAGTGCTCAAAACATTTCTTTAAATTTATCTAGCCTCGGACTCGATGGCACTGTTGGTCCGTTGTCTGTTTCACTTGGAGATATATCTGCCGCTTTAATTGCTGTTGAAGGGCCTAAATTGGTTAGTGGCCCAGTGGGTACGGCTTTTACTACTTCGTCTATTCGGTTAAGAATATTAGCAGATCTAGTTGATGTCGCAGCCGCACCTTTAACGCTCGGCGTGGCAAGTGTTGCGGTAACGCTTACTGACTTTGAAATTTATGCTGATGTTGCAAGAGCAAATGGTACGGTAGATCAGCTTTCGTATTTATCTCAAACCCTGCGACTCAATGTCACACCAGGAGTTGCAAGTTTATATTTGGGCCAAATTAGTGCCGCTGATTTCAATGATAGAACATTAAACAGTAATATTGATTATGCAACAGAAGTGTCGCCAGTAACGATAGGCAGTATAGATATCAGTGTTTTTGGCAGTAGTGAAACTATTGCGTTGCGAGCACGCGCAAATGCTAATGCAAATGGTAGTTTAGAAAGTCTTAATTTTATTGCTCCATTTCCTGAAAGCCAAACGACTACAGCAGGTGCTAGCATTATCAATACACTGCTGACTTCTTTAATAAGTAATACTGAGCTGTCACTTACAGTTGGTCCGATTTTAGTTGATCCTACTTTATTATTAAATTTAGTTAAAAGCCTCGTCTTAGATGATATTTTATCACCTGTTATCAGTAGCATATTAACGAATTTTGCTGACCCTGTTATGAGTGCGTTAGGAATCAGTATTGGCAATGCTACTGAAAAAGTATTTGCCATAAATGGTGATAGCTGTATACCAACAATTGATAGTTTAAATACTGCTGACTCTTCACCGTTACTTAGTGGTTTAGCATATCGCTCGACAGAGGACTCAGAGCTATTAACTATTGAATTAAACAATATTACTTATCAAGAAGATATCGACTTTGTAGTCACTAACAATCAATGGTCGTTAACTGTACCTCCTGGAGATTCACTGTCTGAAGGAACCTATAATGTTATAGCCACCGTGACTAATGGCATCGATAGTATTGTCGATCAGAGTAATGCCGAGTTAACCATTGATTTAACTCGGCCTTCAATTCAAATTCAAAATGTTCCAAGCAATAGCAGTGCTGCTTTTACTGCTACTTTTTTGTTTAGCGAGCCGGTAAATAATTTTACCCTTGGCGATATTTTGGTTTCTAATGGCAGTGCGAGTGATTTTACTTCTATTACAAGTAGTACTTATACGGCATTAATTTCGCCTATAGCAGATGGAACTGTTACTTTAGATGTGAATGCTAACGTAGTACAAGACATTGCAGGTAACTTGAATACTGCAGCGACTCAAGTAAGCAGTACCTTTGAGGCGACTCGTCCTTCTGTGGTTATCCAAGGTGTGCCCGTTACTTCTAACAGTGCTTTTACCGCAACGTTTGTTTTTAGCAGCAATGTCACAGGATTTATACTTAATGATATTAGTGTAGATAATGGCATTGCGAGTAATTTTCTTACTATTAATGGCAGCACTTATACGGCTGATATAGCACCGTCAGCCAACGGAGTGGTAACGGTAGATGTGTTTGCTAATGTTGCACAAGATGGTTCAGGAAATTTAAACACTGCTGCTACTCAAGTGATCAATCAATATGATACGGTTCCACCGTCAGTTGCTATTCAAAGTGTGCCCGCTAATTCCAATATGGCTTTTACGGCAACTTTTGCTTTTAGCGAAGCCGTTACAGGGTTTAGTAATGGTGATATCACGCTAATAAATGCCACAGCAAGCAACTTTACTACCGTAAATAGTAGTACTTATAGCGCTTTGATCACACCGTTAACCGATGGTTTAGTCGCCTTAGATGTTGGTGTAGGCGTTGCACAAGACAGTGCTGGTAACTTAAATACGGCTGCTACCCAAGTCAACAGTCAATATGATACTAGCCGTCCTTCTGTCGTCATTCAAAATGTTCTGGCTGTAAGCTCGGCCCCATTTACAGCAACGTTTTCTTTTAGTGAAGCGGTAACTGATTTTACAGTGTCAGATATCGCCATTAGCAATGGCGCTGCAAGCAATTTTTCAGTGGTTAATAGCAGTACCTATTCGGCCTTAATTTCGCCGAGTATTGGGGGGACTGTAACTATAGATGTTAATGCCAATGTTGCTCAAGACATTGCAGGCAACCAAAATACGGCTGCAGCTCAGGTTAGTAGTAATTATATTGCAACTTTGCCAACGGTAACGATTCAAAATGTCCCGGAAAATTCAAACACGGCATTTACCGCCACGTTTGCCTTTAGTGAGGCAGTCACTGGTTTTGAAGTGGGTGATATCTCCCTCATTAATGCCACAGCAAGTGCTTTTGCTACGGTGAACAGTAGTACGTATACCGCTTTGATCACGCCATCAGCTCAAGGGTTAGTGACCTTGAATGTGGGAATTAATGTCGCACAAGACAGTGTAGGGAACTTTAATATTGCAGCGGTACCGGTTGTTAGCCTCTTTGATACAACACGTCCATCTGTCGCCATTCAAGGTGTGCAGCCACAAAACATTACGCCATTTACCGCCACCTTTACTTTTAGTGAAGCGGTAGCTGACTTTATTGTCAGCGATATTACACTGACCAATGCCACAGCGAGCGCTTTTACTACGGTAAGTAGCAGCAGTTATACCGCGTTGATCACCCCAATAGCCGATGGCACGATCACCTTGAATGTGAATGCCAATGTTGCCCAAGATGTTGCTGGCAACTTAAACACGGCGGCCACACAAGTGAGTACTGAATTTAATGGAAGTCGACCGACTGTTTCAATTGAGAATGTTCCTGCTAGGGCTAATAGCAGCTTTACTGCAACGTTTTTATTCAGCGAAATAGTAATAGGGTTTGAACTCAGTGATATTAATGTTACTAACGCGAATATCGGAAATTTTACTGTTGTTGATGGCAGCACTTATACCGCAGTAGTAACACCAACAATAGATGGATTAGTGACATTAAATGTAAATGCTAATGTGGCTCAGGACATTCAGGGGAATCTTAACACCGCAGCAACACAGGTTAGCGGTTTATATGATACGAGTAGACCAACAATAGTTATTCAAAATGTACCCGCGAATAGTTTAGATGCTTTTACTGCAACATTTGAATTTAATGAAACAGTGATCGGATTTACTCTAAGTGACATAAGCTTAACGAATGCTACAGCGACTAACTTTACTGTGATTGACGGTAATACCTATACTGCGCTGATCACACCATCACTCAATGGCTTAGTTACCTTAGCTGTTAATGCTAATGTTGCACAAGATAGTGCGGGCAACCTAAATACAGCTGCTACGCAGGTTACAAGTGAATATGATGCTAGTCGCCCTTCGGTTGTAATTCAAAATATTCCAACTGCCACCAACATTGCCTTCAGTGCTAGTTTTGTCTTTAGTGAGCCAGTCAGCGACTTTGCTGCAAATGATATAACTGTAACCAACGCCAGTATTACTAACTTTACAGTTATTGATAGCAGTAACTATAGCGCGTTAATAACAGCGTCAATAGAAGGCAATATTACGATAGATGTAAACGAAAATGTTGCTATAGATAATTCCAGCAACTTTAATACTGCGGCAACGCAAGCTACTAGCATATACGATATTACCGCTCCCGATGTCAGCATATTAAGTGGCCCAGTAATTAATAGTGTCAACCAATTAAATTATCAAATAGAAGGTACATGTAGTACAAGCGACAGTGTAGTTTCAGTTACGATTAATGCTTTAGATCCAAGAACAGCGGTTTGTGATGATGGAACTTGGCAGTTAAATCAAGACTTTAGCACTATTGCCGATGGTGAAGGTGCTGTAAGCATTAATGCCAGTCAAAGTGATAATGCCGATAATATAGGTAATGCTGAACCAGTGGTTATCAATAAAGACACTGAGGATCCAACGCTGAGTCTTGATCGCGTTATTTATAGTGAAAATGACGCATTAATATTTATTGGCAGCTCAAATACTGAAGATGGCTCAGCAGTATCGATTATAGAATCAACAGATAATAACTTATGTAATGCAATAGTAAATACCAGGGCCTGGAGTTGTGAAAGCGAAGTTATTTTATCTGAAGGAACGTATGATTTACGAGCTGAAGCAGAAGATGAAGCTTGAAACTTAAGCATTATTTACTTCTCTCAAGTAGTAGACCTTGATGAAGATAATGACGGCATAGATAACTCTGTTGAAGGCTATGGCGATTCTGATAATGACGGCATACCAAATGCTCAAGACAGTGATTCTGATAATGACGGCATTCCAGATAGCGAAGAAGGTGTTGAAGACGATGACCGCGATACTATTCCTAACTATCTTGATACTAGCCTAGATGAAGACATTGATGGTATTCCTGATGTAATAGAAGGTAGTGCTGATATTGATAACGACGGAATTATTAATGCCTTTGATATTGATAGCGACAACGATGGCATTTTAGATAGCTTTGAAGCACAAATTTCTGGTAATGATAATGACGAAGACGGTATAGATGACATTTTCGATGCTGATATTGGCGGAGATGACCCCGACGGTGATGGTATTAGTTATCAAGCTATAGATACTGACAATGATGGCATTGCTGATTTATTAGATGCAGACTCTGATGGCGATCGTATTCCTGATGCATTGGAAGCTTTTATCGGTTTTAAAGATATAGACAATGATGGTATTTGGGATCGATATGACCAAAGCCAAACCGGTGGTGTAGATGTCGACAACGATGGTATCGATGATTTATATGATGCAGATCAAACCAATGGTTTAGATGCTGATAACGATGGTATTAATGACTTGTTGGTACTGCTTAACGATCACAATCAAAACTTTATACCTGATCACCTTGAAATTGATAGTGACAACGATGGAATTCATGACAGTGTTGAGGCTCAAGTGTCAGGATTCGACCACGATAATGATGGTATTGATGATACTTTTGATGCTGATCTTGCTAACGAGGTTGATACTAATGGTGACGGTATAATTGATATTTTTACCTTTATTGACACCGATGCCGATGGCGTTATCGATATGAATGATCTTGATAGCGATAATGACGGTGATACTGATGTATTTGAAGCTAATATTCAAGACGACGATAACAATGCCATTGCCGATGCAGGAACGCCGGTGCTTACCGTAGTAATTGATACGGATACAGACAATATTCCAGACTATGTAGATTTAGATAAAAATAACGATGACAACTTTGATATTCAAGAAAATGCCTATAGCTCATTTGATCTTAACAACGATGGTCGAGTTGACATTACAGCAGATATTGATGGTGATGGTATAGATGATTCCGTTGATGGCGACAATCAAGTATTAGGCCATGGCGATAATGCCGACAGTGATAATGATTCAGTGCTTGATGTCATTGATCAAGATGATGATAACGACGGAATAGCCGATGTTACAGAACGTGCTTTTGAAAACACAGCCAATGTAGTAAACCGCTTTTATGGTACTAACAGTGTTAGCTCTCGCGGTAAATTGAACAATGAAACACGCCGTGTTATTGACTCAGACAATGATGGAATTATCGATGAAAAAGATCGCGATAGCGATAATGACGGTATTTCTGATCTCATTGAAAATGGCAGACCTAACTTAACAGGATTAGATCATGATAGAGACGGTATTGATAATGCTTTTGACGCTGACTTTACGGGTGGTACAGATGAAGATCAAGATGGTGTTGACGATACTTATATTGTTAAAGACACAGATCAAGACTCAGTGCCTGATTACTTAGATCAAGATAGTGATAACGATAACATTAGCGACAATGTAGAGCAATTAACAGTTCCTCCATCAGGAATTGACGCTAATGGTAATGGTATTGATGACACTTTAGTCGTATTATCAAACCCCGACGGTGACGATATTCTGAATTTTCAAGATACCGATAGTGACGGAGATAACATCAGAGATATTGATGAACAAGCCGTTGATTTTGACAGCGATGGAACCCCAAACTACTTAGACCTTGATAGTGATAATGATAATATTACCGATGCTATTGAAGGATTATCTGATTTCGATACTGACGGGGCGTCTAACTTCTTAGACCTCGATAGCGATAACGATAATATTAGTGATGCCATTGAAGGTGAGGCAGATTTTGATACCGACGGGGCGTCTAACTTTTTAGACTTAGATAGTGACAATGATAATATTAGCGACGCCATTGAAGGAGAAGATGATTTCGATGCTGACGGGGCATCTAATTTCTTAGACTTAGATAGTGACAATGATGACATTAGCGATGAAGCTGAGGGGGAGAGCGACTTCGACAGTGATGGAGCTTCGAACTTCTTAGACTTAGACAGTGATAATGATGGTATTAGCGATAAAGTGGAAGGGGTAACTGATTTTGATGTAGATGGCTCTTCAAACTATTTAGACTTAGACAGTGATGGCGATGGCATTAGTGATGCTGAAGAGGGAGATATTGACACCGATAATGATGGCACACCTAACTTTTTAGACCTAGATAGCGATAACGATGGTATATCTGATAAAGACGAGAATGGTGATTTTGATGCTGACGGAGTTAACGATGCTAACCAAGGCCAAGGACAGGTTGAGAGTAGCTTGAAAGGATCAGGAAGTTTTCAAGGACCCGCTATTTTATTACTTATAATTTTATGCTTAATTCGCAACAGAAAGCGCAGTGTTACAATGAAAATATTACTGTAAAAAGTTTAAAAGCGATTTAAAAATTCATTGAGGAAAGCGCAGAAATAAGTGAACTCAAATTCATCAACCCACTTGTATAAATGGGTTAAATAATTTGAGTTACTTAACGTTTTTGACTAGATAAGTCGCTTAAGCTTTAGGCAGAACTTTAATTTGTTCGTAGTAGCTAGCTTCTAACTCATCATTAATACAAGTTAATAAGTAACTGTTTTTTTCTGATTCGCTTACTTCATCTTCGATAGCATCACTTTTACACTGCTCAAACAAGCTCATAATATAATCATGTGATGCTGGCATTAATTCAGGTTCTTCGTCTTGGCTAAACGCTGCATTCGAGGTTAACGCCATAACAGTTAATGCTAAAATTAATTTTTTCATAGTAAATCTCAATAATTAATATACGTATATTTACAGGTATTACGCCTGAGTATTAAGGTACGGATATTTTTTAATTACATGTCCCAGTAGTCACTTAATGAATTAAGTTGTCTATCTAGGTATCTTTTTTCGTTTAAAGAATCTAATCGCTGTCTGATCCGGTAAGTTTGTTTAGCGGTTTTTCTAATTGCTTTTTTGTTGGCTGAACCATAGGCAATTTCAAAACCAGCAATACCAGTATCAAAATTTGAATCGTCATCAATATCAGTGTCGTCATATGTATCAATGTTCATTTCTTTACCTTATAAAAACATCATCGTTGTATTTTCGCCTAGATAATGTGCTCAAAATTGGTAATTGAAAAGTGAAATATTTTGCGATTATTAATCAAAAATTTTTATCAAATATAAAAATTAATCCAAAACTCTATTAATGAATAATTAGCTGCAATTATTGTGTATTTTTATTAAGTGCTAGCACTAATAAAAGGTATAAAAATCAGGTTTTTGATGGCTTTTCGATGGCATTTTGATGGGTTATTGTGGCTTTGTTAAACACAAGTTCATTTGTGTTTAATGCGAGTGTTCACTTTAAAAGTGACGAGAGGGAGATGTAATATCTACTGTTTAGAAGAGGCGCAGTGGTAATGCTTTATAGTTAAGGGTTATGCAAGCCATTAATTTTAGTTTTTTTGCTTTTACTGTTAAAGCAAAGAGTGTTGTTAGGTAAAAGACGAGTAATCGTTACTTTATTTAAACCAACGCCAAAACGTCTTCGAATACCCGAAAAAAAACTTAAGTTAGGTTGTTTTTTGCTTCGCTACGTTGCTGAGCTAATATTTGTAGTTGTTTAGATTGTTGATGCAAGCTATTACGCACTAATGCTTCTTGATCTTCTTCTCTAATATGATGAAAAATTACTTTATGTTGGTTAGTGCAATCGACTACCTCAGTACTTACAATTTCTCCAATGGCATAAATAGCGCTGTTTTCTTCAGGAAAGAATAATTTTAATTCAATAAAGTCACCACAGTTAAAAACACTAGTCTCGTTAGCATTAAATATTAAACCACCGCCACCAAATTTAACGGCTGTAAATCTTTTATTTTCTTCGTCTTGCTGGCCTAGAATATAACCAATTAACAAATCCATTTTTTTAGCTTGATGGTTTAAATACTCCATTAACTGGCTAGCAACACCCGCAACGGTTTGCAGTGGACGCAAAGCGCTTTGGTCTAAAGTATTTACTTCTGAGGCAATTTTAAAAGGGGCTGGCATGGTAGTGATAAACTGCTGAAAATCGGGTAATTGACTTTTATCAATAACAGTAGCGTTAATGTTAAAAGTATAATTTATAGAAAAAAACTCATCAAATTGAGCCAGTTTTGTTTGATTTTCAGTTGTTGTCATAAATATATTACCTTTAAGCTGATTTAGGCTTTAGTATCGCTTTACTTTTTTTGGCTACTAGCGAGAAAAACGTTAACGGCACATTCACACATTTCATCAATTTGGTTTTCTTGCGCGTAAATTCCGTCAATAACTAAACGCGCTATACCATGCAAAGTAGCCCAAGTTACTTGCGCTAGCCTGAGTGAGTTTTCATCTTGTATCATAATACCTTGTTCTTGCCATAGCTTGGTCATTTCAACTTGGTAATTGAAACTGGCGTAGGCAATTTTCTTCAAGGTATCAGTACTGTTATTTTCTTTCCAAATTACACGACCAAACATTAGCTCGTAAAGAGAAGGATTTTGCGTGGCAAAGGCAATATAAGCGTGAACAAAGTTACGATACTTGTTTTCATTAGAAAGGTTTTCTTGTGAAAAAATTTCACTCACGCGCTTGTGCCATTGTTCAAAACCTTGTTCTGCAATGGCACAAAGTAAATCATTTTTATCGGTAAAGTGGTGGTAAGCCGCTGTGCGAGATACGCCAATACGCTCGGCTAGTTTACGAAACGACAAACCTTCAATGCCACCTTCTGTCACCATATCAGTTGCAGTGCTCACTAAAGATTTTCTTAAGTCACCGTGGTGATATTTTGTTTTAGTTACCATGTGGTTATTCGTTTAGTTTTATTGCTGTTCATTACAGTATTTTTCTCGATGGAAATGCGACATTCGCAAAAATTAGCCCTGCCACTAATGACATAAAAATTAAAAATGTTTGCGAGCCAATATCGGTTGCATTGAGCATAACTTGTCCCGATACCGCATTACTTAAACCAATATACACTTTACTTCCTGGTACCAACACAACAAGGCCCATTAATTTTACAATACTCGAAGGTAAGTTCATGATACGAGAGAAAATACTACCATAAATTCCTAAAGCAAAAGCACCGACAAAAGCCCCTAATGCTACACCTAAATATTCAGCACCTAAAATGCTAGCACCGAAGGCAATGTAGCCTGAAATTATCCCCCAAGGCGCATCTTTTTTACGACACTTAAATAAAATAACTAAGCTGATTGATAACGTAGTAACTGCGGCCCATGAGGTCCAATTTGGTGTGCTAGGTGGTTGAATAAATGCCACTTCACCCCACATCATTTTACCTAATGCTATACCTAATACACCGCCAAAATAAATTTTGAACAAGATCATTAAAGCATCCATTAGCCTTGCGGTACCTGAAATTAAATTACGCGCAGCAAGCTCTGATAAAGCCAATGTTAAAGACAAGCCGGGAATAAAAGCAATAATGCTCGATAACACCACCAGCGGAATATTTATACTGGGATCAATTAATGCAATTGCTGTTGCTAAAATCGCCGTTGTCATGGCTGCAATAGGCTCTAACATGTCGGTAACACGTCGAGAACGTTCAGCCCAAAAGGTAAATAAACACACAATTAAGCCAAGTAAAGATGACCAAAAAACGTCATTCCAACTGGTGTGCATTAGCATCGCAAATGCGCCACTTGAGGCACCAAAAGCTAAAAATGTTAGAAAACGCCCGTAAGGGTTTGGTTTGTTAGCAATTTCATCTAAACGTTCAATTGCCTCTGAAAGACTGCGTTGGCCAGAGGTAAGTTCGTCAACCAACTCGTCAGCACGGGCTAAAGAGCCTAAATCTAAATCGCCGGGCGCAACACGTAGAATATGGTTATAGTCTTGGTTTTCATCATCTTCAGATAATACAAAGGTTAACGATGTTGGAGAAATAACAAATGAGCCATACACACCAAGGCTATTAGATACGTCAGATAAGTGCGCTTCTAATCGGTAAGCAGGAGTACCAAATTTATGTAAGGCTTTGCCCAAACGAATTATAAATCGACGTTTTTCGGTAAAACTATCTGAATTTGGCATGGAATATTTTTCGCAATGAATAGAGTTTTATATGGTAAATGATTCTTTCTAAAATGAAAGCACAGATGTAAGATCTTGTTAAAATTATTGCTTCACACATATCTGAGTTACTTATTTAATAGCCTTTATTTCGGCTTGCTTTCATTTTCTGATATTAAGACTAACTTCCTAGTTAGCATATCGCTTTATCAAACAAGTTCAATTGTGTTGAATAGTACGCGGCGGTATATAGGATTTTCGGCGATTTTTTTTTCTAACCCTAAACCAATAAAAATATAAACCGGTTAACGCTAACCAAAAAGGGGATAGCCCCAAAACACACCAAACAATTTTACTGGGTAAACCTGCAAAATATCCAAAATGTAATTTACGAAAGGTATCAACTACAACGTTAATTAATGGTGCTTCTCTTATATCATACGCCGACATTAAACTACCCGTTGTACGATCGTAAGTTACCGTGCTTGCATATTCACTAGTTAAAGGATTATCACTTGGTACCTCACCAAAAAATGTAATATGTAAGTCAGGTTCAAATGGGAAAATAAAATAAGTTGGTTTATACCCTAAAATGTCTTGTTTAGATTTGTCCATTAAGAACTGAAAATCGAGTTCATTACTATATAAAGACTTAGTCATTAGAGGATGGGGTTCAATATGCTCACTGACTTCATGAACTACTGCTGAAATATTAAAATATCCACCTGTTATCGCTAAAATAATAAGTACTGGAGAGGAGGTAATCCCAATAAACTTATGTACATCACTGTAGAAAATACGTTTAGCGGCTTTAAATCTTAATGTGAACAATTTCTTCCAGAATTGGCGATATAAAATAATACCGCTAATACCAAGAAATAATAAAATAATAGCAAAAACTGACCCTAGTACCGTGCCTGTAAAATCGAGTAAAAATGTATAGTGCAGTGATAAAAGCCAATCAGTAATATCATGTGTTACTGATACAGGTGTCGATAGTAGCTCTCCTGTATATTGGTCGAGGTATAATTTATACCAGTCGCCTGTTTCTTTTTTAATAATATAAGCTGTATCAGCCCGGTATTTATCATCAAATAGCTCCCAACTTCCCATCAAATAATCAGAATGTGTAGTAGTTACTTGTTTAATTAATGTGTTGAGATCTAATCGAGAGTGCGCGGTTTCTACATTTACACTCATATACTCAGGCATCAACCAAGTATCAATTTCAACTTTGAATACTAAAATGCTGCCTGTAATCGCAATAATAATCATTGGAATGAGCGCAACTAAGGCGCTGATAGAATGCCATTTAAATAATTTTTTTCTCATTGGGAAGTCCTAAAAACAAAACATTGCATAACAATGTTTTGTTTAGTTATCACTAATAAAGCTTGTATCTATTTCTAAAGTGCAAAGCTAACTGTTGCAGAATAACTCGCGGGTGCACCGTAATAACCTTGTGCCCAATATAGGCTGTTAATATATTTTTCATCTGTCACGTTGTATGCATTTATCGCCAGTGATACCTGATCGTTAAATTCATAACGGGCCATTAATCCAACCAATGCATAAGCATCCTGTTTGGTAATGATTTCTTCTCCACTATTAGATAAACCCGCACCAACAAAACCCTGAGATCGAGATATATCATCTTGCCAACGAAGATTAATACCCACAGTTAAACCTTCAACTTGTGGTACGTTGTATGTTGCAGCCAATTTGAGTAACTTTTCAGGCGTGTAATCAGCAACATTCGCGTCAATTTCATCATCCACATCAATGTTGAAATGAGTAAAGCCAATACTAGTTTGTAGTCCAGGTAATAATTCACCGGCTAAATCAAACTCAATTCCGGAGCTTTCAATACCTTCTGTGCCGATATAACGTATTTCTGTGGGAATTGAGTTATCGTCAGCTCTGGCGACATTTTCCTGACGGGTTTCAAAGTAGGTTAGCGTTGCTAAAAAATTATCATTAAACAACTGGCTCTTAAGCCCAATCTCTTGACTCTTTCCCGTAATTGCATCTAGCACTTTGTTATTAATATCTAACTGCGTTTGAGAAACAAAAGTTTCAGTATAGCTAGCGTAAGCCACAACACTTTCTGTCAACTGATAAACGCCGCCAATATAAGGAATAAAAATATTATCACTCGCATCTTGTACAACATCATAAGACCTGTCTCTTATACACATCTGACGCTGCCGACGAATAGAGAGGTGTAGA
>OJHK01001117.1_pt1 | contig 13556 bp, 9 predicted proteins | sample 1595161 | NCBI WGS metagenome assembly OJHK01 (sample SAMN05416842, study PRJEB24817) | seawater metagenome | isolation source: Sea water | place: Canada:Atlantic | collected 2013-07 | reverse complement strand
GATATCCAATTTCTAACGAAAGGTTATCACCAATTTGAAGGTGACTTTTGGCAGCAAATTAAATCTGTTGATAGTGAAACTGAAGGGCGAAATACCACCCATTATATTGCCAAAGAGACGATACCGTTAACGTATATAAATGAATATTTACTTTGTAAAAAACAGATTAATAATAAACTTACATTGAAAAAAAAACTACTTCTATTTTTATTATTGCTAATTTCTTTTCAATTTATTGATGCACAAAGTAGAAGCTTTTATTTACATGGTATGTTAAGAGATTCTATAACTCTAATCAAAGATGTACATGTTGTAAACCTAAACAGACAACAAGGAACATTTTCTAACGATTATGGACAATACCGAATCATTGCTTCATTAGGAGATACCATAGAATTTACTTCTGTACAATACGAAACAGTTAGAAAAATTATTACAGATCAAATTGTTTTTGGAAAAAAGTTACATCTTGTACTTAAAAGAAATAGCTATGTTTTAGATGAGATTGTTCTGAAAAAACACGACTTAACTGGTATCTTATACACAGACCGAAGAAAAGTACCAAAAGATTCTATGGCTACTATAGCGAGAGACATGAATGATCTGATTGTTGAATTTTCTAATAAACCCCAACAAGGTTTTGATATTCAAGAATCTATGGTAAAAAAATTAGCAAAAACGAGTGCTAAAAATGCAGATCCTACAAAGTCTTTTGAAGGTATTGGTGGTGCAATTGGTTTGGGTTCTACAAATAAAAAGAAAAATAGACTTAAAAAAATTACATCAAGTACTTTTTCAACAAACAGTATTTTAATTGATTTTGGAAATGATTTTTTTGAAGATCTTAAAATTCCTAAAGATAAAATTACTCTCTTTATAGATTATTGTAAGCAATTTAATATCAAAGAATTGTATGAGCAAGGAAAAGAGCTTCAGCTTATAAAACTTTTAGAAGATAAAAGTAGCTTGTTTATTAAAGAGCCCAAAGAAAAGTAGCTTTAACTTAAAAATACTAAACACTATGTTGTATTTTTATCATGAAATTAAAAAAAATTAGTAGGATGAAAAAAATAGTGCTTTTACTTTTACTTGTAACTTCATCTACTCTACTTGCACAAAAAGATAATTTCTGGCTTTACGGCAAGTTAAAAGATTCTTCTAGTGTTGTAAAAAATGCGAATATCATAAATTTAAAAACTAACAAAGGAACTTTTTCAAATGATTTTGGAGATTATAAAATAATAGTTTCTGTTGGTGATACCCTACAATTCTCCTCTGTACAACACAAAACCATCTATCGTATTGTAAATAATTTTGTATACAGATCTGAAGTTTTAGATGTTTTCATGATTAGTTCTACCTATGAATTAGACGAGGTAGTGCTGAAAAGAAATGATTTAGATGGTTTTTTATCTCTAGACTTAAAGAAAACACCTGAAGATAGAAAAGCTGAAGCTTTAAAAAGAACAATGGATTTATCTAACGTAAATATGAACATTATCTACAATGGTGATTATATAGACCAGAATGTGAAACCACCTTTAAATAACGTAGATCCAACAGCAATGTTTGCTGGGGCTGGTGGAGGAGTTAGCATTCCTTTTAAATACTCAGAAAGGTTATGGGCACTAAGAAAAGATATTGAATTTAGAACAAATTTTCCTGCTATGTTATTAAGTGAATTTGGTGAACCTTTTTTTGAAAATGATTTAAAAATACCTACAGATAATTATTACAATTTTTTAGAATATTGCAACCCTTTGGGAATAGAAGATTTATTTAAGCAAAATAGAAAAATAGAATTAATTAATGTGTTAAAAAAAGAGAGCATCTCTTATTTACTGCTTTTAAACAAAAATGAAAAATAATTTAATTCTATAAGTCTTTATGTCATTAGCAAAAAAAACAGCATGCTTCTTTTTACTAATCTCGCTAGCTTTCACAACTCATAAATACTACCTAAGTTTAACACAAATTGAGTACAATAAAGATCAAAATAGTTTAGAGGTTATCATTAATGTTTTTATGGATGATATAGAGCTTGCTATTAATAAAGAGTATGCTATTGATTTAAACCTTACAACTAAAGACGAAATAAAAAATACTGATATTTATTTTAACAACTATCTAACTAAAAATTTAACCTTTACCATTAATAATGAGTTGGTTAAACACACTTATATTGGTAAAGAATATGAAGGAGACTTGGTTTATTTTTACCTAGAAATAGCAGTAAAAGAAAACCCAACATCTTTAGAAGTATTCAACACTATCCTTTTAACCTATTTTGAACAACAACAAAACGTTGTAAAGTTTAAAAATGGCTCTAAAAGACAGAGCAAAATTTTATCAAAGAATACTAATAAAGCTTTGTTAAATTTTTAATGTTTTCTTTAGTTTTCTAGCTCTAATTCTTAATTTCAACAAAAATTTAAACAAACCTAAAACATATGAAAAAATTAGCTTCTTTAGCTTTTAGTTTTTTATTTATTGCAACTGCTGTAATGGCCCAAGATGCACCAAAAAAACTACAAAAAGGACATACAGATCAGAACAAGTTTAGACAACTAAAAGACGTGCTTCCTACTCCTAACAACAGAAGAACTGCTTCAGGAGCTCCAGGCTATGAATACACACAACAAAAAGTTGACTATGTAATGGATATAGTCGTAGATGAAGATAAAAATCTTCTTACTGGAAACGAATCTATTACCTATCATAATAACTCTAAAGATTATCTAGAATATTTATGGGTTCAATTAGACCAAAATATGAGAGCTCCAGATTCAAAAACTCCTTTAGCAAAATCAGAAGATTTAGGAAATACCACTTTTAATGATCCTGTTACTTTCACTAAAAATAATTTAACTAAATCAGCCGATTTTGGTTTTAAAATTAAAGAAGTTAACAATTCAACAGGTGGTTCTCTATCATATACAGTGAATAGAACTATGATGAGAATTAATCTTCCACAGCCACTAGCCCCAGGAAACACCTTTGAGTTTAGCATACGCTGGAATTATTTAATAAATAACTCTGTTACCGATGGAGGAAGGTCTGGATTTGAGTTGTTTCCTGATGGTAACAAAAATTTCACTATTGCTCAATTCTTTCCGCGATTAGCAGTGTATGACAATGTTGAAGGATGGCAAAATATGCAATTTTGGGGACGAAGCGAATGGGCCTTAGAGTTTGGAGATTACGATGTAAAAATAACTGTACCAGCAGATCATATTGTTGATGCTACTGGAGAATTACTAAACGAAAAGAAAGTACTCACAAAAGAACAAAGAGTCCGTTTCAACAAAGCTAGAACTTCTTTTAAAGACCCTATTTTTATTGTAACTCAAGAAGAAGCTGAAAAAGCTGAAAAATTAAAATCTAAAAAATCTAAAACTTGGCATTTTAATGCAAAAAATGTAAGAGATTTTGCCTTTGCATCTTCAAGAAAATACATTTGGGATGCCATGGCTGTTAATATCAACGGAAAAACTGTTATGGCTGTTTCATTGTATCCAAAAGAAGGAAACCCTTTATGGGAAGAACACTCCACTAGGGTAGTTGCCAATACCTTAGAAGAGTATTCTAAAATGACATTTGATTACCCGTATAGCAAAGCAATCTCTGTACATGCAGATAGACAAGGTATGGAATATCCAATGATTTGTTTTAATTACGGAAGACCGCAACCAGATGGTACTTACTCAGAAAGAACCAAAAGAGGAATGATTGGTGTAATTACTCATGAAGTAGGGCATAATTTTTTCCCTATGATTGTAAATTCTGATGAACGTCAATGGACTTGGATGGACGAAGGAATTAATTCTTTTGTTGAAATATTATCTGAATTAGATTATGATCCTAATTTTTTCACAGGAAACCTCCCTAAAGATATTGTAAGATACATGAGTATGGATCAAGACAACCTCTCTCCTATCATGTCTCAAGGTGATTACGTTAAAAATTTCGGACCTAATGCGTATACCAAACCTGCAGCAGGATTATATATGCTTCGTCAAACTATTATGGGACCAGAATTATTTGATTATGCTTTTAGAACATACTCTAAACGTTGGATGTTTAAACACCCTAGTCCTGCAGATTTTTTTAGAACCATGGAAGATGCATCTGCAATGGACTTAGATTGGTTTTGGAGAGGATGGTTTTATACTACAGACTATAATGATATTGGTGTTAAAGATGTGAAAAAATTCTACTTGACAGACCAACCTACTGAGGCTGCAAAAAAATTGGCAAAAAGATACAATATGAATTTGGCCGATTACGAAGGTAAATTCGTTTTCTTTGAGCAAGAGAAAGAGGGTGTTCCTGTAGATTCTAAAAAAGCATTAGAAATAGATGTTATTAAAAATCATATGGCTACAATGACTGAAGAACAAAGAGCTGCTCTAAAAGAAGCTCCTAACTTCTTCTATCAGGTTACATTTGAAAAACCAGGTGGTCTTGTAATGCCAATTATTGTAGAATTAGAATATGTAGATGGTAGTAAAGAACGCCATACTTTTCCGGCACAAATTTGGATGAAAAATGACGAAGAAGTTACTAAAGTTTTTAGAACAACAAAAGCAATTAAAAAAATTACCTTAGATCCAGATTTAGAAACTGCAGATATTGATACTTCAAACAATAGTTGGCCTAAAAAAGACGATTCTAAGTTTGATAAGTTTAAACAGAAGATGAAAGGATAGTATATCCAAAAATAATTCTTACAAAAAATAAAAGCCCAACTGAAAATCTCTGTTGGGCTTTTTAAAACCAAGTTTACTGAATTTTAAGAATTAACATAACAATCTTAATCATTATCACTAATTTAACGGTTTTTATAAATTAAATTTAATACAACATGAAGAAATTAACGTCTCTAATACTTTCAATGCTATTTGTATCAGCTATTATTCATGCACAAGAGACTCCTACTAAAACCCAAAAAGGTCATACAAATCAGAATAAATTTAGACAACTTAAAGATGTATTGGCAACACCAAACAACCAACACACAGCCTCTGGCGCACCTGGTGTAAAATATACTCAACAAAAAGTTGATTATGTTATGGATATCGTCTTAGATGATGCAAAAGAAAGAATTTCTGGATCTGAAAAAATTACCTACCATAATAACTCTGAAGATACATTGCCTTATTTATGGTTACAATTAGATCAAAATATGCGAGCAGCAGATTCTAAAACTCCAGATATTACCCCCTCTAAAATACCCACAGAAACAAGTATAACCAGGTTTAAAAGTGCTTATGTAGATAAACCTTTTGATGGTGGTCATCATATTATGAGTGTTACCAATTCAGATGGTAGTGATTTATCATACACCATTAATCAAACCATGATGAGAATTAATTTACCCAAACCCTTAGCTTCTGGTGAAACATTTGTGTTTAATATAAGTTGGTGGTATAAAATTAATAATCATAGAAAAAATAGAGGCAGATCTGGTTTTGAACATTTCCCAGAAGATGGGAATAACAACTATGTCATTGCTCAGTTTTTTCCTAGACTTTGTGTGTATGATAATGTTGAAGGATGGCAAAATGACCAATTCTGGGGACGAAGTGAATTTGCTCTAGAATTTGGAGATTATACAGTAGATATCACTGTGCCTGCAGATCATGTAATGCAGGCAACTGGTATTCTACAAAACGAAAAGGAAGTCTTGACTAACAAACAGCAGAAGCGTTTGGCAGAGGCCAAGAGAACTTATGACAAGCCAGTATTAATTCACACGCAAGAAGAAGCTATCAATGCGGAAAATAATAGATCTAAGAAGACCAAAACTTGGAAATTTTATGCAGAAAATGTAAGAGATTATGCTTTTGCCACTTCTAGAAAATTTATTTGGGATGGAATGGCCGTAGATATTAATGGAAAATCTGTAATGGCCTATTCTTTGTATTCAAAGGAAGCCAATCCTCTTTATGGAGACCATTCTACTTTGGCTACTGTACAGACTTTAAAAACATATTCTAAATATACATTTGATTACCCATATCACAAAGCAGTTTCTGTTGACGGACAAATGGGAATGGAATATCCACAAATGGCATTCAATCCAGGAAGACCTGATTTAGCAGACGGAGGATATTCTGATAGAATGAAATATAGAATGATTAAAGTAACCATACATGAAGTAGGTCATAACTTTTTTCCAATGATTATTAACTCTGATGAAAGACAATGGACATGGATGGATGAGGGATTAAACTCATATTTAGAAATGTTAGCAGAATTAGAATACGATAAAGATTTTCCAATGAGAAGAGGTCTTCCAAAAAACATTGTTAATTATATGAATGGAGATCAATCTCAAATAGCTCCAATTATGTCTAAAGGAGACAATGTTTATAGTTTTGGAAATAATGCATATGGAAAACCTGCAACAGCTTTATGGATTTTACGAGAAACTATCATGGGAAAAGAATTATTTGATCATGCTTTTAAAACCTATGCACAACGTTGGATGTTTAAACACCCAACACCTGCAGATTTTTTTAGAACAATGGAAGACGCATCTGGGATTGATTTAGATTGGTTTTGGAGAGGTTGGTTCTATACAACAGATGTAACTGATATTGGAATTAAAAACGTAAAGAAATTCTATGCTGAAGAAGGAGATCAAGAAAATGTAAAATTTATAGAAGACCTATCTGATGGGCTATTGTTTAGCGATAGTAATGCGAAAAAAGCAAGTTCTAAATTTTTCTATGAAGTTACATTTGACAAACCTGGAGGGCTTGTTATGCCAATAATAGTAGAGTTTACTTATAAAGACGGAACTAAAGATAGAAAAACATATCCTGCTCAAATTTGGAGATATAATGATGCTCAAATTACAAAGGTTATTAATTCCGATAAAGAAATAGTAAATATTACATTAGATCCAGACCAAGAAACTGCAGATGTAGATACATCTAATAACAACTGGCCTAAAAAACAAGCATCTAAGTTTAGTAAGTTTAAGAATAAAATTAAGGGATAATAATTACTAATTAACTCTCTTAAATACTATAAGTCTGATCTTAATTGATTGGACTTTTTTTATGAATACCCTAAACAATAAAGTCTTTCAACTTATTTAGTATCCTTAAAGAATACCTTATTTAATAAAAAGATTCATAAAAAAACCTAATATATCAAAAAAAAAAATGTAATTTTACTAAACATATGTTTACATATGTTAGTTAGATAACATCCCTTGTTATTAACTATTAATTTTCTCCCAGAAAAAAATAAAACAGTTTAAGAAATGAAAGTTTCTTATTAAATAATGAACAAACTTCCCTAGTTTGTTACTATAACCCCTTACCCTTAAGAAGTATTTTTTTTAATAATTTATGAGATTTTATACTCATTATTATTTTAGTTTGGTTACCTCCTAATCTAAATAAATTATAAATTTTTTACCTCCGTTAAACCCTACCAATAAAATAAGATATAATAATAGTTTAACACTTAATTATATTGATTATGAGGTACATAACACTTATATTACTTTTTTTAATTACAAGTAATAGTTTATCACAAGAAAAAGTTAGCTTAGGAATATTTCAAGATGCTAGATTAATGTTTTTAGGAGATCATAGAGGAAATGGCCCTGGAACTATGGATGTAATACTTCGTTTTAAAGTAGAAGGAAAACAGAATAAAATTGGCTATTTTGTGTATTTTTTAAATTATGAACAAGCCAATTTGGCTTCTACTTTTAAACGATATTCTTTATCTGCTGGTTATACCTTTAACACTATTAATTTAAAAAATAATTTTTTAAATAGATTTGAATTTACACCAATAGTCGGTTATGGCATATTACATAGAGATAGAAGTAATTCATTAGACAAATATTATAATTGGTCTTTTGGTGAAGAAACTGCCTTTAAAGTAAGTCCATTTATGAAAATATCTTTGTTAACACAGTTAATGCAACGTTCAGATTTAAAAAGAAAGAAAACAAATAATAGAAGAGTTGGTCGTTTTAGCTGGTTTATAGGAACCGTTTTTAATTTAGTTAATTTCGGTGATGAAAAATCTAGTTATTATTTCTAAAAACTAGCCAGCATCCTATTAAAATTAAAGGAATACTTAGTACTTGTCCAGTATTTAAAGAATTTAGGACCCAGTCCTCTCTTCCATCAACTTGTGCTTCTTTAAAAAATTCTATAAAAAACCTAGCAGACCATAAACCAATCATAAAAATACCAAATAAAAATCCTTTTTTTTGTTTTTTGTCTGTTTTCCAATAAAATTTCCACAAAACAATAAATAAAATTAAATAGCACAATGCTTCATATAGCTGTGTTGGATGTCTAGGCAACATTTCAGCATCAGAGGATTTAAAAATAACTCCAAAATTAGATCCTGTTGGTTTGCCATATATTTCTGAATTGAAAAAATTTCCAAGCCTAACAAAAGATGCTCCTAAGGCAGTAACAATTGCCATTCTATCTAAAATATATAGCAATGGCTTATTTAAATGTTTTCTGCTGTACCAATACATGGCAATAATAATAGCTATAGCTGCACCATGGCTAGCAAAACCGGTATAACCAGTAAATTTCCAACCCTCTATTAAGCCAAATATTGCCGATTCTCCTGCAGCTCTTTTAATAGGTAAAATAATTTCAAGAAGATTGTTTTTATAATAATCCCAGCTATAAAAAAACACTTCTCCCAATCTCATTCCTACAAGCATAGAAATAAATGTATACATAAAAAGTGTGTCTAGTTTTTCTAAAGGAATCTTTTCTTCTGTATAAATTTTCTTCATCAAACGCAAGCCCACAATAAATGCAGCTACAAACATTAAACTATACCAGCGTATGATAAAGAAACCCAAATCTATTCCTAATGATGGATCCCATGTAATGGCTAAAAAATTCATATTTATTGTTATTTAGTGTGTTTCTAAAATAATATTAGAAAATTTATACTTTATTTTTTTTCTCTGGTACTGGATCATAACCACTACCACCCCAAGGGTTACAGCTAAAAATTCGTTTTAAAGATAACCAACTTCCAACAAACAGACCTCTTTTTTTTAGTGCCTCTAGTGTATACTGTGAACAGCTTGGTTCATACCTACAACTTGATGGTGTATATGGTGAAATCGCTAACTGATAAAACCGAACTAATAACACTAGTGGATATGTTAGAATACTTTTAAAACTCAAGGCTCTATTTATTTATTATATAATCTTTAAAAAAAGAGTTATTGATTTTTGAATTATTGTTACTTTGTTGATTAAATATTTAGTAATTAATTCATTAAAAATTGATTCATTTACTCATTTAAAATTAACTCATTGAATATGTAGTTCCTTCTCTCCCGTCTTTTAGCTGAATTCCTAAAGCTAATAATTCATCTCTTATTTGATCAGACAAGTCCCATTCTTTATTTTCTCTTGCTTCTTTTCTTAACTTTATTAACAGTGCTACTACTCCATCAATTTTATCTGAAGTTTGTTCTTTTACATCATTTAGTAAACCTAGCACATCAAAAACAAAAGCATTCATTGTTGTGGCAAAAATTACAAGATCCTCAGCTGTTATTGATGCTTTATCTTCTTTAATTTGGTTAATAAACTTTACACCTTCAAAAAGATGAGATATTAATACAGGTGTATTAAAATCATCATTCATTGCAGCATAGCATTTCTGTTTCCAATCAGAAATATTTATTGAAGAAGAATTTTGAGTAGATAAATTTGCTAAACTACTTACAGCCTCCATTAATTTTAGATATCCTTTTTCTGAAGCTTCCAAAGCATCACTAGAGAAATCTAGAATACTCCTGTAATTTGCCTGCATATTAAAGAAACGAACAACGCTTGCAGAAAACGCTTTACTTAAAACCTTATTATCTCCTGTTAAAATTTCATCTGGTAGAATAAAGTTTCCTGTAGATTTTGCCATCTTTTGACCATTCAACAACAGCATATTGGTATGCATCCAATAGTTTACAGGATCATGCCCAGAACATGTTCTAGATTGTGCAATTTCGCACTCATGGTGTGGGAATTTTAAATCCATACCACCGCCATGAATATCAAACTGTGATCCTAAATATTTAGAACTCATCACAGAGCATTCTAGATGCCATCCCGGAAAACCATCAGACCAAGGAGATGGCCAACGCATAATATGTTGTTCACCTGCTTTTTTCCATAATGCAAAATCTTGAGGATTTTTTTTATCGGATTGCCCATCCAAAGTTCTAGTATTATGGATGGCATCTTCTATTTTTCTTCCCGATAAAATCCCGTAATGATTATTTTTATTATAAGCTACCACATCAAAATATACAGAGCCATTAATTTCATACCCTAGACCTTTTTCTATAATCTCTTTAATCATTTCTATTTGTTCTACAATATGACCTGTAGCCGTAGGTTCTATACTAGGTGGAAGAAAATTGTATTTTTTTAATACATCATGAAAATCAACAGTATAACGTTGTACAACCTCCATGGGTTCTATTTCTTCCAAACGTGCTCTTTTAGCAATTCTATCCTCGCCTTCATCTGCATCATTTTCTAAATGACCAGCATCGGTGATGTTTCTAACATACCTTACTTTATAACCTAAGTGTAAAAAATAACGAAATGCTACGTCAAAAAACATAAATGTTCTTACATTTCCAAGATGCGCATTACTATAAACCGTTGGACCACATACATACATGCCAATATGACCATCATGAACAGGTTTAAAAGCTTCTTTAGTTTTAGAAAGCGAATTGTATATTTTTAATTGATTCTCTTTATAGAGTTCCATAAAAAGTAGAGTTTTTATGGGTTAAAGATAGGTACTTTATAAAGAATACAGAAATGGAAGTGTCTAAGAAATTTGGTAGTTATATGTTATCTTTTTTATTTAATAGACAATAGTGTCTACTAAAAGAAAAGATGCTTTTTTACATTGATGCAGTTTGCATCATTTTTATTTATAAATTTACGTAATAATTACGTCATCCACATATGGCTAAAAAGCAGACTTCAGCGTTATTTCATAAAGAGGGTGTTTCTCAACAAGAAACTACCAGTAAATCTTCAGCGAAAATAATTAAATCAAATAGAAGTAAAATTCCTTCTATTAAAAAATTTGTTACTGAGATTTTAGCTGGAAACATTAGTTATTTAAGTAGAGCTATTACACTAATAGAGAGCACAAATGAAAAACATCAAGAAAAAGCGAATACTATTTTAGAACAATGTCTTCCTTTCGCCAATAAATCAATTAGAATTGGTATTACAGGTGTTCCTGGTGTTGGGAAGAGCACCTTCATAGAGGCATTTGGCAAGCAATTAACAAGCAATCATAAAAAAGTAGCCGTATTAGCTGTAGATCCTAGCAGTTCTATTAACAAGGGTAGTATTCTAGGTGATAAAACTAGAATGGAAGAATTGGTAAATGATAAAAATGCTTTTATAAGGCCTTCTCCTTCTGGCTCATCTTTAGGGGGGGTTGCACAAAAAACTAGAGAAAGTATTATTCTTTGTGAAGCTGCTGGTTTTGATACTATTATTATTGAAACAGTTGGTGTTGGCCAAAGTGAAACCATGGTGCATTCTATGGTAGATTTCTTTTTACTGCTAAAGATTGCAGGTGCTGGTGATGAATTACAAGGGATAAAAAGAGGTATTATTGAAATGGCAGATGCTATTGTCATTAATAAATCTGATGGAGAAAATATTAGAAATGCTCATATTGCAAAAGTTGAGTTTAGCAGAGCATTGCATTTATATCCACCAAAAGAAAGCGGATGGCAACCCAAAGTTCTTACTGCAAGCGCAATAGAGAATATAGGAATTGGAGCTGTATCAGAGATGATTGATCAATATATTTCTTTAGCAAAAGAACAAGGGTTTTTTAGTGCTAAAAGAAACAATCAGAATACTTTTTGGCTACAAACTACTATTCAACAAAACTTACATGATTCCTTTTTTAAAAATAAATATATCTCTGTTGCTTTGCAACAAGAAATTGAACTATTAAAGAGCGGAAAAACAACTCCCTTCAACGCTGCAAAAAAATTATTAAAATCTTATAATGAACAAACTTAAGCAACACAAGTTTCTTTTACCTGTAGCAATATTTTTATTATGTATCTTAAATATAGTTCAGGGAAGTACAACTGAATTATTGCCAGATGAAGCCTATTACTGGGTGTATAGTCAATATATGAGCTGGGGTTTTTTTGATCATCCTCCGTTTGTTGCAGTCTGGGTAACCATCAGTGATTTTTTATTTACCGATGAACTAGGTGTTCGATTCTTTTCATCAATTTCCTTTAGCTTACTCATATATTTAGTTTGGATTACAATAGACCATACTTTAAAGAAAAAATTTACTTGGTTATTTATAGTACTTGTTTTTTCTACAGCTTTGTTAAATGTTTATGGTTTTATTACAACTCCAGACACGCCTTTATTATTCTTTTTTGCGCTATTTCTATGGTCTTATAAAGAATATTTAACTCAAAGAAATACAGTAAGTTACCTACTACTCTCTCTCGCTATTACTGGAATGATGTACAGTAAATATCAAGGAATTTTAATTGTACTTTTTATCTTTCTGTCTAACTGGAAATTAGCAAAAGACTATAAAATTTGGTTGGTTTGTTTAGGAGCTCTAGTATTGTACATACCTCATATTCATTGGCAATATGTAAATGATTTTCCTTCTGTTAAATATCATCTGTACGAAAGAGCTTCTGTGGCTACTTATACGTTTGAATATACACTCATGCATTTTGTAAATGCCATTGCAATCTTAGGTTTTACATTTATAATCATGTATAAAGCATTTTTTAAAGGAATTAAAAGTAATGATCTTTTTCATAAAGGGTTAAATTATATTATTTCAGGGTTTTTCATCTTCTTTTTAGTTGCTTCTTTTAGAGGTCACGTTCAGGCTCAATGGATAGCTCCTATTATGTTGCCATTAATTTTAATAACATTTAATTACCTAGTTGAAAACAATACACAACTAAAACTTTTCAACTACCTAGCAATTGCTAATATTAGTATTATTTTATTTGTTAGAATTATAATTGCTAATGAAGGAATTATTCCAGTTAAATTAGACTTTCATGGAAATAAACAATGGACGCTTAAGGTTAAAGAACTTACTAAAGGTTCCGATAAATTATTCATTAACAGTTTCCAAAATGCTTCTATCTATTGGTTTTATACGAAAGAAAAGACACATTATCAGAAAAATTACTTAGGGAGGAAAAACCAATATGGCTTTATCCCAAATAACGATGTTTATATATCAGATTCTATCGCTTATATTACAAGAATATCTAAAGAATATTCAACAATTAAAATGAAAAGCTCTGGAAAAGACTCCATTTTTATTTCCTTTATAAATGATTATAAATCTTTCTTTGATATTGAAATAGACTTTGTTAATTCATCAAACATTGTGTTTAATACTTCCACAAAAAAATTGTATGATGTTATCGTAAAAAACCCGTATAAGTTCTGTCTCTTATACACATCTGACGCTGCCGACGAATAGAGAGG
>OJHK01001115.1_pt1 | contig 13566 bp, 34 predicted proteins | sample 1595161 | NCBI WGS metagenome assembly OJHK01 (sample SAMN05416842, study PRJEB24817) | seawater metagenome | isolation source: Sea water | place: Canada:Atlantic | collected 2013-07 | reverse complement strand
ATCTACACCTCTCTATTCGTCGGCAGCGTCAGATGTGTATAAGAGACAGATGGTAATGTTAATCATTATGCAAATACACAAACTGATAAAACAGAAAGAGTAGTAATAAATATAAATTATGAATAATATAATAAAAATATAATTATGGCACATTTTGCAAAACTAGGATTAAATGGAAAAGTTATTCAAGTATTAAGTTTGAATGATGGTGATATGTTAAATGCTGATGGTATTGAAGATGAAACAGTAGGACAACAATATTTAGAAAGAAATAATAATTGGTCTGCTGAAATGTGGATTCAAACTTCTTACAACACATTTGCTAATCAACATAGAAATGGTGGAACTCCATTAAGAGGAAACTATGCAGGGATAGGTTATACTTGGGATGAAGATAATCAAATCTTTTGGTCTAAAAAACCTTATGCTTCATGGGTTAAACATATTGAAACTGCATCTTGGAAATCACCTATTGGTGATCCGCCTGAATTAACACAAGAACAAAAAAATGATAATTTTCATTATCAATGGAATGAAGAAAACCAAAATTGGAATTTGACAAATACTTAATATTATTGTTTTATGCTTGGTGTGGAAATCAAAAAAAAAGTTTTAACAGAACAAAGTTTATTTTATGGTAATGTTAATATGCCAAAAGGTTTTGAGATAGACCAAAAAAAACTTATTAACGATACTTTACAATCATCATATAAATCTAAAAAATTTCCATTTTCAAAAACTTGGGATATGTTAAATACTTATATAAAAGATCATATAAATTTAGAATATAGTTTTCAATTAATAAACAAAAAAAATTGGGGTGATACTTATAAACCTCATCAACAAACTCCTCCTTTATTAAACATAGATCCAGTAGATTTACGTAACTCACCAGACTTTACATTACTCTATGGAGTAAAAGTTAAAGATTGTATGGTTAGAATACACTTTGAAGATAACAGACGTAAAGGTAGAAGTTGGGATATACCACTTACAAATAATAAATTCATAATGTTTCCATCAACTAATATGTATTATTTAAATAATAATCAAAAGGATAGTTTAAATTTTGTGCAAACTATAACGTATGAATATATCTAATTATTATTGGTATTTTAAATCTGCATTAACACCTAAATTTTGTGATGATGTAATAGCTTATGCTAATCAACAAAAAGAAGTTATGGCATTAACTGGTGGATATGGAAATAAAAAATTAAACAAACAAGAAGTATTAGATTTAAAAAAAAAAAGAAATTCTGATTTAGTTTGGTTAAATGATCTTTGGATTTATAAAGAATTACACCCATACGTTCACGAAGCAAATAGAAACGCAGGTTGGAACTTTGATTGGGAAAGATCAGAATCTTGTCAATTTACTAAATATAAATTAAATCAATATTACGATTGGCATTGTGATAGTTGGGATAAACCTTATGATAGAAAAGATATAAATAATCCTGAACATGGTCGTATTAGAAAATTATCTATGACTTGTCAATTAACAGATGGTTCAGAATACAAAGGTGGTGAGTTAGAATTTGATTTTAGAAACTACGATCCACACATGAGAGATGAACTTAAACATTTAAGAAAAGCAAAAGAGATTTTACCTAAAGGATCTATTATTGTATTTCCATCATTTATATGGCACAGAGTAAAACCAGTAACATCAGGCACAAGATATAGTCTTGTTGTTTGGCATTTAGGAAAACCATTTAAATAATATGTATATAAATAATTACTTTAACACGACCATTTGGTCAGAACAAAAACCAGAGTTTGTAAAATCTTTAACTAAAGCATCTAATAAATATATTAAAGCTGCTAGAAATTTTCCAGAAGCTAAAGCACATATAAAAAAGTTTGGAGACTTTGGAAGAAGTTATCATTCAACACCTCTTACAGCTGATAATAATTTTAGAGACTTTAGAGATTACATTGGTCAAAAATCTTGGGAATATTTAGATCATCAAGGTTATGATATGCAACAATACACTACTATGTTTAGTGAGATGTGGGTACAAGAGTTTGCTAAAAAAGGTGGTGGTCATCATTCTGCACACGTGCATTGGAATCAACATATATCAGGTTTTTACTTTTTAAAGGCAAGTGATAAAACATCAATGCCTGTATTTCATGAACCAAGAACAGGTGCAAGAGCTACTAAATTAAAAATGAAAGATCAAAAAAGTGTGTGGGGTGGATCGGAACTTATACATTTTAAACCTACACCAGGTACATTAATTATATTTCCAGGATATTTAGAACACGAGTTTAGTGTAGACTTTGGACTTGAACCTTTTAGATTTATACATTGGAATATACAAGCTGTGCCAAAAGAGATGGCTAAAGATGTTTAAGAAAAAAAAGTATACAGTTATCCGTCAAGCAATATCAAAAGATTTAGCAGCCTTTGTTGCAAATTATTTTAGGATGCAAAAACAGGTTTATGATACTTGTAGAGCCGCCAGATACTTTTCACCTTTTGAAAATATAATAGGTCATTATGAAAATGATAATGAACAAATACCAAACACATATTCTCAATATGCAAATATAGCTATGGAAACTTTGTTACTTAAATGCCAACCTAAAATGGAAGAAGCAACAGGATTAAAATTATATCCATCTTATACTTATGCAAGAATATATAAAAAAGGTGATGAACTTAAAAGACACAAAGATAGATTTAGTTGTGAAATATCTACTACTATGAATTTAGGTGGAGATCATTGGGATATATATTTAGAACCATCTGGAGAAATAGGTAAAAAAGGAATTAAAGTAAATCTTAAACAAGGAGATATGCTAGTTTATTCTGGTTGTGAATTAGAACATTGGAGAAATAAATTTAAAGGTAAGGAATGTGTACAAGTATTTCTTCATTATAATAATCGTAAAACATTTGGAGCAAAAAATAATATGTTTGACAAGCGTCCACATTTAGGTCTTTCATCCTGGTTTAAAAAATGATATAAAATTTTTGCAAGTGGGTATTACTTCCACACCACATACTCACTTGTTTAACTATGAATTAATATTATGAAATTTACTTTAATAAACAAAATATAATGGCTAAAAAATCTAACTCCAACTTGGAAGATCACAATGGAATTAGATTATCTTCACACGAAAAAATTTGTTCTGAAAGAATGTCTCAATTAGTTAAATCAATAGATGAAATGAAAAAAGAAATAAAAGAATTAAGAAGCGATATGTCTAAAGGCAAAGGTGCTATCAATCTTTTAATTATTATTGGTGGTATTGTGGGTGCTTTAGTTGGTTTCTTCAACATGGATGGCTAATAGAAAGACAAATATAGCTGGTTTAACACAAGAATTAAGGGTACAGTTGCGTCTAGCTGACAATCCAAACATGATAGTATTCACACCTTTAGGTGGTAATGGTCCAGTAGATATAGTAACATTAGACCTTACAACTGGAGAGTATCAAGGGTATGATGTTAAGTCTAAAAATTATAGAAAAAAAGATTATATAGGTAATGATGGTTATGAACGAAAAAGAATCGGCAGCCTTATACATAGAGCCACAACCCCAGAACAAAAAAGACTAAAAGTCAAAATCATATATGAGTAGCGATAATTCAATAGACATTCTTAACGAGTACAAGGATCAAGTTAGAATACTAAAAGGACAGATCAATGAACTTGAGGATGCTGGTAAATCTAAAGATGCCGCTAACAAAAGGTGTTTGCAAAAATTAGAGTTTTGTACTAAAGACTTAGATGATGCTTTATCTAAAATAGAAAAATTAGAGGAGAAGAAAAAAGATGTGGATTAGTGCAATCAAATTAGCAGTTAACGCTGGTAGTCACATATATAAAAAGAAACAAGAAACTCGTATGAATATTGCTTCAGCACAAGCAGTTCATGCAGAGAAGATGGCTACTGGTGAATTGGAATATAAAGCGAAAGTTATTGAGAGTAATGATAATGGTTGGAAGGATGAGTTTGTACTTATACTTGTATCTCTTCCTATTTTGCTATTGGTCTGGAGTATTTTTTCTAACGATCCGGAAATTCGTATTAAACTAGATTTATTTTTTGAGTATTTTAAACAGCTTCCCTATTGGTATCAAGCAATTTTTATAGGAGTAGTTAGTGCTATCTATGGTCTTAAAGGTGCAGACATAATGAGAAAACCAAAATGAGTAAAGGTATAATGACAGCATCTGTTAGTCAATACAGTAAGAAAACAAGTTTATTATCACAACAAACAGGAAAAAATGGCAAGAGTAAAGTTCAACGTAGCAGATCAACCCCACGAAAGAATACCAAAAAAAACCTCTATAGGTAGGAGACCTAAACTATCTTCTATGAACAAGTCTAAAAAACTTCATAAAGGTAAGTCAAAAAATCGTGGACAAGGTAAGTAATATCTTATAGTAAAAATCATAGGAGATAATTATGATTGATAAAATTAAAGCTCAAGCTATGCACTACTGGACAGACCACAAAGAAGTGTCAATAGTTGTCATTACATTACTGGTTATTAGCATTATCTTATAATAATTTTTAGGAGTTGTTATGAATGTTGCTGAATTATTTAAAAAGAATTTTGTACTTGTACCTGTAATTGCTTCTGTATTGTTTGGAACATTTACTGGAGTTAAGTATGTAGTTAATTTAACTGACACCATCAACCAATCAGAATCTCACATTGTTAATCTTGAAAGAGACTTAACTGTGGCTCAAGATAAAATCGCAGAAATAAATACAAGACTGGCATCTGCTGAAGCTACATGGCAAATGGCAGAAAATTTATATAGAACTCTTGCAGATCAAGTAAGAGAACATTCTTACGATATAAAGGATTTAAACAGGTAATGTATGGAGTGTCTCAGTATGAACTACAAATTTACAGCAATACTTATTATAATGATGACACTACTTGCTTTGTTTGGTGGACCAGCTCACAGCAGAAACGAGTATTTAACTAATGGGACTAATAGCTGCAGAACTGGTGAAGTTGATGTTAGAATCGAAACAGAAAACCGAGACAACGATTACAGACATAATTCTAGTTCTAATGATTATGATAATAATAGTGACAATGATCGTCTTAGTGTAACTTATAGACACTACATTGGGACAGCTTGTACTAAACAATTTAGAAAAGTGCAGCAAGAAAATATGGAACTTAAACAGCAATTAGAATTAATGAAGATGTGTGGTAAGGTTAATAACAATCCTAGTATATTACAAAATAGTAATTTTAGTTTATTAGTTTCTAAATGTACTGGTGTTACTGCAACTGAAAACTACAGACCAGAATCTAAAAGTTATTGGGATTCACTTGTTGAAGATCATAAAAATAAACCAGAAAATAAAGGTGTAGAATTTATGGGAACTAAAAATATATTAAAAATGCCACCTAAAAATTTTGATTTACCAGAGCCTACAAATGACTAGAAAAAACAATACAATGTTAATAGGTTTATTAGGTACAATCCTTATGGGATTAGCTACTTGGACACTTGTAACCTTAATTGAACTGCAGACTTTAATGTATATGCTCCAAACTGAATTAGAAAATGTTGATAAACAATTTGGTAGAGTTTACAATTTTATTGATTCTGTTAGGGGTAGATAATGATTGATAGATTTTTTTATAATATGTTTGGCAGACTTGACAATGCTATTTCATTTGTTGAGACTTATGCTATAAAGACAACTACATGGTGTTGGCACTCAAGAGTAAAACTTTTAAAGAAAAGAAGAAGTAAAAAATGAGTATAGAATATAGAGGTGAAACATTTTCCGGTTATAATAAACCAAAGAATGACAGAACTAAAACTAAAAAATTTTCTGTACTTGCTAAGTCTGGTGATACAATAAAACTTATTAGATATGGTGATGCCAATATGACCATTAAAAAAAACAATCCTAAAAATAGAAAATCATTTAGAGCTAGACACAAATGCGATACCAAGAAAAGTGTATTAACTGCTGGGTATTGGAGCTGCAAAAAGTGGTAAGCAGATGAAGATTGTTATTATACTTATGGTTATGTGTAGCACAGTTGCTGGTAATACTTGTAAACCAATATCAACAACTCAAATAGAATTTAAAGATATGTATGAATGTACAGTTTATGGTTACAGTTATTCAGAACAAGTTATAATAGAATTGGGTGCAGAATTTATAAATAATTATGGTGCTTATACTAAATTTGCTTGTGAAAAAAAAGAGGTAGTATAATGGCAAACAAGACTTGGAACAAGACTAAATCAGTAATGGCAGCCGGATGGTGTAATGTATGTAAAAAAGAAATGCTAAGTGATGCTGGTGGCTGGATAGTAAACGCAGAAAAAAAACACTTTTGTCATGATGGAAAAGATGGTAGTTGTTTTGATAAGTATATTAAAGAAAAACAATTAATGGCAGAAGATGCCACTTACGAAAAGGAAATATAATGCCGGGTTATCATACTAAAAAAGATGGAACAAAAGCCAAGAAGGGTTTGTACTATAACATCAACCAGAAAAAAAAATCTGGTACTTCAAAAAGTAAAGCTAAAAGTACAATAAGTGCTAAGTCTTACAAGTCTATGCTAAGTGGTTTTAAGAAGTAGTTTTTTATTTTTTCTTTCTAACTGTCTAACATAACATCTAAGATCATCTATGGTATGTTCTTGATCTTCTATTTTTAATCTATATTTTAGATGCCAATTAATTCCTATAACACTTCTTTTAGTTCTTGAAACTCTTGCCATATAGTTTGTTCCTCTGACCAATATCTTTTCTTGTTAGCTTTCATTTTTATTGAATGTAATACTGTGGTATGATCTTGCTTAAAGTACCTACCAATATTTGTTAGATTCATTTTATATTTTTCATTTAATAAATTATGAATAATGTTTCTTGATCTTACAATATCTAAAGTTCTTTTCTTGCCAAGCAATTCTACCTTTGATACTTCATATTTCTTACAGATATAATCAATAATATTATCTATGGTTGCTCTTTGTGGTGATGAAAAAGAATAACCTACAATCTTAACAAGGTCATATTCATTTTGTTTTAAATGTTTTTTGGCTAACTTATAACCATTGACAAATGCGTTCTTGTATATTTTCTCTTCTCTTGTATTTAGATTTGCGTAATGACCTGCCTTCATTGCAAGTTTAATCTCATTGAATCTTATATTTTTAGTCATAGAATCCCCCCATGTTCCTCTTGTTTTTTTTAATAATAAAATTAATAACTATCTAGCTGTCATTAATTCTTCTTGCGTCTTTTCTATTTTCCAAAACAATTCATAAGAATCTTTTTGATACTTATTTGCTTTGTACTTTGCTTCCAGATACTTCTTGTGTTTCTTTTCTTGAAGGTCCTTTAGCTTCTGTAGACGCACTTTGATGTTTTCCATCATGCTCCTTTTTTACTGTTGTAAAATCAACTTTTAAATTGTCAATTTTTACTTCTACATTTGTTCCTTCATTGGAACTGTTTGCAGCCTTTTCTACTGAATCAAAATCTTCGGTAATTTGAAAACTACACTCTCCGTTTTTGATTCTTGTATATTTTGTCATGATTTATCCTTTTTGGCAACCTCTTTTTCGATTAAAAAATCTATGTATTGTTTGGCTTTTTTTAAATCTTCCACTCCGTTTTTTAATCTCCAACGAGATATATACTTCACAACATTCCCTTCACAGAAATTTAATTTGTTGGCAATAATAAAATCAATAGGCTCTATTGCGTTAGCTATATAATGCTTTGGCTGTTTGATTGTATCGGTCATATTTTTTTTGTGTCCTAGAGGGGAAAACTAACGAAGGGAACTAAGAAAGAAAAAAACCCCTCTAAGACTATACAAATTTTAGATTTAATTAAAACTTGTATTCTGGTTTATTACCAGAAATAGGTGCTTTTGGAAACCCCTTATTTCCGGATGATTGTGGAACAGCACTTGGATTGTTAGGTGTCAATTTAATCTTGATTGCTCCAGTTAAATTACCACTATCATCTTTTGCGTTCCATCCTGCAGGATTGTGCCAAGTCTCTCCTATCTTTGTACCAATGGTCCATTTCTTTCCCTCTGGTGCATTAGGATTTGGGGGTGCTACCCAATCCGGATGGTTATCTGCTGACTTGTTTTCGTTAGGTACTAAGTTTACCCATATTACTTCTTCCATATTTACTCCTTTGTTATCTTCAACTATTGTTGAACATTATTTAATTGTAATTCACGAGTTTCAGCAATGTCGGTGACTTGTCTGTATGCTCGTAAATTGTTTTTAAGTAAAAAATGAACACTATCTCTATGCTTATTCTTAGCAAGATTTAACCCTTGTATAGTTTTAGCATTTTTAAGTTCATCTTTTATTTCATCTACATTCACAGATTCATCCATGTATGTAGGCTCTGCAGATTTCTCTACAGAATTTTGTTTAAAGGGTTTGGCTTCATAACCATCCTCATCTTTAATACCGGTTTTAAGATTTAACAGATTTAAAAACGCATACTTTCTTGAGTATGACATAGCTTGACCCGTACCAAACTTATCTAATCCACCCATTGCCGAGCAACCATCTACTAAAACAAATTGTGTTGGATCATCAACGTCATGTACTTTCATAGTACATACAACCATGACCATATTCTTATCTGTTATTTCTGTTAGGTAGCTACAAGTTGGGTACAATCCATTATTCAATAATGATTGCGTTGCAGTTTCTTGTACTGCGTCATGCAATAAAGGATTAAAGTGCATCCCTTTTACTTTTTCTGCTTTCTTAACACTACCAGCTTCAATACAAGCCGAGTGCAGTTTTTGATATATATTTTTCTTATTCATGTTTCATTCCCCATAGGTTAGTTATTAATTGTAATTGTTCTGGTGCTAAGTCTTTATAATAAAATGGATGATTTAAATCTGGTGGTTCACACATCATTGCAAGTTCTTGTATATTACCCTTGCAAAACATAATCATTTTTTCCCAGAATAAAATCTTCTCACACATTTTAAAGTAAAGGTGTTCCAGATGGTCTTTCTTCATTAACTCATGTGATTGGTCAAACACAATATGTTCTTTGTCATTGACATAAACTAAGAATGGTATTTTCTTAGTACACATATAGTAAAACGAAGTCTGTGTTAAGTTATCAAACGTAGGCTCAGATGGAATTGGTTGCGAACTCATTTTCCATTCCTCTTTGTTTTTAACTTTTCTAATATTGGGTGGCTTAGTTTTTAATTCTATAAATTTAGTTTTACTTTCATAATCAATTCTTCCAATGATAGGTTTAAGCATAGTCATTTCTTTATGCTCAACATATCTTTCACAAACTAATTTTTCATCTCCAATTATATCTTGCACAACCTTTTTAGTGACACCAATACAATCGTGTGCGTACTGTTGCATTTCTTCTCTGGCAAACTCATCCTTTGCGTCTACCGGTGGTTTATCTTTTATAATTTTTAATTCACTTTCAAATGCTGTTTTATAATCTCTTTCTTCTTTTGTGAACGCAGTTTGTTTTATTGTTTTACTAACGTGAATTACATCAGCTATCATTTTTTGAACTGTGTTATTAACTAAATTTCCGAATGATGGTTTGTATCTAAATACAAATTTTCTTCTTACTTCTTGTGGAAAAGAATAGTTAATTATATTTTTTGAGAATGGTGATGATGTAGAACTGTAAGACCAATGATCTAATCCTTTACCACCATTATAAAAAGCAAATGCTTCTTGTATTAATTCTTCTTGAGTTTTCATAAGTTCCTTTTTTTTACACACTTATAAACTAAATTATTATCTTGTCAAATAAAATATATAATATATACCTCTATAATAGATAAACAAGGAAAGGAATTATGACACTTGAAGAATATAGAAAAGATAAGAAACTATCCTATTATGTCTTTGGACAAATGCTGGGACTTGATGGACAAAATCCGGGTACATCTGTTAATCGTTGGTGCTTAACTGCTAAAGTAAAAAGATTTCCTAATCCAGAAATGGTTAAGAAAATAGTAGAAATAACTAATAACAAAGTAAGTATAAAGGATTTGTATGAAGCATGGTACGAAGCCAAAGTTTAAATATAAAAGAGTAAAAATTGTTTGGGTTGACATCACATCATCAAGTTCTTGGTATGATGATTTAAAAGATGTTGATGATTTTACTTATTCATGGTGTGAAGATATTGGCTACCTATATTATAAAGATTCTAAAGTAGTTAAAATATTTACATCATTTACTTATGATGAAAACAAATTGTCTATTGGTAATATTACTGCTTACCCTAGATCAGTTGTTAAAAAAATAGAGGTGTTAAAATGATAGATGAGAATAGAAAAAAAGTATTAACAATTTTAAGTTTAGGTGCTGGTGTTCAAAGTTCAGCTATGGCTTTAATGTCTGCTAAAGGAGAATTACCCCCTGTTGATTGTGCAATTTTTGCAGACACCGGATATGAACCAAAAGGAATTTATGATTATTTAAATTATTTAAAATCAATTTTGCCTTACCCTGTTTATTTAGTTTCTAAAGGAAATATAAAAGAAGATATGTTGGCTGCTAAAGATACTAATAAATTTGTAGTAGCACCTTTCTTTAATCAACACAGTATTACTGGAAAAAAGGGAATGATTCGTAGGCAATGCACTTCCGAGTACAAAATTTTGCCAATTAGAAAAAAAATAAGAGAACTTTGTAATATTGGTTATGGTAAACATTTTCCTAAAGATAAATATGCTGAACAATGGATTGGAATCTCAACAGATGAAATTCAAAGAATGAAACCGGCTAGAGATAAATACCTTTTAAATAAACATCCTTTAATTGAAGCAAATATGAACAGACAAGATTGTTTAAATTGGATGAAAAAAAATAATTTTAAAATGCCGGTTAAATCTGCTTGTATATGTTGTCCCTTTAGGGATGATAAAGGTTGGTTAGAAATGAAAAAAAATAATCCAATAGAATTTGCTGACGCAGTTGAATTTGATAAAAATATTAGAACTATTAATAAAGATTCTGATATGAAAAATTATACTCATAGAAGCTGTAAACCTTTAGATGAAGTTGATTTTGATAAAAAAGATAATCAATTAGATATGTTCAATAATGAATGTGAAGGTCTGTGTTCAGTATGACAAATGCAGGTATGTTTGAAGATGCTGAAAGGATTGAGTATCTTGAAGAACAAAATAAGTTTTTAAAAAAGAAACTAAAAGAAGCTAACAACTTTAAAATTATTGATACACTTGAAACTGATATTGGTATTAAAGATTGGCATATCAATAAATTAAAAGATGAGATAAAAGAATTAAAAGAAGCACTAGAAAAAACAGAATAGGGAACAATGCGTCAAGCTAAATACTTTGATAAGGACTTATACAGTAAGTTCCATAGAAAATATGATGGCATTGCTATGTGTGATGTGGATAGTGTTGAAATATGTCGTAATAAAGGGTGTTGGTATCCACTTGCAATCATTGAGCATTTGTATGACGTAAACCAAACTAAACGAAAGTACACTACCATTGTAGAACATATTGGGAAAGCCTTAAATGTGCCGGTATTTTTGGTCTATTACAAAAAATCGACCACCGATACCCTATCGTTCCGAGTTGCTCAAGTACACCCCATTAAAACGCCATTAAACACCCATTGCGAGACAGAGTGGGTAGATATTTTAAGATCAATTCAGCTTAAACATCAAGAGGTATGTAAATATGCAAAGTAGAGCCTTTTTACATATTACCTATAAAATTTATGGTCACTTAGACAAGCTATCTGGGGTGAAAAAATCCCATGCACTAAATTGTTTTTTATCTTTAATGAAACACGCATGGAAAAAAAATAACTATGAATGTGGCTTGAGATACTCAACTGTTGCTAAGGACACCAAACTATCTCGTATTACTGTTCGAAGGACCTTAGATACTTTGGAAAAGTTAAACATTATATCTACTGTGCGAGGTAGGTCCGGTAAATCTTATAAGGTTAATGAGATATTCTTAAAATCAGAATCAGATGGATCTAAATTATACATTGATAATAATAAAATGTATAAAAAAGATCACTCATATGTGAAAAAAAGATCAGTATTAGTAGAAGCATTAAACATTAATAATATAGATAAAATAATAGGTACTTATAAAGGTGATAAAGAATCTATAATAGACCATTTAGCGAAGCTCCCCCCCGAAGAACTAATGATGGATACTAAAAATCCATACTATGTAAAACTTGCTATGAATAGGAAAGAGGAATTGATTGCTGAAAATACTAAAAGTTATGTCCACCCACAAAAGATAATAAATGAGCTGACTAAGATTAAGAAACAATCCAACCCTAGATACAGAGAGAAAGTTGAATTTAATAAAAGAAACAACCTAGACTACAAAGGAAACCCAAAGAAATGACAGACAAGGATAAGCTAATATTTAGAATTAAAACTTTAATCTTAAAATGTAGATCAAAAGGTAAATTTAAATTAGCAATTAAGTTAAAAAAGAAACTAGAAAGTATTTAGTGGCAGGTAGACCAAAGTCAAAAGTGTTCTGTCAATCACTCAGACGTGATGGAAAACCTTGTTTAGCTAAGGGGTTTTTGTGTAAAAATAACAAATACTTCTGTCGTTTTCATGGCTTTCAGAATATATTAGGATTTCAAAAACCGAACTATACACATGACACAAGAAAAAAACAACTCAGAAAACTTAAACAGTTCAAAGACCTTACCGAAGAAGCCTTTGACACCTACTATGAAGAAAAACTTAGACCTAGAATTGAACGTCAAGAAAAATCTACCTACCATACTAGATTCATTAATAGAGGGAAATACATTAACTCATTGTATAGAATCCAAAATCACAAACCCAATGGGGATCAGCTTAGGGAAATTTTACTCTATCTTAAAAAAAAATCCAGAGATTGAGCAAGATGTATTAGACGCAAGAAAAATTGGTATTCAAACCTCTATTGATAGATTGCTTGAAATATTTAATCATCAAGAGTTGGAAAACCCTAATCAGATATTATGGATAACTCGTAAAGCTGACTTTGTTAAATGGATTGCCGGAAAAATTACTGATCTATATTCAGATAATAAGGTACAGAAAGTGGACCAGAAAACTGAAATGAAAATTAGCTGGGGTAATGATGAAGATGATTTAATTGATGTAAACGCTGAAGATATTCCAACGTCTACACCTAATAAAGATTAAGATTTATTTATCCCCTATACCCTCATTAACTATTGCAATATCTAAATTTGGATATTTATTTTTAATATAAGTTTTTATATTATATAAAGTATTATTTATATCTAACAAAATAATTTTTTCTTCAGTTCTAACATCAGTTATTTTATCAAATATTATCATATCTTTTATTTTATTCATTGTTCCCTTGTGTTAGCTTTTTATTTTTATAGTAAGTGTAAATTATTCCTTTAGCACTTAATATATTTAAAAGAGTTTGTTTCATCAACTCATCTAAATTTTGTTTTTGTAATTGTTTATTGGTCATAAAGTTTCTGTACTGTCTCTTATACACATCTCCGAGCCCACGAGACCTCTC
>OJHK01001104.1_pt1 | contig 13688 bp, 15 predicted proteins | sample 1595161 | NCBI WGS metagenome assembly OJHK01 (sample SAMN05416842, study PRJEB24817) | seawater metagenome | isolation source: Sea water | place: Canada:Atlantic | collected 2013-07 | reverse complement strand
TTCGTCGGCAGCGTCAGATGTGTATAAGAGACAGCTCCACAGCGGTCGCAGAAACCTTTGGCCGCACTTCTGGCTTCAAAACACCAGTTGTTGAAAGCACAGGTTCTGGCGGCGGCTTGAAGTTGTTCTGCTCTGGCGTAGGCGTTGGCCACCCGGACATGACCAATGCATCCCGCCGCATCAAGATGTCCGAAGTCGAGAAATGCGCTGCGAACGGCATCACCGAAATCACCGAAGTCAAAATCGGTTATGACGGCATCGCTTTCGGCTCATCCAAAGCTGGTCCGGATATGGCGTTGACGAAAAAGCAGATTTTCACCGCGCTGGCCAAAATGGTTCCGGTTGACGGCGTTCTTGTGCCAAACCCTTACACCATGTGGAACCAGATCGACGCCAGCCTTCCGGCGATCAAGATCGAAGTGCTTGGGCCGCCGCCGACTTCCGGCACTCGTGACGCGTTCGTGGAATTGGTGATGCGCAAGGGCGCTGAAGCTTATCCTGCGTTGAAGAAGATCAAGAAGCAGAAGAAACTCTTCCGCGGCTATGCCGATGCGATGCGTGAAGACGGCGCGTTCATTGAAGCTGGCGAAAACGATAACCTGATCGTTCAGAAGCTGGAAGCTAACCCGAACGCTTTCGGCATCTTCGGTTTCTCCTTCCTTGACCAGAACGCCGACAAGATCAAAGGCGCTTCGGTTGAAGGCGTCCTGCCGACCTTCGAAAACATCGCAGACGGTTCTTACGGCGTCTCCCGCTCGCTCTACTTCTACGTCAAGAAAGCCCATGTCGGCGTCGTGCCGGGCATGGAGGAATTCGTGGCTGAGTTCGTGAGCGACAAAGCCTATGGCGAGGAAGGTTACCTGACGGACAAGGGCTTGATCCCGCTGCCGGAAGAAGCCCGCGAAGCCATGACCGAGCAAGCGACCGGCCTCGCGCCGCTCAGCATGTAATCGGGCTTGGTTTTAGAATAATACGCCCCAAGGATTGGTGAGTTCGCGACAATGCAAGTCTGGCTAATCCTTGGGGTAATTCTGCTGCTGGCCTCCTATGGCTATCAGCGGGGCAGGGGCGGGGCGCTGGCGTCTGTCAGCGGCGACGCCTCGAAGCTCCATTCTTTGCCTTCATATCACGGCGCCTATTTGGCGCTTTGGGCGGCTATTCCAGCTCTCATCGCTTGCGTCATATGGCTGAGCGCGGAGCATCAAATTATTAAGATGCTCGTGATCAGCGGCCTTTCAGCGGATAGCCAAGCGCTTGAGCCGCAGCGGCTGGCGCTGCTGATGAGCGACATTCGTAACTTAGCCAGCGGCGACATCGTTCGCGCGGACCCATCGCCCGAAGTGCAGGCGGCGGCGGTGCGCTACGCCGAACTGGCCCAGGTTTCCCTCTATGCCAAGCTTGCTGCGATCGCTGCACTGTCGGCGCTCTGCCTGTTTTTCGCCAAGAAGCGCATCGCTGAGCAGTTCCGGGCGCGCAACCGTGTAGAGCGGATTGTCCGCTACATTATGATCGCCGCCTCTGTTATCGCGATCCTAACGACAATTGGCCTGGTGCTATCCCTGCTGTTTGAAGCATGGCGCTTCTTCCTGCGCGTCCCGTTGCATGACTTCCTGTTCGGTACGCATTGGAGCCCGCAAACGGCGATCCGCGCCGATCAAGTCGGCGCCAGCGGCAGCTTTGGCGCCATCCCAATCTTTGCAGGCACATTGCTGATTACGCTGATCGCCATGGTGATCGCTGTGCCGCTCGGCTTGTTCTCGGCGATTTATATGTCCGAATACGCCAGCCCCCGCGCACGCGGCGCGATTAAGCCGTTGCTGGAAGTGCTGGCGGGCGTGCCGACGGTCGTCTACGGCCTTTTTGCGGCGCTGACTGTCGGTCCATATATCCGGGGTTTTGGAGAGAGCTTCGGCATAGACGCCAGTTCAGAATCGGCGCTCGCTGCGGGGTTAGTGATGGGTGTGATGATCATTCCGTTTGTCTCTTCCCTCTCAGATGATGTGATCAATGCTGTGCCGCAAGCACTGCGCGATGGCTCCTATGCGCTTGGTGCCACACAGTCCGAAACGATCCGGCGGGTTGTGTTGCCAGCCGCACTGCCGGGCATTGTCGGCGCCGTGTTACTCGCCGTAAGCCGGGCGATTGGGGAGACCATGATCGTCGTGATGGCGGCAGGTCTTGCGGCTAACCTCACTGCTAACCCTTTCGAAGCCGTGACGACAGTGACGGTGCAGATTGTAACGTTGCTGGTCGGCGATCAGGAATTTGACAGCTCGAAGACGCTTGCTGCATTCGCGCTGGGGCTGGTGCTGTTCTTCGTGACGCTGGCCCTGAACATCATCGCCCTCAAGGTGGTGCGGAAATATCGAGAAAAGTATGACTGACCGCGAACACAACACGGGCATCGCCGTGGATGCGGCAGAGGTCAAGCACGCGCGCAAACGCTATCGGGCCGAACGCCGATTCCGCATGTATGGCATGGCCGCTATTGCAGCGGCGGCGGGCATGCTGGCGCTGCTGGTGATCTCCATCGTTGCGACGGGATGGACGGCCTTCTATCAGCACAGCATCGCGCTGGATGTGACGTTTGAAGCCAAAGTCATTGATCCTAAGGGCGGCCGGGACCCATCAGTATTGGCGCGGGCAGATTATCGCAAACTCGCGCGGGCCTCATTGCGCGAACTGTTCCCGGATGTGAAAAAGCGGGGCGATAAGCGGAAGCTCTATGGCTTGCTCAGCATTGGCGTTGATCAACAATTGGCTGAATTGGTTGCCGCAGACCCAAGCCTGATTGGTCAAACGCGACGGGTTGAAATCTACGCGTCTGACGATGTCGACAGCTTCCTCAAAGGCTTCATTGACCGTGAAGCACCAGAATCTGACCGGCGCGTCAAAGACAAAGAAATCGCATGGCTGGATAAACTGGAAGCCGATGGTGCGATTACGTCAGACTTGAACCTCCGATTTTGGACAAAAGGCGATAGTCGGGAGCCTGAACTTGCAGGCTTCTGGGGGGCTATGGTCGGCTCATTCTTCACGCTGCTGGTGACACTCGCGCTGAGTTTTCCAGTTGGTGTTCTGGCAGCCACATATTTAGAGGAATTCGCGCCCAAGAACCGCTGGACGGACATCATTGAGGTCAACATCAATAATCTGGCGGCGGTTCCGTCCATTGTATTTGGCCTATTAGGGCTGGCGGTTTTCCTGAACTTCTTCGGCCTTCCGCGCTCTGCACCATTGGTTGGCGGTATGGTGTTGGCATTGATGACCTTGCCGACGATTATCATCGCCTCGCGTTCAGCCCTGAAAGCAGTGCCGCCGTCTATTCGTGAGGCCGCGTTCGGCGTTGGCGCGTCGGAACTCCAGGTCGTGACGCACCATGTCGTGCCGCTGGCGCTCCCTGGCATCTTAACCGGCGCCATTATCGGCATGGCCCGTGCGCTTGGTGAAACGGCACCGCTGCTGATGATTGGCATGGTCGCGTTCATCGTTGATATTCCGGGCTCCGTCACTGACCCAGCGACGGTCATGCCCGTCCAGATCTACCTTTGGGCTGACAGCCCGGAACGCGCATTTGTTGCGCGCACCAGTGCCGGTGTTATGGCGCTCCTCGGATTCCTCATGCTGATGAACGCGCTCGCCGTGATCTTGCGGAAGCGGTTCGAGCGGCGGTGGTAAGGACGAAGCAGATGTTAGATAGCGAAACCAATTCAGCGACGATTGCGGACCCGAAGGTCGTCTGCCGCGATGTGTCCGTATCCTACAGCGGCAAGCAGGCGCTGTTTGATATCGACTTGGATATCGGCATTCATCAGGTGACCTCTCTGATCGGCCCATCCGGCTGCGGCAAGTCCACGTTCCTGCGCTGCATGAACCGGATGAACGATGTGATCGACGGCTGTGTCGTTACCGGTTCCATTAGCGTAGATGGCGTCGAAATCCTCGACGATGAGATTGATGCGGTGCAGTTGCGCCGCCGCGTCGGCATGGTGTTCCAGAAGCCGAACCCCTTCCCAAAGTCGATCTATGACAATATCGCCTACGGCCCCCGCATCCACGGACTGGTGCGCGGTAAGGATGAGCTGGATGAGGTTGTGCAGACCAGCCTGGAACGGGCAGGCCTCTGGGAAGAGGTCAAGGATCGCCTGCTTCAACCCGGCACCGGTCTGTCTGGCGGTCAGCAGCAACGGCTTTGCATTGCGCGGGCCATCGCCGTCCGTCCAGATGTGATCCTGATGGATGAGCCTTGCTCAGCTCTCGACCCAATCGCAACAGCGCGGGTGGAGGAGCTGATTGACGAACTTAAGCGCTCTTACAGCATTGTTATCGTCACCCATTCAATGCAGCAGGCGGCGCGTGTGTCCCAGCGCACAGCATTCTTTCATTTGGGTATCGTGGTCGAAGTCGGTGAGACTGAGCAAATTTTCACCAATCCCCGGGATGAGCGCACCCAAGGCTACATCACTGGCCGGTACGGCTGAGCGACAGGAGCATTCAGATGCCAAATTCAGACGCACATATCGTCCGCTCATACTCGGGCGAGCTTCAGAATATCTCCGCCCTGGTTGCGAAAATGGGCGGTCTTGCTGAAACGATCCTGACGGATGCGATTACGGCGCTCGTCAAGCGGGACGCGGACCTTTCAACCCAGGCGATCCAGGCCGATAAGCGCGTCGATAGCTTGGATGCTGAGATTGAGCACCAGGTGGTGCGGATGTTGGCGCTCCGCCAGCCGATGGCGGTTGATCTGCGCTCAATCATCTCCGCGCTTAAAATCGCGCAATCGCTGGAGCGCATCGCGGACCATGCGAAGAATGGCGCTAAGCGGGCACTGGTCATCAACCAGTCGCCGCCAATGGATGCGACACGCGGGATCGTCCGACTTTCGGATGTCGCGCGGGAAATGTTGCGCAGCGTGCTCGACGCCTATGTGAACAGCGACGCGGAAGGTGCCGTTAAAGTACGGGATCGGGATGAAGATCTGGACGTGCTGTATGACGGCTATTTCCGTGAATGCCTGACGTACATGATGGAAGATAATCGCAATATCACCGCCGCCACGCACCTTTTATTTATCGCCAAAAACATTGAGCGCATTGGCGACCACTGCACGAACATCGCTGAAAATGTCTACTACATGCAGACCGGCGAACGCTTGAGCACGGCCCGCCCTAAAGGTGAAGACGCTATGGGCTTGAAAGCGGAATAACGGATCATGCAGCCCTACATCCTGATTGTTGAGGATGAGCCCGATATCGTCGAGCTGCTGAAATACAATTTGGAAGCAGCAGACTACGAAGTCGGTATCGCACGCGATGGCGATGAGGCGGAAATCAGCGTCGCTGAGCGCCAGCCTGATGCAGTGCTGCTGGATTGGATGCTTCCCGGCGTATCCGGGATCGAGCTTTGCCGGCGGATTAGGCGGAGGCCCGAGACGCGCATGCTGCCAATTATCATGCTGACAGCCCGTGGTGATGAGACGGATCGATTGCGCGGCCTGGATTCTGGTGCCGACGATTATGTGACCAAGCCGTTCTCGCCAGCGGAAGTCATCGCTCGCCTTCGTGCTGTGCTTCGTCGCGCACTGCCTTCTACGGCAGTTGAGACCCTTGAATACGAGGACATCACCCTTGATCTAGCTGGACATCGGGTCGAGCGGGCAGGGCGGAACATTCACTTAGGCCCCACGGAATTCCGATTGCTCCGTCATTTGATGGAACATCCGGGGCGCGTTTATTCCCGTGAACAATTGCTGGATGCTGTGTGGGGCCGGGATATTTACGTTGAAGCGCGCACAGTTGATGTGCATATCCGCCGCCTTCGTAAGGCTTTAAACGAAGGCGATGCGGCTGATTTGATCCGCACAGTGCGGTCTGCTGGATATGCGCTCGACAAAGCTGGCTGACAGCGCCCGGCGCGCACGTTACAACAAGGCTCCACTCGAGACTTGGAGCCGCTCAAAATGGCCGAAGCCGCTACCGAAATCCCTGAAGACATTCGCGAAATGTCATTCGAAGACGCGTTGGCGGAGCTTGAAGGCATCGTCCAACGCCTGGAGCAAGGCAAGGGCGCGCTTGAAGATTCCATTCATGCCTACGAACGCGGCTCCGCGCTGCGCCGCCATTGCGACGCTAAGCTGGCTGATGCCAAAGCGCGCGTAGAACGGATTGCGATCTCTGGCGGGCAAGCGTCAACGACGCCGTTTGATGTTGAATAGGGTGCAGCGCGTGGATTGCATTTTGGGTTCTGATGGGTCGAACGCCTCCCTCACCCTGATCCCTCTCCCCCCGTTGGGGGGTGAGGAGACCCTCACAGAGGTCGCGCCATCCTTTCTGGAACCCTTGCCCCCCAACGGGGGGAGAGGGCAGGGTGAGGGGGGCGCGCGCCGCTTTCCCAAGCTCGACGAATTGGCCGTAACCCAATGAGCGGCCCCCTCCAAGCCGCACTCGCTGAAATCGCGGATGACACTAATAAGTTGCTGGCAGAGCTCCTCCCAGATCCAACGCCGCTTGGCGAAGAACGGAAACTGGTTGAGGCGATGCGTTATGCCGTGCTCGGCCCCGGCAAACGCTTCCGGCCGTTCTTGACCGTCGCCGCAGCCGCTGCGACCGGTGGCGATCATACCCGTGCGCTTCATGCCGGTGCGGCGATTGAATGCCTGCATGCCTATAGCCTCGTCCATGATGATCTTCCTGCGATGGATGACGATGACATGCGCCGTGGCCGTCCGACCGTTCACAAAGAATATGACGAAGCCACGGCCATTCTGGCCGGTGACGCATTGCAGACAGAAGCTTTCTGCATTCTCGCCATGCCAGAAACTCATCCTGACGCCAATGTGCGCCTGGAACTGACCCGCGGCCTCGCCGTTGCTTCTGGAGCGCACGGCATGTGCGGCGGTCAGGCGCTTGATCTGGCGGCGGAAGGGGAGGCCAGCGATATGGCGAGCGACATAGGCTGGGCGATCAGAATGCAGCGCTTGAAGACGGGCGCGCTTATTTCATTCGCTTGTGAGGCTGGCGCTATTCTTGGCCAAGCCAATGGGCAAGCACGGGCTGCACTTTATGGCTACGGCATGGACATTGGGCTGGCCTTTCAAATCGCTGATGATCTGCTGGACCTTGAAGGTGACGAAGAGCAAGTCGGCAAGCGTCTCGCCAAGGATGCTGAGGCCGGCAAAGCCACGTTGCCGGGCGCTATGGGTATCCCGGAAGCTCGGCTTTATGCCCAGACACTTGTGCGTCAGGCCGTTGCAAAGCTTGATTGCTTTGGATCAAGCGCCAATCTCTTGCGTGACGCAGCGCGCTTTTCGCTTCAGCGTCAAAGCTAGGAAGGGGCAGTAATATGACCCGCCGCCCGACCCCACTGCTAGATCGCATCCGTGATCCTGCTGATCTTCGCCAGATGCCGGAATCAGACCTGATCCGCCTGGCTGACGAACTCCGCTGGGACACGATTGAAAGCGTTGCTGAAACCGGGGGCCATCTGGGCGCTTCGCTTGGCGTCGTCGAACTGACAGTCGCACTGCATTACGTTTTCGACACGCCCCATGATCGGCTGATCTGGGATGTTGGCCACCAATGCTATCCGCATAAAATCCTGACAGGCCGCCGTGACCGCATGGGCACGCTCCGCCAAGGCGGCGGTATTTCCGGATTCACCAAGCGAAGCGAGAGTGAATACGATCCGTTTGGAGCCGCGCATTCCTCAACATCAATCTCTGCCGGGCTTGGTATGGCGACGGCGGCGCATTTGATGGGCAAGGACAACCGCGCCATCGCCGTGATTGGCGACGGCGCGATGACGGCTGGGATGGCCTATGAAGCCATGAACAATGCAGGCGCGTCTGGATTGCCGCTAGTCGTGATCCTGAATGACAACGATATGTCGATTGCCTCTCCCGTGGGTGCGCTATCGGGCTATCTATCCAGGCTTGCATCCTCCAAGCCCTATTCCAGCCTACGCAGCATTGCGAAAGATGTGGCGAAGCTTTTCCCGAAGCCATTCGAGGAAGCCGCACGGCGTGCTGAGGAATTGGCGCGCGGCATTGTCGGCGGCGGCGAGCTATTCCAGGCATTGGGCTTCTACTATGTAGGTCCCATCAATGGTCATTCGATTCAGGACTTGGTGCCAATCCTTCAGCACCTGAAATCTCAAACCCATGGCGACCGGCCTGTGTTGCTGCATGTGGTGACGGAAAAGGGCAAAGGCTACCGCCCCGCTGAAAAATCCGCCGATAAATATCATGGCGTTTCCCAGTTCAATGTGGAGACGGGCGAGCAAGCGAAAGGCACGCCGAAAGCACCGAGCTATACGAACGTATTCGCCGATACGCTGATCAAGCTGAAAGAACGCGACCCGCGGGTCGTCTCAGTGACTGCCGCCATGCCCTCCGGCACTGGCCTGGATAAGGTTGGGAAGCGTTTTCCGGAACGCACGTTTGATGTCGGCATTGCGGAACAGCACGGCGTTACCTTCGCCGCTGGCATGGCGACGGAAGGGATGCGGCCCTTCGTGGCGATTTATTCCACATTCCTCCAGCGTGCCTATGATCAGATCGTCCATGACGTCGCGATCCAAAGCTTGCCGGTGCGATTCGCGCTGGACCGGGCGGGCTATGTCGGTGCCGATGGTTCGACCCATTGCGGCGCGTTTGATGTGGCTTATCTCGGCTGCTTGCCGAATTTCGTGCTGATGGCACCGTCAGATGAGGCGGAGCTTGTGCGTATGGTGGCGACATCTGCCCAGATTGATGACCGCCCCTCCGCCATCCGTTTCCCGCGCGGTGAGGGCACGGGCGTGGCTATCCCAGATATCACGGAAACGCTGGAAATCGGTAAAGGTCGGATCGTCCGCGAAGGCGGCCCCGTCGCGATACTGAGCTTCGGCGCGCCGCTGACCAATGCATTGGCCGCTGCCGATATTCTGGCCGAACGCGGATTGCAGGCGACGGTTGCTGACGCCCGCTTCGCCAAGCCATTAGACATGGCTTTGATCCGTGATCTCGCCCGTAATCACAAGGCGCTCATCACAGTTGAGGAAGGTTCAACTGGTGGATTTGGCGCGCTCGTACTGCACGCATTGGCGGATGAAGGATTGCTGGACGGCGTGCTGGCGGTGCGTACGCTCACCATGCCAGATGCATTCCTGGAGCAGGACAAGCCTGCAGCCCAAGTGGCGCAAGCAGGCCTCGACGCCAAGTCAATTGCGAACGCAGCGCTCGATGCGATAGCCGCGCGAGCGGATGGTGCGCCTGCCGTTCGTAAAGGCAACTAAGCAAGCAGGTAGCCTGCTCGCCAATTTATACTATTTTCACGATAGTCGGACATACTTCGATAAGGATCATAAGGTTCTAAAATCTTAGATGTCTCGAACCGTCTTGGGCTGTTCCCTTTGGCGCTTCTGCAAGCTGACGCCCTATATCAATCATGAAGGGTGTCGTGACGTGAGGGTGTAATGCGATCTGTCACGCTGGACGCGGGAGAGGTGCTGTACCGCGAAGGCGAGGACAGCGATTCTGTCTATTATGTGGAGACGGGCGAAGTGTCCGTCAGCGTTCATAAGAATGGCAAGAGCACAATCTTGGCGAAGCGTGGGCCAAGCGATCTAATTGGCGAAATGGGTGTTATTAGGACCTCGCCGCGGTCTGCCACGATAACGGCCATCAAAGAATCCACTTTTGTGAAAATCCCTGCAGGCCTTTGGGCATCGCGAAGGTATCGGCATGAAGCTGCTCATGCTGCTTTGCGACCGGCTTGCGGAAAGTGACGCTCGCTATGCGTCGATGAGTTCCGGCGCGTCTGCCGCCAATGTGCAGCGCGCCAAGGTGAAAGTGCCGAAGCCTCAGCGGATTATCAAATCAACTCAGCCGATAACTCTATTCGGCGATAGCCCCAAGACAATTGCCCAGATAGGCAAACGCGGTATGCCTATCCGCACCATGCCGTTTTCGGTTGGCCTGGCGGGTAAGATTATTGATCGCAGTAATCGTGACCGCCTCTCGCTCCAGCTAACTGGCGATAATGTGCAATTGAGCCGTACTCATTTCAGAATCGAAGTCAGTAGGCGCAAAACCTTAGTCATCCGAGACATGCACAGCTTGTTCGGCTGTCGGGTCAACGGCAAGCTGATCATTCCAAATGGTAAATTTGACTATTTGCCAGTGATTCCCGTTAGAGCTGGCGACAATGAAATTGTTGCAGGAGGTCAATCCTCATCCGCGCGATTTATCCTGCATTGGCAGCGCCCGGAGCCAAAACTGACCTTTATCGAGGACCAGATAAAGCCGAACGGACCTGTAATGCTTTAGTTTCAGCGCAAATAGCCGCGCGCGCGCTCATGGTGCACTATGCCTGCTCCTGAGTTGACTATCGGAGCGCGCCGCTATGGCTGAAGTCCAACCCGCGTCGAAAGATGCCCTTGGTTACCGCATGAAGTTTGGCGTTATTGCGCCATCGACCAACACCATCGTGCAGCCAGAATTCGGCTGGATGGCGCCTAAGGGCGTTACCAATCACTTCAGCCGCATTCACATCCCCGACGATCCCCTTCGCTCTGACGCTGACTTTGAGGAGCTGATGGTCCGTATCCGTGCGGAACTCATGCAGGCCGTTGACCGGGTGATGACGGCTAGGCCGGGTGCCATTGTCATGGGCATGTCCTCCGAAACCTTCTGGGGCGGCCTCGCTGGCTCCATGGAGTTGAAGGCCAAGCTTGAAGCGCGGGCGGATGGTTTGCCGGTCGCAATGGGGTCTGATGCGTCCCAGGCGGCACTTAAGTGCTACGGCGATATCAAACGTATATCCGTCATCACCCCCTATATGCCTGTGGGCGATGGTGAGGTGCGCAGTTTCTTTGGCGACTGCGGGTTTGAGGTGATGGCGGTCACTGGCCTGAAATGCCCAAGCCCGACGGCTATCGCCCATGTGGATGCCAAAACATTGCGAGACGCAGTGAATGAGGTGAATGACCCGCAGGTTGAGGCGATCCTGCAGGTCGGCACCAATTTGGCTTTCGCAAACATCGCGCCAATGGCCGAATTCTGGCTGGATAAACCGGTGCTGGCGATCAACACCGCCACATACTGGCATGCGCTCCGCATGAACGGCATGCAGGACCGAATTCAGGGCTTCGGCTCCTTGCTCGAAGACTATTGATCGTTTGAGGACACGCATAATTTTCTGCGTCCTAGCGCCACAAAATGGCCGTTCTTGCCTCTGATACTGCTGAAATCGACAGCGGTTACGGATGCACTCTATGCGAGCGAGATCTTGGCCGATGCAGGCGCTTTGCGCCATTGGGCTGTGTCTTCTGGGCCTATTTGTTGTGCTCGTGTTTTACGGGATTGCGGCGACGGCGTTGAGTCGTATGCCCATGAACGCAAACTTCCAGAAACACCCCGGCGGCATCCCTGTCGCAATTATCGACAACGGCGTTCACGTGGACATTCTAACCCCTGTTGCTGGCCTAGATCATGACTGGCGTCGGGTTCTGCCCGAGGGCGCTGTGCCGGAAAATGTGGAATGGCTAGGCTTTGGCTGGGGTTCCCGGGACTTTTATCTCAACACACCAACGTGGGATGATTTCAGTATTTGGAACGGTGCAAAGGCACTTGCTGGCATTGGGGGAACAACGGTCCGTGTGCAGTTCCGCGAGATATTGCTTGAAGCACCCAACGTTACCGTAATTCGGCTGGACCCTGTCCGCTTTGCCTTGCTCCGTCAGGCGATCACGGCGGCGATGGTGTTGAATGCTGATGGTCGTGCGGCACCTATCCTGCATCCAGGCTATGGTGATGATCTGTTTCTGGAGGCCTATGGCCGCTACAGCCCTATCCTGACATGCAACGAATGGGCGTCTCGCGTACTGGCGAAAGCTGGGGTTAGAACAGCCTATTGGTCACCCTTTCCCAACGGCGTCATCCCACCTGCTGCGGAGTGAGCAGGTGGTCGCTGGCCTTGAAAGAGGCCCAGGGATAGACTCGTCGCACCTCTCCCAAATTGGATGCTGCAGCTATGGCTATTTCACCTTCCCGGACTGGATTTCAGGGTGTTTACCCGATCCTCTATGCGTTCTTTGACGATGCTGGAAAGCTGGATCGGCAAGCGATGCGCGCTCAGGTCAATGGCTGCATCGCAGCGTGCGCTCATGGCATCGCAGTTATGGGTTTGGCGACGGAAGTCGGGAAATTGGATGTGCGCGAACGTCGCCAGATTCTGGAATGGGTCGGTGAGGATGTGGCGGGCCGCGTCCCCTTGGCCGTCACTGTCGGTGAGCCAAGCATTGATGGGCAGATTGAATTTGTGCGGGCAGCGGAAGAAGCGGGTGCTGATTGGTCCATCCTCCAGCCGCCAGCCATTATCGGCGCACCGGAAGCTGAATATGTGCGCTTCTTTGGCAAGGTGGCGGATAAGGCTGGCATCCCGCTTGGAATCCAGAACGCGCCGGGGCTGATGGCGACGAGCTTATCCAATGCTGCACTTCGGGATTTGAACGCCCAGCACAGCAATGTCTGCCTGCTGAAAGGCGATGGGCCAGCGATCTACATCAAGCAGCTGATGGAGGATACGGCGGGTGCCTATGATATTTTCGGCGGCATGGCCGGCATTCAGTTCCCGGATAGTCTGTGAGCAGGTGCTGTCGGCATGATCCCAGCGGCAGACCTGTTTGATCCCCAAATCAAGATCTTTGAGCTTTTCCAGAAAGGTGATGCCGCCAGCATCGCCGAGGCAGAGCGCCTGCATCGGGAATTACTGCCGCTGATCGTGTTCATGATGACGTCGGTCGAGAATTTTGTCTGCTATGGCAAGCGCCTGCTGGCGGAACGGCTGGGGCTGGGCATTGAAGCTGGCCGTGGCCGCTCCCCTGCCCAACAGCCGACAGATTTCGGCATAGAGGTCATGCGCTATTGGGCCAACTACTTAGGGCCGCTGCCTACGGGTGAGTAGTTCCCGGTCAACGGATGCCCAACGCTCCGACAAATATAAGGACGATCACAATGCCGAACGATCCCACCAAACAAGCTTCTTCCCGCGTTGTGCAGTCCGATGCTGGCCAAAGCTTCTGGCAGCCTGTTCCCGCCAATGGCCATGTCGAGGTCAAGATTGTGGGTGGGGCAGAAAATGGCATGGCGGAATTTGATTGTGGCATGCAGGAAGTGGCACCCGGATGCTTTGTCCGTGAACACGCCCATGACCGCAATGAGGAGCTGATCTTCGTCCATGAAGGCGAAGGCGAAGCCGTTGTGGATGGTGAGACGCACCCCATGCGCCCTGGCACGACGTTCTATCTAGCGAAGGATAGCCGCCACCTGTTCCGCAATACCGGCGACACGCCCATGCGCTTCTTCTGGACGCTCCTCCCCGGCGGCCTCTCCCCTTTCTTCGAAGCCATCGGCCGCGCCCGCACGGCTGGAGACGCCGCACCTGCGCCATTCCCCCGGCCTGATGATGTGGCGGCAATTGAGCAAAATACGGTGTTTGGAAACGCATCTGATTGACGGGCATATTATTGTCAGTCGCGTTCGGGTTTTGAAACGGGCTAGATGATGGTCGTAACCGATGGGAATCAAGGCTCATGGCTTTATCGCTGAAGCATCGCACACATAAGGAAAGCCTTTGGCGTTTTTTGCTTTTGGTAGCCATTCTGGGTGCGTATTTCGGCCTGTCTCTTATACACATCTCCGAGCC
>OJHK01001103.1_pt1 | contig 13690 bp, 9 predicted proteins | sample 1595161 | NCBI WGS metagenome assembly OJHK01 (sample SAMN05416842, study PRJEB24817) | seawater metagenome | isolation source: Sea water | place: Canada:Atlantic | collected 2013-07 | reverse complement strand
GCTCGGAGATGTGTATAAGAGACAGATCATGACTCTATACATTCGGCAAAAGCTTGGCACGGCCATTGCTGTATCATTTGCACAACTCTAAAAAGCCAAGGTTCCTCACGAGAAAAGATTGGCAGTTCGTTATGACACTAACCTTAAATTTATTTGGAGTATTACAGATGACATTTTCTAAACTCACAACACTAAGCCTCATCTCTGCATCACTTATCGCTCTCTCAGGTAGTGCTTCGGCGAAAGAAGCTTTTACTATTTTTGATGGCTATGTCGGATTCGATTCGCTAAAGACAATGAACGTCGAGAAAGCGATTGTCGAAGTCGGCGAAGTTAATGCTTCACGCCTAGAGGCAGCCGATATGAACAACATCTGCGTCATGCATGCCCTTGCCGACGAGTATCCCAAAGCGCTAGACGCCTGCATGGCTGCAGAGGCACTCGTTGCTAAGGATCGAGCTGTTGCCCGGCAGACACTTACCGACATCAGCAACAATCTGACCATCGTTAGAAGCAGACTTGAGACACCCCACTTCGTCAGCGCGGCTGATTAACACTTTCACTAGAACCAGGGCTCTTCTGAGCCCTGGTAGTCTTTCCGCGCGAAACTGTTAAAGTAGTTTAGACAGCTAAAGCAAAACCCTCGCACCAGGGGAACGCAGTGAAGTAGCTATTGCATACTGTATTTATAGTATTTCCCTCGCATCCCCTCGTTGGCGGCTTTACCTGATTACGCAAGTCATGTAATACTGAAAGCAATCTCGCACTAGTGAATCAAACAATGACTATGTCCACCTCGTGCACTTTCGCACTTGCTGCTCCTCTCTCTTTTTGTTTGTCATATCCCTCCGCCGCGCAAGAAAATGCCTTAGAGGCGAACCATGTCGCTGACATCGACATCTGGCTTAACGGTGGCCAATTTACTGACGATCTCACATCAGCTTATATTAAAAATTACCTAACCGAGTCTTCGGTAATAATGACCGGTTGCACCAATTCGCTGTATTACGGACTCGGTTACTCCTTGGGCTCTTTTACAGTCGAGGCCTTGAGCGCAATAAAAGGTGTTGAGTCTTAGATGGCCTTGTGAAACGCCTTGGGCTGGGCCAAGATTTCGAGCTCGCCTTCAAAGATGTTTACGATATCGAGTGGGACGCTGCCGTGCCTATTTTGGCAAGGGTGATAGAAATTACTGCGGCTGATTCACCTCGCTAGTCAGGTAAGCGGCGGAGTTATAGCAAACCCTGTTTTGCTACTCCACTTGCCCGTGTTTATGTTAGGTTACCTCCGTATGTTTTATCAATTTACCAAAAACCATCTTGATACCTAAAATAAGGAGTTAACATGCTTAAACTTTCTAGCGTGCTGGTACTTTCATCGCTTGTCATGCCAGCACTGGCAATGGCTCAAGCCTCAATGTCTGTGGAACAAAAAATCGCAGCGGCACTTAAGGGCGAGCACCGCACGGAAGCCGAGCTTGCGCGCGATGCCGACCGTGACCCGATGGCGGCTTTGCAGTTTATCGGGCTCAGAGATGACATGACAGTGATCGAATTTCTGCCCGCGGCACAGGCCTACTACACCAAAATCCTTGGACCTGTTCTTGTCGACAATGGTCACCTAATGACTGTTGATAACAGCAATACGTTTAGTAGCTGGGGAGACTGGACCGAAGAACCTGAGTTTAAGATGACTCACCCTGTGGTTATCGAAAACAATTACAGCCGCGAAGAGGGTCGCTATGTTCCGGGCGAGATCGAGTTTGGTGTCGCTGAGGCCGATTTATTCTTGCATTTCCGCGAGTATCATAACTTCAACGAAGCGGACAATATGCGCATCAATGCGAAAGTATTCGATACGCTGAAATCTGGCGGTGAGTATGTGGTTGTTGATCACACGCGTCGTCATATGCAGCCCGAAACTGGTGTATTAGGCCGTCGTGAAGATCCAGTCGATGTGATTCTTCAAGTGCAGCGCGCAGGCTTCGTTTTGGATCGAGCTTCGACTATGTTTTTCGAAGAAAGTGATGATCTTTCAAAGGAAGTCGGCCAGATTCCGAACATGACCGACAGGTTCTTCCTAGTATTCAAAAAGCCGTAACGGCGCGTCGTCATTAACGAAAAATTGAAGAGCCCGACAGTATTTCGGGCTCTTTTCTTTTTTCCGATTAACGAGTTTATTTTTCCTCTTCGTGCGGCGACTTTCTTAAATTGGTAAGTTCGTAGCCGAGCGACTCTACAACCGAAATCAGCTCTGAATAATCAGCGTCCGAAATTTGCGGCGTGCGCGCCATCACCCACACATAGTCTCGCGCATTGCGCCCAATAATTGTTTGCTCATAGTTATCATCGAGGTAAACGATTCTATAATCGGCCTTAAAGGGCCAGATAAACTGCATCCCCCATACCGCATTGCCGGTGTCTTCAACAACGAATCCTTTGGGATTATATTCCTTGCGCTCTCCGCTAAATTCGCCTTTGTTAAAAGCAAATGTGGTGGCCACCGTGCCGTCTGCATTCAGGCGATAAGTTTCAACTGGATTATAGGCGTCGGTTTCGATAAACGTGGGTATGTTGGCAATCACATACCAGTCGCCCATAAACCGATTGAGGTCGACGGCATCTACTACCGGCATTGGCTCTGCTGTTTTACAGGCACTCACCACCAGTAATAAAAGTGTTGGAACCAGGACTTTGAGTAACCGCATACACTTTCCTCGGGTATTTTCAAACGCTAGTTTGTTGCGAAACTTGGCTAACGCGGGGTACAACTGAATCTGGAGAATTCTAACCCTTATTCGTCTTCGCTACTCAGAAACACGCTGGGATCGCCTTCGCTATCGATATTCGCGTGAACCATTATCGGTCTGCAGCATACTTGGCAGTCTTCGACATATTCCTGCTCATGCACCGAGCAGTCGATTAGCAACTCGATCGGTTCTCCGCAGTACGGACAGGAGCTATAAACTGATTCTAGTGTAAATTTACTCATGACTGAGGGTACGTTCCCGCGCCTAGTTGCGATCTATGCCCTCGCAGTGAGATAGCGACGTTCAAGCCGCACGGGCCGCCGAATCTGTTAAAAGGCGAGCCGCGGCGTCTCTCAGGCGTTTGGCCGCAGCTGGATCGAGCTGATGCTCGAAGAGTGTTAAATGCTGAAGGAAGGTTTGCTCGACCGCGCTAGAATCGAATGCTTGCTGCGTTTCGCGAAGATATTCGAGGCCGAAGCGGATGAGAATTATGGCGTTAACCGTGAGATGATCGATTCGGTCCTCGGGCCAGTCTAATAGCCCGACCCGCACCATCTCCGTGAAGAAAGCCCTAAACTGTGCGCGGCTTTTATCGTAGAGACCGGTGATATTGTCCAACACGATCTGGCTGTGGCCGCCGTAGTCGGCCTGATCGCGATAGAGAAACCGGTAGAGCAAAAGCTCGCGCTCGTGAGCCATCATAAGCTCGATATAGCCCTCGATCACATCCGTCTCGCTACTGGGCCTAAGCGCTAGACGCTCGTTCGAGTAACGTACGAATTCTTCAGAGATCGACTCGAGAAGGTGACGCTTGGTTTTAAAGTGATACCAGAGATTGCCCTCCGAGATGCCAAGCTCCGCCGCGAGCGCAGCGGTGGTCACATTGCCGTAGCCAAACTCATTAAAACGAGCCTGTGCTAGGGCAATTATGCGCTCTCTGGTTTTCATTTTTCCGCCTAGTGTTGTGCCTCTGGCATGTCGACTATCAAGCCATCTAGTTCGTCGGTAAGTGCAATTTGGCAGGAGAGCCTTGATGTGGTCCTCACGTTCTCGGCGAAGTCGAGCATTGACTGCTCCATCTCACCGCGCTCGCCCACTTTGTCAATCCACGCCTCGTTAACGAATACGTGGCAGGTTGCGCACGCGCAGGCGCCGCCGCAGTCGGCATCAATGCCTGGGACATTATTACTCACTGCGGCTTCCATTACGCTGCCGCCCGCGGGGACATCGACTTCGTGCGCCGTTCCATCAAATTCTATAAAGGTAATCTTCGGCACTGACGCCTCCTATTGATAGCTAACTACCGTTAATGATCGCAACACTTACGCAAAGTAAGAGCCCGAGCGCATATGCCCATGATGCAAGGCTATGCGCTTAGCTCAACGTTTATTTGGCGTGAAGAATCACAGGGAGGGAAGTATAACCAAGCACGAAGTTAGAAAGAACCCGCTCAGGCTCGCCCACAACCTCGACACGCTCGAAACGATTGAGTATTTCCTCCCAAAGAATGCGCAGCTGCATCTCGGCAACACGATTACCCATGCAGCGATGTATACCAAAGCCGAATGACACGTGGCGACGAGCATTTTCACGATCGACCTTAAATTTGTCGGCCTCTTCGATGACTTCCTCATCGCGATTTCCAGAGATATACCACATCACCACGCGGTCACCTTTCTTTATATGCTTGCCTTGAAACTCGATATCTTCAAGCGCCGTACGGCGCATATGACCCAGGGGGGTCTGGTAGCGAATAATCTCTGACACCACATTAGGGACTAGCTCGGGGTTTGCCTTTAATTTGTCCCATTGCTCTGGGAAGCGGTTAAGCTGCAGCACACCCCCGGTCATGGAATTACGCGTTGTGTCGTTACCGCCAACGATGAGCAGGATTAGATTGCCCAAAAATTCCATCGGATTATCGAGCATGTCTTTTGTTTCGGGGTCATGCGCGAGCAGCGAAATGAAATCGAATTTGCGTGGCTCATTTTTTCGTTGATTCCAGAGCTGGCCAAAATAGTTGAGGCATTCTTGCAAGACTTTGTTGCGCTCCTCAAATGTCACGTCACTGCGACCCGTTGATGGCGTCGCGGTTGCGACATCGGACCAGTAGGGAAGAAGATGCCGATCCTCAAAAGGGAAGTCGAATAACGTGGCAAGCATTTGCGTTGTCAATTCGATTGACACTCTGTCTACCCAATTGAATTCTTCGCCTACAGGAAGCTCATCAAGAATAGTACAGACGCGCTGACGGATGAGTCCTTCTAGATCGGCCAGCTGCGTTGGTGCAACTGCAGGCTGCGCGGCTCGACGCTGCACATCATGAATGGGGGGGTCTTGTGCGATAAACATTGGCGAATAAAATTCATCAGGACCGTCACCGACAACTATATTTTTATACGACGAAAAGACTTTATGATTGGAGTCGATCGCCACAATATCGTTGTATTTCGTAATCGACCAGTACGCGCCAAATTCGCTATCTGCGGTGTAGTGAACTGGGTCTTCTTTACGAAGCCGGCGAAAGTACTCTTCGTGTACGTTCTCTTTAAAGAGTATCGCCTGCGCAGGATCAAGCGATTCAAGCGGAAGACTCCATGGGTCGCGCCACGCTTCGGAATTGTGAGCATTGCCGAGAGGTTTTTGGTTAGTTGCTGCTTGGGACATAAGCCTTCCTCATTTATCGTTTATTCCGAACGCTAGTTATGCACTTCATTTTGTAGCACACCCTTGATTAGGTTATAAACCCTAATTAAGAATAAATGCAAGGACGAGAAAGTACGCCAGATCAATTGTTTCACTCAAACATCCAGAAAAATTCGGAATGAAGATTCTAATCACGGCTAGGGGCCTTTCCCAAGCGTAAAGAAGGAGAAGAAATAATTGGATTATTGTGAACATCTTAGGTAACGTGACCGAATAGTCAAAATATGCTCTTCGAGGCAATTTGTATGTAATCGAATTCAGATTCTGACGATTTTTGAGTATTAACGTTACAGATAGTTACCGATAGTGACGCTGCGCTCTGCAGATTATTGGTAGTAACGCCGACTAAGCCATGGAATAAACCTGCAAAATAGCAGAGTAGGCAATGGTAGGTGTAATTTTGCTGTATACCCTCTCCTCAGACTAGATGAGCGGCAGTTATCTGCTTTTCAGTCTTCTAGTCATTCCTTGCCGATGTCGGACACTCACTACGCCAAGCTTTTATTGCCTTTCAGAAACAGACGGCGATAGGAAGAAGTTTGCTTAGTGAGGATCAGAGCGTCCTAACTAGGACAAATAATTACAATAACGAGGGGATGAACATGCAACATCGGAGTAAATTCGCTACCCAGTTAATGGGTGCCGCAGCTTTATTTTCTGCAACAAGTTTTGCAGGCCAAGTCTTCGCGCAAGATGGCCAGCGCCGCATCGAAGAGGTAGTCGTCTCTGCCGAGCGAAGAGAGGCATCAATCCAAGATACCTCTATTTCGATTACCGCACTTACGGGAGATAATCTCGAAGACTTCGGTATTCGGAACCAAGAGGATTTACAGAATTTCATTCCAGCAACAACTATCCAACCTTATGACTCAACAATTCGCGGCGTCGGCCGAAACTTCCGCGCACTCGGTGGCGACCCTGGTGTAGCTACATATACGCAAGGCATTTATTCAGAAGACCTCATTACCGCAACGGCAGCTACATTTTGGGATGTAGGCCGAATTGAAATCTTGCGCGGTCCTCAGGGCACACTATATGGCCGCAACGCCGTCGGCGGTGCGATTAATATTCTCTACAACGAACCAACATTTGAGAGAGATTTCGCGTTCAAATCTATCGCAGGAAATTTTGGCACGAAAGAAGTCTACGGAATGATCAACACGCCTTTGATCGAAGATAAATTAGCCATGCGCGTAAACTTCAGCCTTCGTGACCGTGACGGTATCGTAGAAGAGATAGGCGGCCAAACCGGCGATGTCGACGGCCTAGGCACTGATAACGGTGCGATTCAGTTTAAATGGACCCCAACTGAAGACCTCGAGTTTAACTACCGTCAGAACTTTCTCAACGTCGACCGCTCATTCGGCGGCGCTAACGGCGCAGGTCTAGTTGTGCTCAACGAGGGTGGCGAGAACAATCGAATTACTGATGCGCTCGTTCCTGGCTATCGCTTTGTCGACACCAACAACACCGATCAAGCTAACTACCTCCAGAGCAACTTCTACGATTCGAGCAAGCCTATACTTAACTTCAATCACCCGTTAACAGGAGCGGCTGGGCAAGCACAGAGAAATCGTGCAGGTATTGATTTTGGTGACTTTGATGGCATGCAAAATGCCGCGGCATCATTGGATGGCTTTGGCTATACAAGTCAAGCATCAGCTGACCGTTATAATAATTGTGTGTTCCCCGGAGACGTTTCCGGCTCAGACCTCTGCGCTGCATCAGATGGCTTAAACTATGAGCAAATTATTAATACTTCTGTTCAGTTTTCAGCTTCTTGGGATGTAACAGACAGCCTTGAACTAGTTTATCTCTATGGTGACACGGTATTAAGCTATAAACGAAACACGGACGATGATAATACGGCGTCAAAATTTCACGATCGCCAATTTTATGTGAATCATGAGGCAGATTATACCTCACATGAATTACAAGCTTTTTATGATTTCAACGACAGAGTAACTATAACCTCTGGAATATTTGGCTATGACGCTCTTATTGATCAGCGTGGAGATTTCTACTCTTCAGTCGGTGAGTCTCGAATGACCGATCCTTACCAAGATAATACTGCCATCAGCGCAGGCATGTCGGCAGCGACCGGTATCCCGCAGGGCCTAAGCGCTTCAACATTGGCGTTTGGCGGCAGACCTATGGTCAGTTTAAATAGCGCAAAGCTTTCGTGCTCAGTGGCCAGTCCTGCAGCTAGTTGCTCCCCCAATAACGAAGGCAACAATGTGCAGACCTCGGCCTGGTATGGGGACGACGGGTCAAATCCAGGTTTGAATGTCGTTAATGGAATCCAGTCTGCGGCTTCTGATCTGCTTTATGCAACTCAAACAAAACGTGAAGCCTTCGCCGCGTATACTCAAGCCGCAATCGAATTGAATGAGAAGTTCACATTGACTCTCGGCATTCGCTACGCAGAAGACAAGTTAATGTCCGAAGAAAACCTATGGCGCTATTCAGAAACTGGTGCAGCTCCAGGCGGATTCCTTGGATTGTATGGCGGACTGGCTCAGGTCAATATTACAAATGGTGGACTGATTCAAGGTGACGACGGGACCTATACCCCAACTGCGAAGGCTACTAATGGAGGAATACCCTTTGCTCTGAGCGTTTATAGGCCATTCGAGAGGACCGACAAGAAGACTACTGGTCGTATTAATCTAGACTGGGATATCAACGATTCGACGATGATGTATTTCTCAGCGACTTCAGGATACCGCTCGGGCGGCAACAGCTTAGTGTACTTCAGCCAAACTCCTACTTATGAGCCCGAAGAACTAATAGCCTATGAAATCGGATACAAATCGCAGTTATTAGATGACACCCTTCAATTAAATGCTTCGTTGTATATGTATGATTATTCTTCAATTCATACCTTTACGACTGAAGTAAACACGTTAGGAAGCGTTTCTACGTCGGTTCTTGCTGCCGGGGGGGCTGAAGTTTTGGGTTTGGAAGCTGAATTGTTATGGCTCGCTTCTGATAACTTGACCGTAGGCGGAAATTTTAGCTTCACGCCAAGTGAGTACACTGAGTCATTCCTAATTTCTGATAGCTCTAACGCCAAAATTCCGGGTTCGCTCTACCCGGAATTCGAAACTTTGACACAAGACATCAAAGGCAACGGGTTGATTCAGGTGCCAGAGAAAAAATTCACTAGCTGGGCTAGCTACAACAAGCCGTTAAAAGATGGGAATTCCGTTGAATTTTTCAGCGTTTACAGTTGGATGGATGACGTCTATTACTCACCATTCGAAGAGCAATCTGAGATGGCACCGGCATACGGTCGAGTTGATGCTCGCGTTACTTGGCGCTCGGGTGAAGGCAAATGGGCGATGACGGGATTCGTGAACAATGTGCTTGATGATATTGGTCATCTCCAGATCATGCGAACAGGAGAAGCCGAATTTTTCCGTCATAACTCGACAACAACTTCTCCGCGCATGTATGGGCTCGAATTATCATATACTTATTAAACGTCTGAAATTTTCTTACTTCTTTAAAAGTAAAATAATAAAAAGACTCAGAGAAAAAATGGCCTTGAGCTCTCATATAGTTACTAGGCAATCAAAGTTAGGTAGAGGCACAGGCTCGGCTTCAACCTGACAAGAGTAGATTAAACTTACTAAAAAAGAGGCTCTAAGATAACGTATCTGAGAGCCTCTTTTTTATTGGGACAATAATTCTGCGGAGTGACTCTTGGCGTTTAAGCGTAATAATACATCGGCAGACTGCATTAGCTTATTTGCTAGACGCGGCGAAAACTGAGGGTTATTAGCCAAATAGGCACTGACAATTTCCGAGGCCTGCCTCGAACTGGTTTGCCCCAGCGTTGCATCCAACCACCGGCCCGGAAAAAAGATGTCTCCCGTCTCTTGAATCTCGTCAACTAAGTTTAACGCTGGCAGAATCAGATGAGGGGAACCACCTCTCAACGGGCTCTGTAAATTTCTCATCGCCTCAAGAACCCACGGTTCATTCGCCCGATTTGCTTTGTTTGCAAACGACGAAAACAGCGCATTTCTCGTCTCTTCTGAAGAAGACAAGGATGGACGCACGAACTGATAGCGTGCAAGCCTGTCTGCATTAATTATCCTCGCTTCTTGTTCATCAAGTCGGCGCTCACTCCCATCGACGCTGCGCAGCGCGAGACCGGAGACCAAGGCAACCATATCGACCTCGGAAAGCGGCAAGCCTGCAACTTCCTCATCGCCCTCCCACAGCCTTATAAGGCGTTCTACCCCTGTATACGTTGTCGCCAGCGCTCGATAGCTGCGATAAAAAGCGGCGCGTGCCGAGATGCTTCGCAAGGGCGACTCGACTTCTCGCCAGAGAATTGTTTCGAGTGGCACGCTCACCGCCAGCCTGGCTTGCGCGTCTAGTCTTAGCCAATAAGATTCGTCGAGCGTGTCCAGCAAGCGATTAATAATGAGCTCGTTCTGCTCGGCCGGTAGTTCGCGCAGAACGGTAGTGAGGAATGATTCTGCCTCAAGTCTGCCCGCCTGTACCTCTTCCCATAGCGTAGTCCACGCAGCGCCGCGTGCGACAGGCGGCTCTATAGACCCTATGTCACGGAGTAACCCTTTTTGACTCTGCGGATCGAGCACGAAGTCCGCGTATTCGATGCCACTCGCATTTGGCAGAAGTATCATCGGGGCTGACGCGTCACCCTCGGGCGTCGGGATCACCACAGCGTCTGAACCCAATTCGATATGGTGCATGGTTTGACTCTTACTCGTTATCGCGAGCAGGCCCAGCTTCTGCGGCCAAATCCGACCCATGCCGGCTGGGTCTTCTTGCCGTACAACGAAATGCGTCGGGCCCTGTTCATCGCCTCCTTCTCTCGTCACAACAATACGAGGCCTGCCTGCCTCATAAACCCATGCTTTATTCCACGTCTCTAAATTCAGCGCAGTTTTACTGTCAAGCAGCGTGATCAGCTGCGGCCATGTAGCATTTCCATAGGTGTTGTCTTTCAAATATTCACGCAGACCCTCACGGAGAACATCTGGCCCAATTAATTTTTCGAGATGGCGCATCACGATTGGTGCTTTCTGATAAATGATCGCGCCATAAAGCGTGCCGGCATAGCGCAAATTCTCGAGTGACTGCCCGATTGCGTTCGCACCGGCGGTACGATCGACCGCATAAGCCGAAGGGTGGTGTGCCGTATGAAAGCGCAGTTCATGATCAACTTCGGGGAAGGCGGGATTAACAATTTTCGCCGCCATAAAATTGGCGAAGACCTCCTTAGTCCAGACATCGTCAAACCAATTCATCGTAACGAGATCGCCAAACCACATGTGCGCAGTTTCATGTGCGATCACGGACGCACGCGCAAGAATCTGATTCTGAGTGGCGGTTGCGTCTAACATCAGGCTTGCTTCACGGTAAAGTATGTTGCCAGGGTGCTCCATGCCACCGTACTGAAACGACGGAATTAGAACAAAATCGAACTTCTCGAAGGGATACGGAATCGCCGTGTAGTCTTCGAGCCATGCGAGTGCCTGTGCATGCAGGTCAAAAATTTCATCGATGTTGGCGTCTACTTTGTCGCGATCGGTTTCGCGGTGATACATCGTCATTTCGCGGTCGTCTATGGTTTTTGTCTCACGCTGAAACTTGCCCGCCGCAAAAGCAAAAAGGTAACTAGGCAATGGCTCTGTGCGAACAAAGGCTCGAGTCGTTTGGTTCTCCTGTGCAAGTTCACTCTGAACAGCGAGTGCCGATAACTCGCTTCCGTTAGTTACCACCTGCCAGTCGCTCGGCGCGCTAATTGTCCATGCGACGGAACCTTTGAGGTTAGGCTGATCGATAAGTGGCAGCGAGAAGTGCGCACGGTCGGGCACAAACAAGGTGTAGAGAAAGTCACCGCTGCGGTTAAGCGCCGCATCGCCGGCCGCGAAAGCGAGGGTAATACTATTGCCACCCTCTTCTAACATTGCTGCCGGAATGAGCACATGGTCTTCACTTGAAGACCATGTGCTTTTAGCGCCATTGACGAATACCGAGTCGAGCCGCTTGGCCGCATCGACAAAGTCGATTACCAAGGGAAATTCTATGCTATGCGGACTTTCCCCTGACTGTTGCGTCTCGTCTGCTTTATCTGGCTCGTCTGCTTTATCTGGGACGCCTGTGGCAAGCGTACGAGAAGTTTGAGGGTTGTACTGAAACCGCAGGGTCGCCTCGCCTCTAATCGGCACACTAAGCTCACTCGGAATAGAAAGCGCAAAGTCATACTCTAGCGCCGACAGCGTTCGCTTGCGGTGTTCGGCGAGCTGCCAAGAAACCCCTCGTTCGAGCCGAGGATCGTCTACAAAACCGCTCTGGCTCCCGCTGAGAGATTTATCGGCAGTCGGTGCGCAATGCGACAAAATAGCCAACATCACAGCCGGTAACCCTAGGCGTGTAAGCGTCGTGCTATTAGATTGACGTTTTGCCAACTCCCCGTGCCTCTGCTGCATCCCACTCTCCTCATGCTATGATTTATTCATCCTTTACAAGTGTAGCGTTGTCTCCGCGTCATTGCAGCCAGCCCAACAAATCTCGCCTCCGCGTCTTTGCGTATGCAGGTACAATAGCAAGCAGCAGCTCTCGATACGGCTCAGGATAATAATTACCCATGCAAGACGTTTTGATAATCGGCACAGGAATGGCGGCGACCGCGCTAGCGAGTACGCTCGCGAGCAAAGCACGCGTTACGCTCGTAGAAAAGTCGCGGGGGTTTGGCGGCCGCATGGCTACACGCCGGCGCGAAGGCTTTGAGTTCGATCATGGCGCTCAATTTTTCACTGCGCGCTCGACAGAGTTTAAGCAGTTTCTCGCCCAACCAGTTGAACGCGACGCGATACAGGAGTGGCAGCCACGACTCACAACACTTGAAGCTGGCCGCGAACCCTACAAGCGCGAGTGGTTCGAACCTCATTTCGTCGCAACACCAAGCATGAACTCCCTTTGCAAAGAATCGTTGAAGGCAGTAGAAAATCATGTCGACATTATTCTTGGGTGCGAAGTTGGATCTATCGAGAAAATAGACACTGGCAATGCTTCCTGTCGCTGGCGGGTGTTCAGAAAGCAGTTAGATTCACCGCAAGAGGTCTTAGGCGAATTCGACTGGGTGCTAAGCGCCGCGCCTTCTGCACAAACCGAAGCGCTTTTTACTAATACCGCCTTTAATCATTTAGACCGTCTTCGCGATGCAGTACACCTGCCCTGCTTTAGCTTGATGCTTGGATTCGATGCGTCGCCCAAACTCAACTTCGACCTCGCGACAGTGAAGGAATCATCGGTGGCGCTTATAGTGGCCAATGCGAGCAAGCCTGGGCGAGCAGCGAGTCACTCGTTACTCGTACACAGCGATAACCACTGGGCTCGCACAAATTTCGACGGCGATCGGTCGCAAATACAGCAGCAACTTATTGACGAAACCTGCTCACTGTTAAACTTAGACGCCACCTCTATTGTGCACACCGACCTGCACGGGTGGCGCTATGCGAAGACCGAGATCGCCGCCGAAGAAGACTTTTTGCTTGATGACGAGAGACAGCTCGCCGCCTGCGGAGATTGGTGTTTGGGCGGGCGCATAGAAGACGCCTTCTTGAGTGGGCATAGGCTTGGCAACACTCTCGCAAAATTGTTCGGCGAGAAACCTTACCCTCCGAACGATCCTTTCAATCTGTCCTGAGAGTCGCCACACTTTTAGATGCGACTTTACCTAGCTATTTGGCTAGTTTTGCATTGATTAATTTTAGCTGCGTCGCATAGCCGAGTTTATTTAGCAGGAATGGCCAATGTGAAATAAGAGTATAACGAGGACGCCGCATACCACTTTGATCTAACTCAAGCGCAGCGCACCAATGTTCTCAGAGATGCCACGTGAGAGGACTATTGAGCTAGATGACTAGAGGACAAACGAAGAGAAATTACAGCACCTAGGCTAGCGCTGGCGTAATACGGAAATGACCTCTTACTGGGGAAGAGCTACTTCGAATGTGTATTCGCCAGCGTAGTCAGCATCATCACCCTCGACACGCGTTTTCCACTGCACGGTGTAATTACCGTTGGTTAGCGCTGGCTGGTAGATTTCGACCATGAGATCGTCGGCGCCCATTGTATGCAAACCGCGAAGGCTATAGTCGCCCGCAGGGCCCGTGAGGGTGAGTTCGCTGTTCTCGACATCGGGAAGCGCGGCGTAAAAAAGGCGTAAGGTTCGCGGAGCTGTCTCTT
>OJHK01001097.1_pt1 | contig 13732 bp, 15 predicted proteins | sample 1595161 | NCBI WGS metagenome assembly OJHK01 (sample SAMN05416842, study PRJEB24817) | seawater metagenome | isolation source: Sea water | place: Canada:Atlantic | collected 2013-07 | reverse complement strand
GAACTCACCAAATGGACCTGAAATAGTAACCTTATCTCCAGCTTTTAAACTAAAGATAAATGATGACATTTTACCCGCAGGTAAATGTAAACGTCCAGGAGGCGGCGTAGCAATACGCACATTCAGCATAATAATGCCTTCTTCTTCTGGGTAGTTAGCCATAGAGTAAGCACGTAATGTATCAGTGTCTACTTTTGACTCTACGTCGAAGAAACCAAAATGGTTCCAATCACCACGGTACTGCTCATCAATGTCAAAATCACTGTATTTAACATGATGTGCTGGTGCTTCAATCTGAATGTAACCACCCGCTTTAAACGGCACTGATTCACCATTTGGAATTTGTAGTTTTAGCTCTTTAATGAACGTTGCTTTGTTATCGTTTGAGATAACTTCACATTCCCATTGTTGAACACCGAAGATTTCATCTTCAACTTCAATTTCCATGTCTTGTTTAACAGCAACTTGACACGCTAAACGACAACCAGTTCTAGCTTCACGTTTATTGATATGGCCTTCTTCAGTAGGAAGAATATCACCACCGCCTGAATGCACATCAACACGACACTGGCCACAAGTACCACCGCCACCACATGCTGAAGGAATAAAAATTCCTTGATCAGCTAATGCACCTAATAATTTACCACCCGCAGCAGTTTTCACTGCTTTTGTCGGATCGCCATTTATACTGATCGTTACTTCACCACTTGATACTAACTTAGATTTAGCAAATAAAATCACTAAGACTAAGGCAATAATTATCGCGGTAAACATCGATACGCCGAGAATAATTTCCATCGACTATTCCTTAAACTTCTCTAAGGGTGTAGCACACACGAATATGCATTACACCGACCAAATTTATAACGAAATACCACCGAAAGAAAGAAAGCCAAAAGCCATCAATCCAGCAGTAATAAATGTAATACCTAAACCTTTCAAACCGTTTGGCACGTCAGAATATTTCATCTTTTCGCGCAAACCAGCCATCAGAACAATTGCTAACATCCAACCGATACCTGACCCAACGCCGTAAACGACACTTTCGCCAAGCGTAAGGTTTTTCGCAACCATAAAGGAAACCGCACCAAAAATGGCACAGTTAACCGTGATTAAAGGTAAGAAGATGCCAAGCGCTTGATACAAAGCAGGGAAATATTTATCTAAAAGCATTTCCAAAATTTGTACTAACGCAGCAATAACCCCGATAAAGGTAATAAATGACAAGAAGCTAAGGTCAATTGATTCTTTCGGATCAGTAATTCCCATTAAACTATCTAGTGCACCCGGCGCTAAAATTGCTTGATAGATAACTTGGTTAGCAGGAACCGCTAAACCAAGTACTACAACAACCGCAACACCTAAACCAATCGCTGTGCTAACTTTCTTTGATACTGCTAAGAAAGTACACATACCTAAGAAGAAGCTTAACGCCATATTCTCAATAAAGATGGTTTTAACAAATATGCTTAAATAATGTTCCATGATTAATCCTTCTCAACTTGTTCAGGTTTCCACTGGCGTACAGCCCAGATAATTAAACCAATGATGAAGAATGAACTAAAAGGTAAGACTAATAGACCATTACCTTGGTACCAGCCACCATTTTGTACTAGAGGTAACACTTCCATTCCGAAGATTTTACCAAAGCCTAGTAGTTCACGGAAGAAAGCAACAACCATTAATACAGCACCATACCCTAAACCATTACCAATACCGTCTAAGAAGCTCACACCTGGCTTTTCTTTCATAGCAAAAGCTTCAGCACGGCCCATAACAATACAGTTAGTAATGATTAAACCAATATAAACCGATAACTCTTTCGATAATTGGTAAGAAAAGGCTTTTAATACTTGGTCAACTACAATTACTAATGAAGCTATAATCGCCATTTGCACGATAATACGTACGCTTGACGGGATTTGATTACGGATAATCGAAATAAACAAGTTTGAAAAAGCAGTTACTACAATCACAGCAAGTGTCATAACTAACGCGTTAGCCATTGAACTTGTTACAGCAAGCGCAGAACATACACCTAGAACTTGTAGTGCAATTGGGTTGTTATCGACAACAGGTCCGAAGAGGACTTTTTTAGTATCTGAAGACATTAGTTCAATCCTCCATTACGGAATTTAGCAATAAAAGGACCATAGCCTTCATCGCCTAACCAAAAGTGCAAAGTACGCTCAACACCGTTACTGGTTAATGTTGCACCAGATAAGGCATCTACGCCGTAAACATCACCTTTTTTAGCGCCACCTTTAACAAGCTTAATAGCGATATCGCCTTGCTCGTTAAACATTTTCTTACCTGGCCATAAAGCTTTCCAGTTAGGGTTAAGCACTTCTGCGCCTAATCCTGGAGTTTCCTTAAGGTCTGAGTAAACAACGCTTTGCACTGTATTGAAGTCAGGTGACAAACCAACAAAGCCATACATAAGATCCCATAAGCCTGCACCTACAATAGGTAGTACTATAGTTTCTAATTGACCTTGTTCGTTATTAACTAAATAAATTACAGCACGATCAGCACGGCGGCTAAGACCTGCAATATCATTCGTTGGTTTAGTACTTTTCGCTGAGTCGCGAGAGTCTGAACGTTCATCAAATGTATTAACATCACCTTCAATAACTGAACCTGTTTTCAGGTCAATCATTTTAGCGATAACACGATTGTTATACGTACCAACAATATCTTTGCCTGCATCAGCTAATAAGCCGGAAGCTTCAAGAATTTTAGTTTGCTTATCAAGCAGTTTGTTTGCTGTTTGAAGTGGTTTTAAACCAACCGCGGCAATAGATACCAAGGCAGCACACACTAAACAGATAACTAGGACAAAACCTACTGTTTTGCCAAATGTTTCTTTATTACTAGACATTACGTGCAAGCCTCCGTTTGATATTGCCTTGTACTACAAAGTAGTCAAACAATGGTGCAAACAAGTTAGCGAATAAAATAGCTAACATCATACCTTCTGGGAATGCTGGATTAACAACACGAACTAATACCACCATCACGCCAACTAAAGCGCCAAACCAGTATTTACCTGTATTGGTAAACGAAGCAGAAACAGGGTCAGTCGCCATAAACATCATACCAAATGCAAAACCACCAATAACTAAGTGCCAATGCCAAGGCATAGCGAACATAGCATTAGTTTCACTGCCAATCGCGTTGAATAATAATGACGTTAGAACCATACCGCCAAACACACCTAATACGATGCGCCAAGAAGCAATACCTTTATAAAGGATGTATGCACCACCCAATAAAATAGCAAAAGTAGATACTTCACCTACAGAGCCGGGAATAAAGCCCCAGAATGCATTCCACCAATCAGCATTTACTGAATAATCAACTAAACCTTGGCCAGCTGAACTCAACATAGTTGCGCCAGAAAAACCATCAGCAGCAACCCATACCGCATCACCAGAAATTTGTGCTGGGTAAGCAAAGAATAAAAACGCACGACCCGCTAATGCTGGGTTTAAGAAGTTTTTACCTGTACCACCAAAAATTTCTTTCGCGATTACGATACCAAAAGTAATACCAATGGCTACTTGCCATAAAGGAATACTAGCCGGTAGGATTAGAGCGAATAAAATAGAAGAAACGAAGAAACCTTCATTCACTTCATGTTTACGCACTGCGGCAAATAATACTTCCCAAAAGCCACCAACTATAAAAGTAACGGCATATATAGGTAGGAAGAACATAGCACCATAGAACATCATATCAAATGTGCCAGAGCTAGCAGTTAAAGAACCACCTAATAAGCTGAATAAATCAACCTGCCAAGATTGTGGTAAGGCATAACCAGCAGCTAATGCATCAACCGCTTGGTAACCGATGTTATACATACCAAAGAACATGGCAGGGAAAACAGCTAACCATACAGTGATCATGATACGTTTTAAGTCGATGCTATCACGAACATGAGTTCTACCTTTATTCACATAACCTGGAGTGAATAAACCGGTAGCAACTGCTTCATAAAGAGCAAACCACTTTTCTTGTTTACCGCCTTTTTCAAAATGCGGCTCAATATCTTCAATAAACTTTTTCAAGCCCATGACTAACCTTCCTTTTCGATTGTGGTTAGGCAATCACGAAGAATTACACCGTAATCTGTTTTGCCGGGGCAAACAAATGTACACAGTGCTAAATCTTCTTCGTCTAGCTCTAAGGCACCTAGTTGTTGCGCGCCGTCGGTATCACCAGAACAAATATCGCGTAAAAACAAGGTAGGTAAAATATCTAATGGCATAACACGTTCAAAGTTACCAATTGGTACCATGGCACGTGAGCTACCGTTAGTCGTTGTAGTCATATTAAACAATTTGCTCGGGAAAAAGTGCGACATATACGCACGAGTTACAGAGAACTTGTTTGGACCTGGGTACATGTAACCAATAAATTCTTTTTCACGACCTTCAAGAATTAAAGATACTTGTACGTTATAACGACCTAAATAGCCGTGAACTGCACTCGCCGTTGACCCCATTAATAATGAGCCAGAAACAACGCGCAATTCACCTTCAACCGTTTCACCTGCTGATAATTCAGCAGTACTAGCACCTAAAACCGTACGTACTAAGCGTGGGTTAGTGGCAGCTGGGCCGGCAAGTGAAATAATACGAGTATTATCAATCTCACCTGTAGTGAATAATTTGGCAAAGGCAATCACATCTTGATAACCAATATGCCAAACAAATCTTTCGGCACTAGCTGATTTCAAGAAGTGGATATGCGTACCTACAAGACCTGCAGGATGCTTACCAGCAAATTCAGTAACTGTTGCATTGCTATCTACAGGGATATTTGCCCCTGGTGCTTTGCTAACAAATACTTCACCACTTGTTAAACGAGATAAAATGGTTAAACCATTTTTAAACGCTTCACTTTGGTCATTGATAACAACTTCTGGATTTGCCGCCAATGGATTAGTATCCATTGCGCTAACAAAAATCGCAGCAGGTTCACTATCAATAGCGGGTACTTTGCTAAATGGGCGAGTTCTTAATGCTGTCCATAAACCTGAATCGACTAGGTTTTTAACAACCTCTTCACGTGCTAAAGAAGCAAGTTTGGTTGCTGGATAAACAGTAAACGTTTCTTGATCATAGCCATCGACATCGATAACAACTGATTGTAAAACACGTTTTTCACCGCGGTTAATTTCTTTAACAACACCGGCAGCTTGAGCTGTGAATTTAACGCCAGGATTTTTTTTATCTTCAAAAATCACTTGACCTTTTTTTACGCGATCACCCACTTTAACAAACATGGTTGGACGCATACCCACAAACTCTTCACCGAGTGTTGCAACGGTTTTGATGGACGGACCATCATGGATTACCTGCTGAGGGGCGCCTTTTACAGGAACATCTAAGCCTTTTTTTATTGTAATCATAAACACTTGCACTACTTTTGATGGGAGTATAAAAATTAGTTCATTACTTTATCTAATGAATATCAAAGCATAAAAAGCCTAAATATCAATTAGATAAAAGTTAAGTCACCAATTTCAGTGTATTTCAGTAAGGAATTAATTATAGTGTCACCACTAAAGAAAAAGACCCACTGGCTCTAAGTTAAAATTTTCTGGCGCGATATTACCACAAAACGACCATTTTATTCTACGGGCATTTTAAATTTTTCATTACTATTTACGTCAACAAACGTCTATTTTGCGCAGCTCTAGCTGATAATTTCATTTTGTAAATAAGACCTTGGTAGCATAAAAAGACATAAGTTGGTCATCACACTGGATTACTCTATTTACGGCTGATTTGTTTAAATCGACTAACGCTGGAGCGCATATCGTAGAAGTAATTCAAGAAACAATCCCAATACTGAGAACAAAAAAAAGATGTGCATATTAGTTAACTAAGTTAATAAATAAGCACTTGTTAAATATATTACGAGTTAACGTTATCACCCAGAATATCATCATCGATAAAGTAATTTTTCACTTGAATTTTAGGCATAAAAAAAGCAGCCTTTAATCGCTGCTTTTGTACAAATAATAACTCATGACAATGATTACTCGTTTGTCATGGTCAGATAACTCAAGTTTAGGCTTGGAAAATAGCCTCTATTGACAAGTTTTGTTGGGATAAAATATCACGTAAGCGCTTTAACGCCTCGACTTGAATTTGACGTACGCGTTCACGCGTCAAGCCTATTTCACGACCAACATTTTCTAGTGTTGAAGCTTCATAGCCAAGTAAACCAAAACGTCTTGCTAATACTTCTCTTTGTTTGGTATTGAGTTCATTTAACCAGTGAACAATATTATTACTCATATCTTCTGACTGTAAGTCACTTTCAGGACCCGTACTTTTTTCATCAGCAATAACATCTAATAGCGCTTTATCAGACTCACCTGCAAAAGGCGTATCTACAGAAGCAATACGCTCATTTAACCGCAGCATTTTATTAACATCGGAGACAGGTCTATCTAAGTGCAGTGCAATATCTTCAGCGGTAGGTTCGTGATCAAGCTTTTGAATTAATTCACGCGAAGCGCGTAAATAGATATTAAGTTCTTTGACAACATGAATGGGTAATCGAATGGTACGGGTTTGATTCATGATTGCCCGTTCAATAGTTTGTCGTATCCACCAAGTGGCATAAGTTGAAAAGCGGAAGCCTCGCTCAGGGTCAAATTTTTCAACGGCTCTAATTAAGCCTAAGTTTCCTTCTTCAATCAAATCGAGTAACGGTAAGCCACGGTTATTATACCTTCTGGCTATTTTCACAACTAAACGCAGATTACTCTCAATCATCCGTTTTCTTGATGGTTCGTCCCCTTTTAGGGCTAGACGTGAGAAGTATACTTCCTCTTCAGCAGTTAATAGCGGTGAAAAACCTATTTCACTTAAATAAATCTGTGTAGCGTCTAGGTTTGACGGTGCATCTTCCTTCGATTCAATAGTTTTTTTTTCTTCTTTTAATTTGACCATGCTATTCTCCCAAATTTGCAAAGCTTAATTTATTTTAAATATTCACGACAACTCCGATTATTAGTATTTATCTTAAGGTTTATTATTTACTGTTATTAAATTATAAATTTTATTTTTTCGGTAAATATTTTAAAGGGTTAACAGATTTACCACGAAAGCGTATTTCAAAATGAAGCATAACTTTGTTGGCATCTGTGTCTCCCATCGTGGCAATAACATCCCCGATATTTATTATCTGCTGCTCTTTAACGAGAATACGATCATTGTGAGCATAGGCACTTAAGTAGTCATCATTATGTTTTATAATAATGAGTTTACCGTAGCCCCTAAGAGCATTACCTGCATATACTACTTTACCTGTCGTCGAAGCTTTAATTTTTGTGCCGCGACGGCCAGTAATATCAATCCCTTTATTACCTTGTGCACTATTTGAAAAATACTCTACTACTTTGCCTTTAACTGGCCATTGCCATCGACTAATTTTTTGTGAAAAATTCCCCGTTGCTAAAGTGCTGTTTTGGTATGATTTTCGAGTGCTTACATTTTCACCATACGCCTGCTTTTTAGTAGATGCAAGTGTATTTTTTGTGCTGTTTTTTTTGTTAGCTGTAGAGCTTTTAGTCGAATTTTTATGTGATACCTTGGTTTTACTTACCTGCGCTGTTTTTTTAACAGTAGAATCAGCCAAAAATAATTTTTGTCCTGGATATATTCGATACGGTGAGGAGATTTTATTTATCCGAGCAATTTTTCTAACATCAGAATTTGCTCGCCAAGCAATCGAATAAAGCGTTTCTCCTTTTTTAACAAGATATTGAGAAGTTTTAATGCTATCTCTATTTCGTTCACCGAGCACACTGCTGCTGTTGATATTTGATACTGGAGCAGGAGTAGTTCGACTACTACAAGAGAAAAGAGTGGTCGCTAAAACGACGTAAACAAAGACATATATAGCTAGACGAAAAAAGCTCATAAGAAACCCATTACAGTACTTCCCACTGCAGCTTCCAGACAATCACCCGACATATTTATGCATATAAACCGAATATCAATTCACCTTAACGTAAAACGAAATAACCAACAACTAGGGCACCAACTATTCCCCACCCTAAAACATCAACCCATTGCTTTATCTTTTGTTCCATAGCACTACCACCCCACTTAATGAGCCCTGCCACGAGGAAAAAACGTAAACCTCTGCCTATTGCAGAAGCAATAAAGAAGGGCAAAAAAGCCATATGTAAAAAACCAGCACTAACAGTAAACAATTTATAAGGAATTGGTGAAAATCCAGCAATAAAGACCACCCATACACCCCATTCATTAAACCAACCTATAGCCGTATCAAATCGTGCTTGATAACCAAAATTAGAAATAAGAGGCTGTATCCAAGGTTCAAACATTAAGTAGCCAAGCCAGTAACCAACGGCTCCCCCTAAAATTGAAGCTATGGTGGTTATTCCCGCAAAGTACCATGCCTTTTGTGGCTTAGCTAACACCATAGGTGCAAGTAAAACATCTGGTGGAATAGGAAAAAATATGGACTCTGCAAAGGTAAGTGCTACTAAGAAGCGTGGGGCAAACTGATGTTCTGCCCATCGTAAAGTCCATTGATAAAGACTAGAAAAAACTTTCACTACAATAAATCTCCGGGTACTAAAGGTACAAAACGCACAGCTTCAACTTGCTGCTCGTTGAAAACATCACCATCACGCGTGATAATTTTTAAAATTTGAGTTTGTTCTCCAACAGGGATAATTAAACGTCCACCATCAGCTAATTGTTCTAATAAGGCAGGAGGCACACTTGAGGGCGCCGCAGTAACGATGATAGCGTCATAGGGCCCTTTGCTACGCCACCCCTGCCAACCATCACCATGTTTCATTGCGACATTGTGCAAGTCCATCGCACGTAAACAGCGCTTTGCTTGCCACTGTAATGCTTTGATTCGTTCAACTGAAAAAACGTTATCTGTCAGTTGAGCTAAAATAGACGTTTGATAACCTGAACCAGTGCCTATCTCTAATATGTTTTGCGGTCGTCCATCTGCTAATAACAACTCTGACATCTTAGCGACAATATAAGGCTGTGAGATAGTTTGCCCTTGCCCAATAGGTAAAGCAGTATTGTCATAAGCTTTATGCGCCAGAATTTCAGGCACAAAAATGTGTCTAGGTGAATGAGCAATCGCTTGTAAAACAGCGGTATTGCTGATGCCTTCACTTTGTAATTTTTGCGCCAGTAACTCGCCACTGCGCTTTGATTTTCCGCCTATACGACTAGACATCATAAGAGTACATCCGATTTAATCTGATAAGCTAAGCTCGGTAAGCCAACTTTTAATATTTTCTATACTACGATGAGCTGTCATATCAACCGTGAGTGGTGTTACAGACGCATAACCATTGGCAACTGCATGGAAGTCAGTGCCTTCTCCGCCATCGAGTTCTTGCCCTAATACGCCGTACCAATAAATGTCACGTTGCCACGGGTCTTGCATTTTTTGCATACCCTCAGCTTGATGACGGTGGCCCAAGCGCGTTACCTTTATCCCTTTTAGCTCTGCTAATGGAATGTCAGGAACATTAATATTTAAAATTTGGTCTGCAGGCAACGGGTGGGTACGTAGACGTTTTATTATTTTTGCGGTGACAATGGCTGCCGTTTGATAATATTGTTCATTGTTACCTACCAAGGAAACAGCAATAGCAGGCATGCCCATATGACGACCCTCAGTTGCTGCTGCAACTGTACCTGAATAAAGCGTATCATCACCTAAATTAGCGCCTTTATTGATACCTGCAACAACTAAATCACAATCAGTAAAGAGCTGACTAATGCCTAAGTGTACTGAATCTGTCGGTGTACCGTTAACAGAGATAAAACCATTCTCTAAGTGTTCTGCCCGCAAAGGATTAAGTAAAGTTAAAGAATTGCTAGCACCACTACAATTTCGATCAGGAGCAACGACGTTTACTGTAAAATGCTTAACGAGTTCATCAAAAAGCACTTTAATACCTAATGCATGCACACCGTCATCATTACTTAGTAATATTTTCATCTTATTCGTTAAGCTTTGTTTATCCATGATTTATGCTGAATCCTGCTGATTTGGGTTAGCAACTGTTTCTCTTTTATCAATACGGCTTGTCATATCTTGATAGTTCAATAACTCACGTAAAACTGTAGTGGCATAACAACCAAAAGGTAAAAAGAAACTAATTTTCACTGCATGATTCCCTTCTTCTGCAGAGTCTTCTTCCGCTAATAATAATGCAATATCACTATCACTAACCGTTAAACGAATGCGACGGCGCTCTTGCTTTAGACCAAAACGTGGCAATCCTTCAGAAAACTCCTGATTCTTTGTCGCAATTTCTTGCTCTAATGCTAATGGCACTTCACTCGTCATCAGTTCACCCGCGCCCCACATAGGTGCGGTTATATCAACATCTTTATCAGTAAAGCGTTGTTGAATAGCATTATCTATCTCATCAAGATGGAATACTGATTGTGTACCCGCTAGCATCAACACATCGCCAACAGCGACTTTATCAAAGCATTGTTGTTGAATACGTTCATTAAGCACTGAGTTAAAAATATGTGATCGCGCGGCCGAGAGGTACATACCACGCTTTTTCTTATCTTTAACCTTTTGCCCTGTGAATAGAGCCAAAGCACGCTCTATATTGCCACCACCAATACCAAAGCGTTGCTCGCCAAAATAATTAGGGACACCCTGTTCGACAATTTGTTGCCAACGCTCAGTAAACGCTTTGATAGCGGTCACTTCACGTAAGATAAGCTCAAATCGATTACCCGTTAAGGCACCTGTGCGTAATTTTTTATTGTGCCGTTTATAAGAAAGGATCTCTACGCCTTCGATATTCAAGTCAGCTAAATTATATTCTTGCTTACCTGGAACATGTACGCCAAACCATTGCTCAGTGACCGCAAAACGGTCTTTTAACCCAGCGTAAGAAACAAGTTGCTCTTTTACTTCAAAATACTTAGCTAACTCTCGGGCAACAAAAACGGTATTAGCACCGGTTTTTCTAATATGAACAAATAAGTGTTCCCCTTCTCCACAGGGGGAGAAAGGTAATTCCTCAAAGACTTTAAAGTCACTTATTTGGCTACGCAATAAACCGTTCGATTTTGGCTTACCATGAAAGTAAGCTTGTTCAATTAACATGTTATCTATCTTCTTATAATTCTGTATGTGTCAGCAGTAAAGGTTATTAAACCAGCTAAATATGTTGTACTTCTTCAATCAGAGGCAAAGGATTTTCTATTGCAACTAATAAAACAACTGCATGCACCGAGATACCTTCTTTACGCCCGGTATAGCCTAGTTTTTCAGTCGTTGTCGCTTTAACATTAACTTGTTCAATCGTTGTGTTTAAGTCCGCACTTAAACACGTGCGCATTGCGACTAAATGCGGGGCCATTTTGGGCGCTTGCGCGACGATCGTAATATCGGCATTACCTAGTTGAAAACCTTTATCTGTCATTAATGAAACAACATGACGAAGTAGAATTCTGCTAGAGATATTTTCATATTGTCCATCGGTATCAGGAAAGTGATTACCTATATCAGCTAAGCATAATGCCCCTAAAATAGCGTCACAAAGAGCATGGATAGCAACGTCACCATCCGAATGTGCAATGAAGCCATGTTCAAATGGTATGTCCACACCACCGAGCACTAAAGGCCCTTCGCCACCAAATTTGTGTACATCAAAACCATGACCTATACGCATTTTGTTGTCCTTTTCTCTGGTTATACCAATCACATTACCTAGCTGAGCTATTTAAATCAGAACTATTGATCAACTCAATTGGTATTATTTTTTTGCTTATTTAAATAAAATTCAGCTAGCGCTAAATCATTAGGGTGAGTTATTTTTATATTTTCACTGCTGGCAGAAACTAATAAGCTAGGTAAGTTAGCTTGTTCGATGGCTGAGGCTTCATCGGTAATGTTCAAACCGCTTTCCAGTGCTTTTTCTATCGCAGTAGTTAGCTCATCTGTCTTATACATTTGTGGCGTTAGTGCGTGCCATAACTGCTCACGTTCAACGGTACTCGCGATAGTACTACAAACAGCTTTAGTATTATTTTTAACACTGACCCCACGTTTCATTGTATCTCTGACGGGTGTAGCTAATATACCGCCAAAATCATGACTTAAGCATTGACTGATCAACGTATCTATATCTTGATGGCTAACACAAGGTCGTGCCGCATCATGTACTAATACCCAAGGGTATTTCTTTCTATCAACAACTTTTAAGCCATTGAGTACTGAGTGAACTCGTTCAGTACCACCGGTTACACGAATGATGTCTTTATGATGAGCTAAGTAAGATTCAGCGAAATATTGATCATCGGTTCCCACAGCAACAATGATTTGGCTGATTAAGGGGTGACTTAACAACTTCATCACTGTGTGCGACAAAATCGTTTCATTATTAATACAAAGATATTGTTTCGGACAATTTGCCTGCATGCGTTTTCCCACGCCTGCAGCAGGTACAATAGCAATGAAGTTTTGCGCTAACACCATTAAGAGACTACCTTGCTTTTCATCTAATTATTCACATTACGAGTGCTATTTTCTTTTGGGATAAGTCGAAAGAATGTTTCGTTTTCTTTGATCATTCCTAATTCATTTCGGGCACGCTCTTCAATAGCCTCAAGTCCTAATTTTAAATCATCGGTATCAGCAAAAAGTAATTTATTTCGTTGTTGTAATTTTTCATTCGCACTTTGTTGGTGAACAACACTTTCTTTCAAGACTAGATAATCAGGCACACTATTTTTACCAAACCAAAGTCGGTATTGAAGTAATACTAATAGTATCAGCAAAATTGCTGTAAATACGCGCATGAAAACCTAAATAAAGTGTATAGAAAAATACGAGATTATTACCGTTATTATACCTATCTATGGGCAGAGTTAAATAGCTAACGGTTTTTTGAAGTTTTTCCAATTAATAGAGCAAGATAGTAACAATTCTCTCAACGTTGGTATAATAGGAAGTTGCTTATTATTGCCTTGCCAACAATGCCCAGTGCAAGCTGAAGTCATTATTTTTTTACTGGGTTTAAGCAGACGCTTATTTGCCCCTTGATCTTGATTCATTAATTCATCAACGACTAACGAAAACCAACCACCAACATTTGTTCGTATTCTCTGCTTATCAAGATCGATCCGGTCAATGCAATCAATAATAATATGATCCGCTAGTAACACAGGTACAGCAAGCCCAACATAAATGTCTTTTTGCAAATACCAACTAATAGTATTTGCACATTCTTGCTCAGTTTCTTGTCCAGATAGAGGCATTTGCTTGCCTTGTTTCGCTGACCAACTGGCATTTTGCGTATCTAGCAGCAGTGGCGAGTGGCCTTGTTCAATAACTTTTACCATAGCATGGGCTGTACGCGTTATATAATAAGACAAACTCTCTAAGCGCGCCTGTACAGACTGAGTACTAGAAAAGTCGCCTTTGGCAATGGCACTAATTTCACGCTGATAAAGAGCATTGCATAGCTCAGCAAAATATCCCGTTTCAGTGTGTAGTTGCCAAAGGCTAGATTGCGACATAGTTCCTACCCTATATATACCCGTGACCATTCAAAATGCATGTTTCAGTGGGAGAAAAAAACGATTTAGGCAAGGCATTGATTGTAGAGAATGGTTGTTCAGGAGAATATGCTCCTGCATTCTCTAATAACACCATCCATGTAGCGTCT
>OJHK01001090.1_pt1 | contig 13790 bp, 13 predicted proteins | sample 1595161 | NCBI WGS metagenome assembly OJHK01 (sample SAMN05416842, study PRJEB24817) | seawater metagenome | isolation source: Sea water | place: Canada:Atlantic | collected 2013-07 | reverse complement strand
ACGAGATGTAGAGAGGTCTCGTGGGCTCGGAGATGTGTATAAGAGACAGGTGCACTATTACCGTATTGCTAAAGCAGAAATACGTCAGCAGCAACAGCTAGATTTAAAAGCTGAAAAAGCAAAAGTTCGCTTTGAAGCACGTAAATTACGCTTAGAAAAAGAAAAAGTTGCTCGTCAAGAGAAACATAAAAAAGCGGCTGCAGCGCGTAAAGCAGCGATGAATAAAGCAACGCCAGAAGCCACAGGCGCTAAATCTGCGGTTGCGGCAGCGCTAGCCCGTGTGAAAGCTAAAAAAGCATCGCAAGATCAAAACCAAGTAAAGACTGCTGACTCACAAAATGACTCGCCCGCCGAGACTGCTGATGATCAAAAGTCTCAAGTTGCCGCGGCAATTGCTAGAGCGAAAGCAAAGAAAAAACTAAAAGAAGTCGCTACAGATAAAGTTATAAGTAACGATGATATTGCAGAAAAAGTTACCGATGAAAAAGCGGCTTCAGCTCAGCAAGCGAATCCTGATGATAAAAAAGCTAAAATCGCTGCTGCAATTGCTCGAGCGAAAGCGAAGAAGCTTAACAAATCAGCTGAGACTTCCGATGCTGACTCTACAGCTGAAATAAATACGGAAGACAACTCCGCTAAAAAATCAGCAAGTGCAGATGATAAAAAAGCAAAAATTTCTGCTGCAATTGCTAAAGCCAAAGCAAAGAAATTAAGTAACTCAACTTCTGATGTTGAATTAGAGAAACAACCTGAAGACGTCCCTGCTGAACAAACAGCAAGTACAGACGATAAAAAAGCAAGAGTAGCTGCAGCTATTGCTAAAGCAAAAAGTAAAGCGCTAGCAAAAGCTAAAGCAGCATCTGTAACTGAAGAAAAAATTGTGGGTGAAGTTGAAGAAGCGGCTATTATTTCTCCCAACGATTTAACTGAAACAGAAAGTACGCTCTTGCCACCAGCCAAAGTCCTTCATGATGAGACTTCTATCGGTGATATTAAAAACGACGCTTTACCTGCTGCAGTATCGGATAAAAAGGCAAAAATTGCCGCTGCTATTGCTAAAGCAAAAGCGAAGAAAAAATTAAAAGAAGCCAACGCAGTTGAAGAAAATGATCAAGATGGTGTATAAGGCATGAGTAAAAACAAACAAGCTCGAATTAAAATCTATCAGCGTAACAACCCGACGAGTCGACATAATTAATGGCATTTTGGATAGCAAGTTCACCACATAACCATAACCACACCAAAACACCAAACTTAATGCGTTTGGTGATATACGCCACCCTGCCTGGCGTTTTAGCCCAATGGTACTTTTTTGGTTGGGGTAATTTAATTCACATTGGTTTAGCCATGACTACAGCGATTATTTGTGAGTTTACTGTGCTGTCGCTACGTAAAAAGCCTATTTCCCATGAATTATTTGATGGAAGTGCATTCTTAACCGCCTTATTAATTGGCATTTGCTTACCGGCATTAGCACCTTGGTGGGTCACGGTCATTGGTACCATGTTTGCCATTGTCATTGTTAAGCAACTTTATGGTGGATTAGGCCATAATCCATTTAACCCTGCCATGGCTGGGTACGTTATGTTGTTAGTGTCTTTTCCTTTGCAAATGACACTTTGGCAACCACCACTAACCTTAGTGGCTGTGGACCTTAACTTTACCAATACCCTAACCACAATTTTAACCGGATTTACTGCTGAAGGTTATTCAGTCGAGCAAGTACGCACCAGTATTGACGGTATCACGATGGCAACACCACTTGATACATTAAAAACGAATACTGGCTTAGGGTTAACAGTACTCGAAAGTATTAAAAGCCCGGTGTTTGGTGAAAACCTTGCGTTAGGCTGGGAATGGGTAAATGCAGGGTTTTTGTTAGGTGGCTTGTTTCTTATTGCGAGAAAAGCAATTGCTTGGCAAACGCCAATTAGCTTCTTATTAAGCTTATTTATTTGCTCTTTTATTGGCTATAGTATCAGCCCAGACAGCAGCGCTTCAACTATGTTCCACTGGTTTTCTGGTGCAACTATGTTGGGTGCATTTTTTATTCTGACCGACCCAGTAACCGGTGCAACGAGTAACAAAGGTCGTATTGTTGTCGGTTTACTTGCTGGTTTGTTGGTTTATTTAATACGTACTGCTGGTGGTTATCCTGACGGTGTCGCATTTGCTGTTTTACTTTGTAATATGTCAGCACCGCTAATAGATCAATACACTCGCCCTCGAACTTATGGTCACCAAAAGGGAGATAAGTGATGCCTGACAAAATGGATACGTCATCAGAAAAGTCTGAGCAAGAACTTAACGGTGAGAATAACGATACAAGTGACAAAAGTAATGCAACTAAGTCACCGTTAACCATAGCTATATCGAAAAACACCAAAATCCTTGCACTCTTTGCTATTGCTTGTACCTTGGCTGTTAGTTTAGTCAGTGAATTGACTAAAGATAGAATAAAAGCACAAGAACAACAACAACTGTTAAGAACGTTACACAGCATTATTGAACCAAGTCGTTATGATAACGATATCGCTAATGATTGTATTATGATGAGTGCGCCTGAACTGGGTTCCAATAAAGCTAAAACAGCTTATATTGCACGAAAAGCAGGAGAAGTCGTTGCCGTTGCGATAACCAGTACCGCACCACAAGGCTATAATGGTAATATTGATTTTATAATGGCAATCAATAATGATGGCTCTGTCAGCGGTGTTCGAGTGCTCAAGCACAAAGAAACACCGGGTTTAGGTGATAAAATAGAACTTAGAAAAAGCGATTGGATCACCAGTTTTACTGGTAAGAGAATACTTTCTGAAGATGATAGACGCTGGGCTGTTAGTAAAGATAATGGCATGTTCGACCAATTTACTGGTGCGACTATTACTCCGCGAGCGGTGGTAAAAGGCGTTAAAAGCACACTTAATTATTTTAATCAGCATAAAGGCAGTTTAATACCTCGCCCTAATGCTTGTGGCGAAGCTTTATCAACAGCTGAATTGACAACAAGCTCTACCACACCACCAATTAGCGGGGCTGCTAATGAGCAATGAAATAGCACCACAAAATAGTACTGAAGCTGATATTACTATTGATACTGTAGAACAAGAAGATTCCGCAGCACTTAAAGCACAACTTAAGGCCGAGTATAAAGAGTTAGCCATACAAGGGTTATGGAAAAACAACCCAGGTTTAGTGCAACTGCTTGGTTTGTGCCCTTTGCTTGCTGTCACATCTACCGTAACTAATGCTTTGGGTCTTGGCCTTGCGACCATGTTAGTACTCATCTGCTCTAACGTTACCGTATCGGCAATTCGCCATTGGGTTCCTAAAGAGATCCGCATACCAATCTTTGTATTGATCATTGCAGCTTTTGTAACCTGCGTACAATTACTGATGAATGCTTTTACTTACGGTATCTACCAATCATTAGGCATTTTCTTACCGTTGATCGTGACTAACTGTGCCATTATTGGTCGAGCTGAAGCTTACGCATCTAAAAATCCTATCAAGCAATCAGCCTTTGATGGACTTATGATGGGACTAGGTTTTGCCATTATCTTAATTTTACTTGGTGTGATCAGAGAAATACTGGGACAAGGAACACTTTTTGATGGCGCTAATTTATTACTGGGCGACTGGGCTAGCGTGCTGCGAATTGAAGTCATGCAACTCGATAGTCAGTTTTTATTAGCTATTTTGCCACCCGGTGCTTTTATCGCCATGGGGATTTTAATTGCCCTTAAAAATGCAATAGATAGTCATATAAAATCTAAAGAAGTCATTGATACCGAGCAAGTTATTGAAAGAGTTCGTGTGAATTTTGATTCTTAAATCAAAACAATATTATTACTCAAATAAGTAATAAATAACTGAATAGATAACTGAATAAATACCGATAAATAATTTATCGGTAACACTTTACATATAACGTGGAAAAAAGAGTAGAGTCATGAATAAAGAGACACGTTTAGAAATGTTAACTCGGCTTAGAGATGAAAACCCAGAGCCAACCACTGAACTTAACTTTTCGAGTCCGTTTGAATTACTTATTGCTGTACTACTCTCTGCCCAAGCAACTGATGTTGGGGTTAATAAAGCGACAGCCAAACTTTACCCTGTAGCAAATACACCACAAGCCATTTTAGATCTTGGACTCGATGGTTTAAAAGGCTATATCAAAACCATCGGTCTATTTAATACCAAGGCACAAAATACCATTAAAACATGTCAAATGTTGGTTGATTTACATGGTGGTGAAGTACCAGAAAATAGAGCCGCACTTGAAGCACTTCCAGGCGTTGGACGTAAAACGGCTAACGTAGTTTTAAATACCGCTTTTGGCTGGCTTAAAGATAATGAAGGTAACTACTTTCTCGCCGTGGATACCCACATATATAGGCTAGCGAATAGAACTAAATATGCCCCAGGCAAAACGGTTGATCAGGTTGAAGCTAATATAATAAAGCTAACCCCAAGAAAAACAGAGTTTATGTTTAACTTACATCATTGGTTCATATTACATGGCCGTTATACCTGTACGGCAAAAAAACCAAAGTGTGGTTCTTGTATCATTGAAGATATATGTGGGTTTAAAGATAAAACTAGCTAATATGTTATCAGCTTGATCCTAACCTAGTGCTACTTAATTTTATATTTCCTATCCTTAAACAAAGAAGAAAGAGAGCCTTATGAAGTTTTTACATACCATGGTACGAGTCCGTGATTTAGAACAATCGCTTGATTTTTATATTAATAAACTTGGCTTAATTGAAACAAGAAGGATAGAGGTAGCTGCTGGAAAGTTCACTCTAGTGTATTTAGCAACTGAAATTGGCGGTCCTGAAGTTGAACTGACTTATAATTGGGGCTCGACTGAAGAGTATACTGCGGGAAGAAGCTTTGGGCATTTAGCCTTTGAAGTTGATAATATTTATCAAACGTGTCAAAAACTACAAGACGGTGGCGTAATAATTAACAGACCGCCTCGTTGTGGTCATATGGCCTTCGTTAATTCACCTGATGGTATCTCAATCGAGTTATTACAAAAAGATGGTTCATTAGCGCCTCAAGAGCCGTGGTTGAGTATGGAAAATAGTGGCAGTTGGTAAAAGTTAGTTAACTATACTTTGCTAATATATTGTTCGCTAATGTATTGATAATAGATATCGATTAAACAACCAATATACAAATATTACACATAAAAAAGCCCTGTACCGATAAACATCAGTACAGGGCTTTTTTGGCTAACAGTGAACCGGCTTAATATGGCTTACACCGCTTATGTTAACTCAGCAATATGATCAACATCGCTATTGTTTTAACGCTTCTTTTAATGCTGCTAAGCATAAAGTGACATTTTCATTGCGTGCAGCATAACCCATTAAACCTATACGCCATGCTTTACCGGCAAACGCACCTAAGCCAGCACCAATCTCTAAGTTATATTCATTAAGTAAGAACTCTCTTACTTTTGCATCATCAATACCTTCTGGAATATAAACAGCATTTAATTGCGGTAAGCGCTCATCGGCCGGAACAATAAAGTTTAAACCTAACTCAGCTAAGCCTGTACTTAACTTATCATGCATACTTTTATGTCGAGCCCAGCTATTTTCTAAGCCTTCATTTTGTAACATGACTAACGATTCATGTAATGCATATAAAGAATTAACAGGCGCTGTATGATGATAGCTGCGTTTACCTTCTCCCGACCAATATCCCATGACAAGTGATTGATCAAGAAACCAACTTTGTACCGCAACTCCACGATTTTGAATAACCTCGGCGGCTTTATCACTAAAACTTACCGGCGATAAACCAGGCACACAAGATAGACATTTTTGGCTGCCTGAATACACTGCATCAATTTGCCACTCATCAACACGCAGCTCAACACCGCCTAAAGAGGTTACGGCATCAACAATGGTTAAACAATCATGATTCTTAGCAATTTTACACAAGGTTTTAGCATCTGATAACGCCCCGGTAGATGTTTCAGCGTGTACAAACGCCACAAAATTAGCTTGAGGATTTTCTTTAAGTGATGCTTCTAATGCTTGTGGTTCAACGGCTCTACCCCACTCTCCTTCCACAACGACTAATTTAGCACCAATACGTTTAACATTTTCAATCATACGCATGCCAAATACGCCATTAACACAAACCACCACAGTATCATCAGGGGTAATTAAGTTAACAAAACAAGCTTCCATACCTGCTGAACCAGGTGCCGATACGGCCATGGTAAATTTGTTTTTAGTTTGTAGTGCATATTGCAGTAACTCTTTTACTTCATCCATCATGGCAACAAAACAAGGGTCAAGGTGACCTATCGTAGGTCTTGCTAAGGCAGATAAAACACGTGGGCTAACATCAGATGGACCCGGTCCCATCAAAGTACGTTGTGGCGGAAAAAAAGATTGAATTGTCATGTGAGCCTCTTAAAGAATAAAGGATAAAAAAAATAATAATTTCTGTGACTTTATCATGCTTTAAATCTCATCATAAGTAGAATTAATTAACATTATCCTAGTTATTCATTTGATAAATACTAACCATTTTACAATGTTAGGCTTTAACAACTTTTATTTATCCTGGCAAGTTTTTGCAAGTTAGCGCCATGCTGTTATGATACCGCCACTATTTATTACCTCAAAGCACACATGGCCCTTAAAGCAACTATATACAAAGCCAATATCGAACTCGCCGATATGGATCGTAATTATTACGACAGTTTGCAACTTACCCTTGCTCAACATCCTTCAGAAACACCGCAACGATTAATGGTGCGTCTCCTGGCTTATATTCTCAATGCTCATGAAGATTTACAGTTTGGTAAAGGTGTAAGTGATGAAAACGAAGCCGCTATTTGGCAAATTAATTACAGTGATGAAATCAACCTGTGGATTGAGCTAGGCCAGTTAGACGAAAAGCGCCTTAAAAAAGCCTGCAATCAAGCAAAAGCAGTAAAGCTTTACTGTTATGGTAGCAGTGTAAATACCTGGTGGTCTCAAGTTGAACTAAATATGAATAAATTTGAGCGCTTAACAATAGAGCAGTTTGAGCCAAGTACCTGCGAAGCATTAGTTAAGCTTCTCAGCCGTAATATGGAATTTCAATGCAGCATTCAAGATGGTCAATTGTGGTTAACTTCAGGTGAAGAAACCCTATTGGTTGAAACAATAAAACTCAAGTAAGAGATTGCCCTTTATGACAAAAAACACATCCAAAGTAATGACAAATAAACAGGTAAAGTCAGCAACCTTAGCTGCATCTTTAACACTACTGACACTCGCCAGTTTATCGTTAACTGGTTGTAATACGATAAATTTAGGGTTTGGGGAAGCAGCTAAAAAAACTGCGCCTGTTACCCTAGATAACACCATTACTTTGGAACAAGTTACCAAAGATGTTACTTACTTAGCGAGTGATGAGCTTGAAGGAAGACATAATTTCACCCCTAACATCCGCAAAGCGGCTGATTTTATTGCTAAACGTTTTAATGAGGTAGGTCTTTCTCCTACGCCCAGTGCACCGGACTTTAAACAGCAATATTTAGTACAAAAAATCACGCCAGATACCCTTACAGTTGAAATCAATGGTCGCGAAATTTCCAGCGATTTATTATCAATGGCGACCACAGAAACTGATTTCAATTGGAGCAGTAGCGCTGAAGATAAGAGTCAATCCATAACTCAGCAACCAATCAACACAGTAATGATTGGTGAAGGCGATAATATGCGAAAATCGCTGCGTGAATTAAATAATCAAGGTGGTCAGCATTTAGTATTACTTCACCCAAAGCATGAAGAAAGCTTTAAACGCTATCAGAGTTATTTTGCTAGAGGGTTAACTAAACTGGTTGCTAAAAGCGCTACAGAGCAAGGTGGTGTGATTGTTCTTGCGTTAACTGATATTAGTAAAGTTAAACAATTTAGTGTTACTGGCTCGGCTAAAGTTACCACTGCTCCATTGAGTAACGTAGTAGGCGTTTTACCGGGTAAAAGTAAAGCTAACGAAATTGTACTCTACTCCGCTCATTATGATCATTTAGGCGTGAAACCGAGTATTGATGAGACATCTAGCGACAATACTCAACAAGAAAATAACGCACAACAAAGTAGTGAAGTTTTTAATGGTGCTGATGATGATGCTTCAGGTGTTTCTGCCATTATCAACTTAGCAAATCATTTTGCTAAAAAAGGTAATAACGAGAGAACCTTAATGTTTGCCGCGTTTAGCGCTGAAGAAATTGGTGGCTTTGGCTCTCGATATTTCTCGACTCATATTGATCCGACCTCAATAACAGCCATGATTAACATCGAAATGATAGGTAAGCCGGCACTTTTTGGTGAAGGAACTGTTTGGATGACAGGTATGGACCGTTCAACCTTAGGTGAACAACTAAACCAAGCATTAGCACCAAAAAATCTAAAAGTTTATGCGGACCCTTACCCTAAGCAAAACTTATTCTATCGTTCAGATAATGCAACGCTTGCTAGATTAGGTGTTCCAGCGCATAGTTTTAGCAGTACGCAGCTTGATAAAGACGAACATTATCATCAAGTCACTGATGATATACATAGCTTGAACTTACCTTCAATGTTACAGGTCATTAAAATGTTGGCAATAGCAACAACGCCACTAGTTGATGGCTCAATTACCCCATCACGAATCGACCCTAATAAAGTAAAACGTGGTGGGTTGATCTACTAAATTGCTTTACTCAATTTGATGATAATGATTGTCGCTATGTGCTTAACTCAACAAACTAAGCGGCAATCACTTCTAATGGACAACGTAATTGAAACTCTAAGCGGGTTTTCTTCTCGACTTGAAAACCATGGCGTAAGTACAAACCTCGCGCTGGATTTTTCAATAATACATTTAGGGTGATCGGTAAGCATAACTGTAATGCACGTTTTTTAACTACCGTAAGTACCTTACTACCAATGCCCTTACCCTGATATTTAGGCATAATTTGTAACTGTCTAATGTGCAAACTTTTACCGGTATTATTCAGAGACAACACCCCCATTTTTAGTAGTCCGATAGGTTTACGGTCGGCTAAAATGATATGGCTCTCATAAAACTGCTCTTTTATTCGTGCCAAATGCTGCTCGTCGGTCATACGAACACCCGCCGCTAACAAATGTTGGGTCATCGTTTTTCTGCGTAACTCCAACAAAAAATCTATATCTTCATGTTTAACTTTTCTAAAGCCAACGGTAAATTTCATTTACGAGATTTCCATTTACAAGTTATTCTACTGATTAATATTAAGTTTACTTCTTTACACCATTCAAAACACCTGTTGGTCGTAATTTTATAGCAATCTGTCGAGCTTTCATTGAATTAACGAGCGACAATAAGGCACACTATCGAAATTGAATACAATATAAATAAAACGAGAACAGAATGACATTTAAAAAATCCCTATTAGTTATCGCTGTCGCCAGTGCATTACTTAGTGCGTGCTCTGAAGAAAAAATTTCTTCTTTGGAAAATGAACAATCAGCGGCTCCCGTTAAGGTTACTGAAGTTGAAGCGACCACAGCTTCAGAACAAGCTAATGCCCTATTTGATACTTTATTTAAAGAAGGTGTTGATCGTAATCCTGTGAGACAAACCTATTTAGGTATTAAAAAAGATTACGATAAATGGTATGATTTTTCAGAAGAAAACGCAGCAAATGAATTAGCGATTGCTAAAGAAAATCTTTTGCGAGTTCAAGCTATTGACGCTAGCATGCTTGATGTCCAAACTAAAATAAGTCTTAACTTATTTATTCAAAACTTAGAAAATCAAATCGCCGATTATAAGTGGCGATTTCATACTTACCCCGTTAACCAAATGTATGGTACGCACTCACAAATACCTGCTTTCTTGATTAACCAACACTCAATCAGTAACGTTAAAGAAGCACAAGATTACATTGCCCGTGTTCAAGGTGCTCAAAAATTATTAGAGCAACTCGTTGAACAACTTAAATTGCGTGAAGCAAAAGGTATCATAGCTCCTAAATTTGTCTTTCCTCACGTTATTAGAGACTCAAAAAACATTCTAGTTGGTGCTCCGTTTGATGATGCATCTGACAGCACTATTTTTGCCGACTTCACTCGAAAAATTGATAAACTCGATATTACTAATGATGAGAAAAACACCTTAATCGCTGAGGTAAAAGTTGCGCTAATTGACAACCTTAAACCAGGTTACGAACAATTAATCACTTACTTATCAGCCCTTGAGAAAAAAGCAGATACCCGAGATGGCGCTTGGAAGTTTCCTGATGGTGAAGCCTTTTACAATAATGCTCTAAAACGTACAACCACAACAGACTTAACCTCAGAGCAAATTCATGACCTTGGCTTAAGTGAAGTATCACGTATACAAAATGAAATGCGTGTCATCATGAAACAAGTTGACTTTGATGGCAGTCTTATTGAGTTTTTCGAGTTTATGCGAAACGACAAACAGTTTTACTATCCAGCGAATGACGAAGGAAAACAGCGTTATTTAGCCGAAGCCGTAGCACTGATTGATGACATGGAAAGTCGATTAGATAGTTTATTTTTAACCAAACCTAAAGCGGCATTAAAAGTTAAAGCGGTTGAAGGTTTTAGAGAAAAATCTGCCGGCAAAGCATTTTATGAACGCCCTGCTCCAGATGGTTCTCGTCCAGGAATTTATTATGCCAACCTTTATGACATGGAAGCTATGCCAACTTACCAGATGGCTGCGTTAGCTTACCATGAAGGTATCCCGGGCCATCATATGCAATTAGCAATCAAGCAAGAATTAACCGGCATTCCAATGTTTCGTAAATTCGGCGGTTATACAGCTCATACGGAAGGCTGGGGTCTTTACAGTGAAATGATCCCTAAAGAAATAGGCTTATACCAAGACCCTTATTCTGATTTTGGTCGTTTAGCGATGGAATTATGGCGAGCATGTCGCTTAGTGGTTGATACGGGAATTCACACTAAACAATGGACACGTGACCAGGGAATTGAATACTACACGTCAAACACACCTAATGCCGTATCTGATGCTGTAAAAATGGTAGAACGTCACGTAGTTATGCCATCACAAGCAACCGCTTACAAAATTGGTATGAACAAAATAATTGAGTTGCGTGAACATGCCAAAGTTCAATTAGGTGATAAATTTGATATTCGTGAGTTTCATGACGTCGTATTGAAAAATGGACCTGTACCGCTTAATGTTTTAGCTGACTTAGTGAATGATTACATAAAAACTAAGCAAGCCTAACGACTATAGTACCAATCGTTTCATAAAAATTAACAATCCGCATTTCAATTAATAGTGTTGAGGTGCGGATTTTTTATTTTCAATACACCTGCTTTACAGTAAATCTGATAGCGGACTCCTAACACCATTCGCTCCATGTTCGATCACATGAGTGTATATTTGTGTAGTACGAATATCGGTATGACCCAGTTGCTCCTGCACGGTTCTTATATCAACCCCGCGTTGCAGCAAGTGTGTGGCAAATGAATGTCGTAAGGTATGACAAGTCACATTTTTTTCAATATTGGCATTGGATGCAGCCGCTTTAACCGCCTTTCGTAAGCTTGTTTCATCAATATGGTGTCTGCGTAATAAACCTGTCTCGGGATCTGAACTTAAACGACCAGAAGGGAAAAGGTAATGCCACTGTACATTGTTACTCGCGCTGGGATATTTCCTTACTAAGGCATAAGGGAGCCAAACACCTTTATAGTTTGGGTTAACCTGATCTTGTTTAAAGATGGACTGCACCATTGCTATTTGTGCTTTCAAAGACTCACACAGTTCTTTTGCCAGCGTAACGCGCCGATTTTTACCCCCTTTTCCTTGCCATATTTGAATGGCATGAAAATCAAAATCTATATCTTGTAGCCTTAAACGCACTACTTCCATTAAGCGCAAGCCACTACCGTACATTAACTGACACGCTAAGGCGTGACGATTAGCTATTTGAGATAATAATGCACTTACCTCAGCTTGGGTTAACACTACGGGTAGCTTAGTAGCTTGCGTAGACTTATTAAAATTAAGCTCGAGAGTTAAAGGTTTTAAGAAGATCACTCGATACAAAAAGACGAGTGCATTTAATGCTACCCCTTGTGTTTTAGGCGCCACATCAAGTTTATTAGTCAAATAAGATAAGAACTTCTCAACTTCAATATCGTGGCAATTTATTGGATGACGTTGACCATTGAAATTTACATAGGCCTTGATCCAGTAGACATAAGTTTGAATCGTTCTTTTTGCATAACGTTTTAAGCGCATTTGTTCAGTAACATATTCTAAAAAAGGTGAAGACATAAATAAACCAACAAATAACTGTATATAAAAACAGTTTAGCCTAATTCCTCCTTTCTACAAGAAAGCGGGAATAATTCCTTCTTTCACACATCAACCAGTTTCAACTCAATTTTTAAGTAATTGATCTATAGATAACAATCGAGTAATCTCATCACATTATAAAATTATGGACGATTTATCCCATCTTGTAGAAAGAAGGAATTTTTCCTCATAATAAACTGTTATATGCTAATAAAAATAAGCTTTAAATAAAGTGCTTTCTAGTGCGTAGTTTTTCGCTAAAACTAGTTAGCATCAGCATTAATAAGCATTGCCTCTTTTACCTTTTTCAAAGGTGGCAACGCTATTAATTTTGTTCAACCTTACTTGTGTAGCGTAAAAGTTCACGGTTAGGTTTTTATATTACGGGTAACTTAAATTCGTGCAAAGTGTGGTTTAACCCGCGCTGCATATAACAAGTTGCTCAAACGGACAAATAACAGTTGGCCAGCGCTTCGCGCATTATAGCCAACCATTATTTGCCCCTTAGCAAAACGTTATGTGTTAAATGGAGTTAACTAATCTATGGCATCTAAATTTAGTAAAAAGAATTCTGATTACAGTCGCAATGAAAGGCTAATCACAGGGATTATTTCTTTTGTAATATTTGGTCTGCTTGCTTTCTTCTACACTAAATCACTTCCCATAGAGGGTGGTTTTATAAAGCTGGTTACTCCTTATTTAATAGGCGTAATATCAGGGACACTAATTGGTTTATTTGGCTATAAATATCCAAAAGTAATTCATTTAACTGTATTTGCATTACCGCTAATGTTTGCTGGTAGTTAAACACATAACAAGCAAATCAATCAGGACAAAAAACAGTTGGTTTTTGCTCCTGCGTCGCTATTTTAACCAACTATTTTTTGCCCATTATTTGGGCGTTAGCTTTTTAACCAAGGATGGTATCATCGAATTTGCAGAAGAATACTCTAAGACTGAAAAAGCAAAAAGAATAGCTCTTGCTTTATTGCTAGCCATTTTTATTATGGTTACTCATGAAAAGTGGGTTTTTCCATTTATCGGTTGGTACGCTGAACATGCGCATTGTTACAACCCTCTAGGTTATTCTGGCATATTATTGCTCTGGTATTTTATATTTGTAGGCATCCCGTTAGTGTGTGCACTCCTCATTGGGGCTTTCTCTTTTCCTACAGGTTTAAAAGGTTTAATTGATAAACAATTTCCCCCTAAAGGAGTAAAAGTGTACAAACCGACTGAGATTATTCGGGGAAATAAAGCAAAGTTTAAGTCAATAGGTCATATCTTAGTGCCATTTGTCTTTATCGCTATTGGAGTTTGGGGGATTTTTCAAGTTGATCAAATGCCTGTTGAAAATCCCGATAAGATAGACTTCAGTGTATGTAAAAGCTAACAAGAAATTAAACAAGGACAAAAAACAGTTGGCTTTTGTTCAC